>OIZA01000219.1_pt1 | contig 33562 bp, 27 predicted proteins | sample 1588381 | NCBI WGS metagenome assembly OIZA01 (sample SAMN03283277) | human gut metagenome | biome: human-associated habitat; material: feces | host: Homo sapiens | place: Peru | collected 2012 | reverse complement strand
TTTGATTATTTGATTTAATAAATCAAATAAAGATAAATAAAGTGTAATAAATCAATTTTTGAGATTAATTATAAATCATAATATAATCTCTGTTATTTGTATTTAATGTGTTAATATCTGGAGTTAAAAAGCATTCGATAATAAATATAATAACGATGATAAAAATTAAAAGACTGAAATCTTTAATTTCTTTTTTATTCATTTTATAAGATGGTTTGATTTTTATTTCTTCTTGATCTTCATAATCATAAATATCTATGACTGTATCCATTTTTTGAATGATTAAAAATATAAGATAAATTTAAATTGTTTTTTATTGTTTAATTGTTTAAATAAATAAAAATATGTTATTTTAACCTTTTTATATTCAATTTTTAATTTCAATCAATTTTTCAATCTTTTAATATATCTGGCATTTTAAGGTTTAAAATATAACCAATAAGAGCAAATATAATAATACATAATACAATAATAAAATATTCAAGACCTTCAACTTCATTTTTCAACTCTCTGTTTCTACGAATTACTTTTTGATGATCTGGCATTTTAATAAAAATAAGAATAATAATTTAACGATATTATTTTTGTTTATCTAATAATTATTGATTCAATTTTTATTTAATGAGTGAAACGAATTAAATAAAAAATAATTTATTCGATTTATCGATTAAATCAATTTTTTTATTCTATTAGAATAAAAAATTAAATTTTTGAAATAAATTATTTCAATCATCAATTATTTTAAATAATCCTTCAGTTGTTGAATTATAGCCTTTATTATCTCCTGGAGTATGAAAAACTAATATATTGCAATTTATATCTCTTTTTATTAAATCTTTAATCTGGATTTTATTATTCAAATATTTAATAAGTTTTATAATATCAAATTTATTAATTTTGTAATCATAAAATAGTTCATAAGCTATAACATCACTAAAAATAATATTTAAATCTTGAAAAGGCAATAATTTATAATCCAATAATTGACTATTTAAATAATTTGTTTGAATTTCATAATCTAAATCATAAAATTCATAATTTTTATGATCAATTGTATAATTCTCGGTGTTATAAACAAACTCAAATATTTTATTATATTCATCTAAAACAAAAGAAACAAGTGATTTTATAGTATCTTTTTTATTATTTAATATTTTTTGATATTGAATTATGAAATCTTTATTATAATAAATATTCATTTCTGATAAAAGATGCAAAATTATTTTTTTATATTTAAAAATGTAATCACAATCTAAATATTCATTTATTAAATCAATTATTGAATTATTAAATTTTTCTTCAATATATTTATTAAATAATCCTTTATTATCATCAAAAAATATAAGTTTAAATAATGAAGAAAATATTTTATTTTTATTATTGAGATAAATTATTGATTCTTGGAAATTCAATATATAACTTAAAGCCTCTCCAACACATTCGATTAATTCAACAACTTTATTAAATTTAATAAAATCTCCACAACAACAAGAAATAATTAAAGAAATAGAATTTAAATTTTCTTTTCCATTATCTTTAAATTTAAATCTGTGATTTAAAATATTTAAATTTGTTTTAAAAACATTTTTATTTTCATCAAATTTAAATATCCATTGCCCAATTATTCCGTTTTGACTTTTTAAATAAATATTGTAATTATATTTTTTTTCTTTGATTAGCTTAAATTCAATATTAAAATATAAAAAACAAATATTAAAAATGAGATTTAAAATATCATCTGTTTTAATTAATCCTATTTCTTTTTCTATATTAAATTTTTTTTGATATATAAAATGTTCAATATCAGATAAATTAAATATTGGTTTTTTATTTTCTATAATATTATCCGATATGTTTGATGTTTGTTCAAGAATATTTATATAATTCTTAATATAATTATCATTTAATGACTGAATCAAATCCTTTAAAATTTCATTAACAATATTTAAATTTACATTTTGAAATAAATAAAAATCTGATTGTCTCAATTCTTTTATTTCTTTATTTTTATTTTCTTTAGAAATTGGAAATAATAATTTATTGTCTTCTTTTTCTTGGTTTTCAAACAAATTTTTATTTAAATAGAAATTTATAAGATTATAAATTTTATTGTTTTCATTAAATTCTAAAAGTGGAGAAAAATAAAGATTTAATAATTTATCTCTGTCTTCTTTTTTTTTAATTTTATAAATTAAAAAATTAAATTGATGTTTATCTAAATTAAACATAATATTATCACCTAAATCGTTGTTTTCACTAATTGAATATTCGACTGTATTTATAATATCTGTTGGTGTTTCAGATAATATTTGATCATTCGATAATAAAAGATTAACATTTATTTTTTTATTTTCTTGATTTTCAATATTATTTTTATATTTGTTTAGCTCTTGAATTATTGATTTATAATTTTCATTTTGAGAATAAAAGAAATTTTTTATTATTTTGTTGCATATGATATAAGCCGAACCTTTAAGTTTATTATGAATTTTAAATAAAAAATTAAACAAATCTTTATTATTTATTAAATCTTGATTAAATTGGTTGATCAAATCATAAATTTTAATTTCTTGATTTTGATCATTTAAATATTCGGTTATATTAAATATATAATCCATTTCATATAACATTAAATAAATCAATTGAACAACTTTATAATCATTATTTTCATCTAAATATTTTTGAAGTTTAGAATTAAAATTTGTTATTTTATCTTCAATCATTTTAATATTTAATTTATTTAAAATGATCTCATAATTTACGCTCATATTTTATTTAATTATTATAAAATATTTGAAGTTATAAAATTTTAAGTTATTAATTCGCATATGGAAACTTCAACAATCAGAGGATTTTATGTTTATTGTGTTGTCCAGCCTGTCGTAAGTGATGAAGTTTATGAGAAATTTATTAATTCTGATGCTGTGAAAAAGAATAATAAAATTATCTTCATTACCAGAGACAGATTTAGTAATAAAATCCTAATTGGTATTAGTGAAAGAAACAAGCCAAAATTTGAAGAGTTTAATTTTGTGATTGTTCCAAGACATTACCATAAGGCAACAATTGATATTTCAAATCTTGATTTCAACGCAATTAAAGATTTTATTATTGTTAAATTTAATGCTTCTTTTATTGCTATCAAGAATAATATTTGTTATTTCAATATTAAGGATAAGGTAATTTATAAATCGATTATTGATAAGTCAGATATTTATAAATTTAATGACCAGCCTCTTGAGATTCAAACCGTACATTCAAAGAAAAAGGAATTTAAGCCTCAAACAGTTTATGAATTTGTTATTAAATCATATGCAAGTTATGAAGATTATGATATGACCGATATTATCCAAAGTCTAGGAATGCAAAATGTTATTACAATCTCAAGAATTAGCACCCTCGATTATAAATATAAATCGTTTTATAGATTTAAGACAACAGATAAGGAAGTGATCGATTTTATTAAAGAAAATCATAAGTTTGAAATTACAACATCGAATAATAAAAAAATTGTTTTTGATCTTCATTATATGCATAAGGATGTTAAGATTAATAAAAACAATAGAAATTATAATAGAACTAAAAAAACGGGCTTTATTCCTCCTAGCGTTCAGCAAAATAATGGATATCGTAGAGGAAGATATAGTAGAAGACCAAAAACATATTATAAAAATGATCAGTGAACAATTTAAATTATTTTAACTTAATAAGCTAAAATAAAATTAAATGATTTGATTAAATAAATCAAAAATTAATTAATCTTTAAGTTTAATAAGGTTTTCCAATCTTTTTTAAATTTGCATCATAAGCAACAAATGGAGATATATCATATTTTTTATTTGTCATACAAACAGGAGGAACTGGAGGCTTAGGATACCATTTTTCAGGCATTAAATAAACATATCCAATATCTTCGGGTTTTGTTTTATAATCTGGTGGAACGTATAAATGGTTTGCATCTGTATATTCCATCTCTATTTTTTCACTTTCGTCAGAAAGAGGAAAAGATAATATTTTATTTTTTTCGTCGTATGGTTTAATATATTGTTTAATGTTTTCTGTTAACGTATATTCATTTGATTTTTGAACTTCAAAATCTTTATTTTCATTATATATATCATTTGGATCGTATTTTAATTTATCTGGTTTTATATTACTTAAATTTTCTTTTTTATTACAATATGATTTTTTAATGTTTTCATCACTTGGTTTTATAGAAAACACAAAAAAATCAAAACAAAATAAAATAAATGTTATTATTAAAATTGATATAATAGATTTAAAGCTTAAAATATCTTTTATACTTTTAGCATTATTTTTATCGACAAACAATAAAACAATTAAAATAAATAAAAGTAAGAAATAAACAATAAAACGAATAATTGCATCAAATAGAACAATTAAAAACATATTTTAATATTTTATATAAAAATTAATCTAATAATATTATTGAGATTTGATTATTTAATTTAATAAATTAAATAATTTATTTTTTACTCTTTTTTGTTTTAGTTGTTGATTTCTTGGCTTTTGGTTTGCTATTATTATTTTCTTTATTATTCTTATATTCTTCATATCTTTGTTTTTCTTCTTCAATATTAACAGATTTAATAAATTTAGGTGTTAACATATCAAAAACTTTTTGATTAAATTCAAGTCTCGGAAGATCTGGATATTTTTCATGTGCAACTCTATAAGCTGCTGATCTGACAATTATCGTATCATAAACATTTCCATCTCTTGGATCTCCATGAGATAGCTCGGGAGCTAATTTATGGATTTTATATAACATGTTAATAAATAATTTTTTGGACATATCTTTTGCTTTATCGATTTCTGAAAACTTTTCAATATTAATATCGCTTTCTGACATATTATCCAAATATTTATAAGCTGCTTTTATTAATGCATCTTGATCATCTCCAAAATCATTTTGTTTATTAACTTCTCTTAAAATATGTCTCATGACTATTTTAGTCTCACAATTTCCTTTTTCTGTATCTGTTAAATGAGGAAATTTTTGATGAACCGCATCTTTGAGATTTTGAAGTTCATTAGATTGTAATCTTGAATTTGGTACGATATTTACAAAATTAGATGGTATTAATCTTTTTTGTTTATATACTGGCATTTCTTCAATATCTTTGGTTACTTTCGATGCATCTGGTATTTCAGATATTCTTTTAGAACTTTTAAAATCATGATCTTCTTTTTCTTCATAAACCGAATCAGTTGATGATTCGGAAGAAGAACCCCCAGAACTTGAAGAAATTAAATTATTAAATTCTGATTCTGTTTTTTCTTCAGTTTTTGAATCTGAATCCGAAGAATTTGAAGAAGATAATTTTGATGGTCTACTGGCTGGATTTGAATTTTTTTCCGTCTGTTCACTACTCACATTATCGTCACTATCATTATTATCATTATTAACATCGTTATTATCATTAACATTATTTATTTCAAAACTTGAAGATATGGAACTAGAAGATGAAGAAGATGAAGAAGCTAAGAAGGAAGCTGAGGCTTAAGCCCCAGCTTCTTCTATTTTCCATACTTTTTTAAGTATGCGAAGTCCGTTTATTATTTTTTCACTGCAAAGTTTTGAATATCCTATTATTATTCCCGGCAGTCTGTTGTTTATTCCGCCTATATAATAATCTGACAGCGGGTATACTTTTACTCCCTCCTCTGCCGCTCTTTTTACCAGTTCTTTTTCCGTCATATTATTATTGATTTCCAGAATTATATGAACTCCTGCATTTTCACCGCTTATATTTATATTTTTCCATGTCTTAAGCTCGTTAAGCATTACGTCATGTTTTGCCTTATATATAGTTCTCATTCTGTTAAGATGGCGCTCAAAGCCACCGTTTTTCATAAATATTTCCATATATTTCTGGTCAATTCTTGAGACTGTATTACCTATGTAACTTGTTTTTTTCATATATATATCCATTAATTTCTTAGGAAGCACCATATAACTCATTCGTATTGCCGGAGTCACCGATTTGGAAAAAGTTCCCATATATATTACTTTTTCTCCGTTATCTATACTTTGAAGTGATGGGATAGGTCTGCCTTTATAACGGAATTCGCTGTCGTAGTCGTCTTCTATTATGTAACGGTCTTCTTTTCTGGATGCCCAGTTTAACAGTTCAATGCGCCTTTTTATTCCCATTACAATACCGAGAGGATACTGGTGTGACGGTGTAAGGTATGCCACGTCGGCATTACTTTTTTCAAGTTCCTTCACATTTAGCCCGTCTTTATCAAGCCCGACCGGAATTACATTATCCGTAAAATTTCTAAGTATGTCATAGGATTTTTTATACACAGGGTTCTCTACCGCAAATATCACATTTCCGGGCAAAAGGAGTTTAATAAGCATGAGGAGATTTTCGTTGCCTGCTCCCAGTATTATTCGTGATTTATCGGCTTTTACGCCTCTTGATTTCTGAAGAAAAACGGCAAGCTGTTCCCTGAGTCCGTCATCCCCTCTTTTGTCTCCGCTGTTAAACAGGTTTTTCATTTCGTCCGTAAATATATTTTTGGAAATTTTTCTCCATTCATTTACCGGAAAATGTTCTGTTTCAATACCATTCGGTGAGAAATCAATGGTATAGGGATTAATGTACACCATATCCTTGCTGTTATTTATGGTATTTTCATGATTGTCTGCAAAATCTTTTTCTATTTCTATGACATAATAGCCTTTTCTTTCCCTCGCTTCTATATATCCCTCCGCAATCAGTTGTTCGTAAGATGCCAGCACCGTGCTCCGGCTGACCTGCAGATAAGATGACATATTTCTGGTTGAGGGAAGTCTTTCGCCTGTTTTAATATTGCCTTCCCTTATTTCTTTTTTTATAAATTCATATATCTGTTCATACACCGGTACACCACCGGACTGATTTATAAAAACTGCCAGTTCTTTCATAATCCGCTCCGTACTTTTTAATAATTTAAAATATAGCATAACGATATTATTTGTACAATACAAAACATTCTGATATACTTAAACAAAACACCCGAAGGAGGATTAGTTATGAAAGAACAGCTTTACTCTATTCCGGTTAATGATGCATTTGCTGCGGACTGCGAATGTCCCGTATGCCAGATGTATCATAAGCTTGAAACAGATTCAGTGGAATATACAATGGGTCCAAGCTATATGGAGGACGATACAAGAGCACTTACGGACGCAAAGGGCTTTTGCGGCAAACATATTAAAATGGTATACGATCAGGATAACCGTCTCGGCATGGCATGGGTTATGAAAACACATTTTGATAAGACAATCAACGATATTAAGAAGGTAATGCCTTCAGGTCCGGCAAAACTTATTAAAAAAGGGATTTCTGATTCACCCCTTATTAAATATATTGATAATCTTGACAATTCCTGCTTTGTATGCGACAGAATCAATAATTTTTTTGACCAGTATGTTGACACAATCTTCTTTCTCTGGAAAAAAGATGACGAATTCAAAGAAAAATTCAAATCCGCAAAGGGGTTCTGCACACCTCATTACAGCCTGCTTCTTAAAAAGGCCGTAGCTCATCTTAAAGGTGATGACCTTGAGTCTTTCGTTGGAATCATTAATGATATGTATATCACCAATATGGAGCGCGTCAGGGATGACCTTGCATGGTTCATTAACAAATTTGATTACAAATACCAGAATGAACCATGGTATAATGCCAAGGATTCGGTAATCCGCTCGTTAGTAAAGACTAACGGGGTAATATTGGACGAATAGGATTATAGAATGAAAAAATGCCGTCAAAGCCAGATTTCTAAGGCTTTAACGGCATTTATAATTTAAAAAATCTTTTTAATTATTATCTGATAATTTATCTGATTCTTTGTAAGTAAAGATATTCGTTCTGCTCAATGTCTCATTACTGTTGGATATCTGCAATACAGCTATCTGATCCCCGTCTTTCAACGTGTAACCATCCACAAGCAGTTCGTCCGGTCCGTTGTAAATAGTCTTATGAACGGTACCGTTAATCTCCACCTGACTGAATTCGGTAAAGTTACGTCCTCGTATAACAATATGTGAATACGCATTTTCACCATTCAGTACCTTAATTGGTTTATAACCCATTTTCATATTGGTAATCTTATATGGATTAACTCCTTCATACGCCTGACAGTTTCCGTATAAAATATCATATTCAAGAAGTTTGAGGTTGGAAAGATACTCTTCATTATCTTCCTTATCTTCCTTGTCTTCCTTATCAAAATGTGACATATGGAGTCTGGAAATAACTCCGCCCTTCATACCAAGATTTTTCATAAGATATGCTGACAGCTGATATGCCTGTAAGTCTTTATTCTCAATCTGAAGATTATAATTGTTCCAGATTACATACTGCGTCTGGTATATGTCATCATTCTTAAGGTCATCATCTGTTATATCAAAGGTTGGAAGGTGGTCTCCATAAATTACAAGTATGGTTTTTTCATCTCTCTTGCTAAGTGCATCAATTAATTCTGCAACAAAAGCATCCATTTCATGCGTCTGGTTTACATAATATTCAAATCCATTAGGATTACCTGTTACATCATTATTGGTGACCTTGATAGGCAGGTCAAGTCCGTCTGTATTCTCCGGATAATCTCCGTGTCCCTGGACAGAAATGGTATAAATATAATCAGGTGTGCCGGTACTATCCAATATACCCACAATCTCATCTGTAAGACATTTATCTTTTACCCATCCGATTGGATTCTTCTCATATTTTTCAATATATTCGATTGATACAAAAGAATCAAAACCAAGACGGCTGAATACTCTGTTACGGTCATAAAATCCACCTGTATTATCATGTAATGCGGTTGTTGTATATCCGTAATTAGAAAGATAATAACATATTGACTCACAGGCTGTACTCTGGAGAACCGTCTTATATGGATATTCACCCGGTCCGAAATCGTCAAGGTTCATACCTGTCATTGTCTCAAATTCGGTATTGGCTGTTCCTGCACCAAAAGACGGAACTGAAAGATATCCACCCGGAAATTTCTCGTAGAGCTTACGTATGTTCGGTATAGGGTCCTCTGAAAACTCAAGTCCTTTTACATTAGTTGCATCAAAAAATGACTCCAGCTGTAAAAATATGATATTAGGCTTATCTATATCGTTTTTATCATTGTCATTATTGTTTTTATCATTGTTCTCAACAGAATCCACAACATCATTTACCTTACCCGGCGAATAATCCTTGGGCTTGGATACACCATTTCTGAAAAGCGAACACGAAAACATATATCCGAAGCCGTAAGTATCATAAGCTCTTACAAGATTACCGAACTGTCTTGGAATAAGTCCTGTTGCATTGGATACATAATTAATAATCATAATCATTCCGAAAGATACAGCTATTACAAGTGCAGATAAAAGATAATTTATCTTTTGTTTTACTTTAGGTGTCCTTATTGCAATGAATATGATACATGCCACAAGTGCCGCAATAACCAGGCACAAAATTACTATCTGCGGTATGGTATAGTATTTTTGAATTACTTTTAAACCTTCTGTTAGGTTTCTAAAATCTGATGCTGCAAAAGGTGACTTTCTGGAGCTTCTGATAACAAAATTAGTTACACCTAACCCAAACCACAAGGCACTTATGAAAAAGGTGGCAAAAACACGTTTTTTAAACAGCATTGCTATTGACAGTGTGAAGAAAATCATAAAACTGTTAAATAAAAAAGCTAAAGGATGGCTTCCAAAATATATTATACCTTTAATAAAAGAATGTCTGCTTAAACACTCATTTATAAAATTAAGCAACAATGCCAGAAGCCCGAGTCTCACCCACGGATTGCCCAGAACTTTGCTGTTCCATACCTTATCAGCCTTTTTTGCAAATTTAGTTTCTTTAAATTTACTGATTAATTTTGGTGTCCTTTTTTCTTTTACTTTACTCATTTCAATTACCTCAACTATTTTCTTGCTTTAATCGTATCCCGTAAAGTCCTTGCCTTATCTTTAAGTCTTGTATTGGAATTTCTCGATACTATTACATTGGATATCATCTGCTCAGCAAGGTCAAGTTTTCCGGTTCTTACTGCAATATCCGCAATAAGATAGTCTAATGTGCATTCATCCATTCCGCATACAGGGAAATTCTCACCCTGTCTTGCTGCAACAAATCCCTCAAGTGCATTTTTTAACATATCATTTTCGTTATTTTTACAGAATTTTTCTTTTTCTTCTGTAAGTTCACCTGTCTCTGCAAGATGCTCCGATAATCCTCTGTATACCCACGCCAGTTTAAGACAGGTATAAGCCTTTTCGCTGTTTTTGCCTTTCTTGACAATAGTGCTCAGCAATACAAGCTTAAGTCTGCTTATAGCCTCATCATAAGTATATATATCACCATATTCAGGCATACCCTTAAAATTAGCGGTTACAGTACCTGTAATTAGCTTAATCTGTCCGTCTGTGAGATTTCCAAAAAACCTGCTTAATGAAGCATATCCGCAGTAAGGACACACAATTGCATCGTATTTAATGGCATCAATTCCCGAATATTTAGGTCTTAAATCCGAATCCGAACCTATAAGTCTGGTCTTACCTGCTCTAACCATTTTGGCTTTAAATTCCTTTTCGCAGACAGGGCACTTATATGTTTTGTCAAAAAGATAGTCAGCCTCCGTAACTTCCGGAGTCTTAGTCTTTTCTGCCTTATTATCTGTTTTTTTAGGTTCGTCATCATATATTTTAACGTTTTCAAGGCCTTGAAGTCCCATGGACTCAAGTCCGTTAAAAAGATTACTCACTTTCTATTCCTCCTTCTATTTCAGCTTGAAGGAACTCTTAAGAGATACTATTCTGTTAAATACAGGGTGTCCTTCACTTGAATCTTTATAATCTACGCAGAAAAATCCGTTTCTTACAAACTGGAAGCTGTCATAAGGCTTTGCGTCCTTGAGGGATGGTTCAACATAGCATTTATCTATTACTGTTAATGAGTTAGGATTAAGGTTAAGACTTCCGTCACTGTTATATACACCTTTCTCCTCGTCTACGATATTTTCATAAAGTCTTGCTTCAACAACCAATGCTTCCCCGGCACTTACCCAGTGTATTGTTCCTTTAACTTTACGTCCCGTAAAGCCGCTTCCGCTCTTTGTCTCCGGATCATAAGTACAATGTATCTCCGTAATGTTCCCATTATCATCCTTGACACAGCCTGTGCATTTTACAAAGTAAGCATTCATAAGCCTTACTTCATTGCCCGGATATAATCTGTAATATTTGCTTGGAGGAGTCTCCATAAAATCTTCTCTTTCAATGAGAAGTTCTCTGCTAAATGGTACAAGACGCTTACCAAGTTCAGGATTTTCAAGGTTATTATCTACCTCTAACATCTCAACCTGTCCCTCAGGATAATTGTCTATTATAAGCTTGACAGGATCAAGAACTGCCATTACCCTAGGTCTTTTAAGCTTAAGGTCTTCCCTTATACAGTATTCAAGCATACCGTAATCAACAGAACTGTTGGCTTTGGATACACCGCAAAGTTCAACGAATTTCCTGATGGAATCAGGAGTAAAGCCTCTTCTTCTCAAAGCCGCAAGGGATACAAGTCTTGGATCATCCCATCCGTCTACTATCTTTTCTTCTACAAGTTTCTTGATATATCTCTTACCTGTTACGACGTTAGTAAGGTATAACTTGGCAAATTCAATCTGTTTTGGCGGATTCTCATATTCAAGTTCCCTTACAACCCAGTCATAAAGAGGTCTGTGATCCTCAAATTCCAATGTACATATAGAATGGGTAATTCCTTCTGTTGCATCTTCAATAGGATGTGCAAAATCGTACATAGGATATATGCACCACTTATCTCCCTGTCTGTGATGTGACTGATGGGCAACACGATAGATGATAGGATCTCTCATGTTGATGTTAGGTGATGACATATCGATCTTGGCACGAAGCACCTTGGCACCGTCCTCATACATACCATTCTTCATATTTTCAAAAAGTTCAAGGTTCTCCTCAACGCTTCTGTCCCTGTATGGGCTGTTCTTGCCGGGTTCACTTAATGTACCTCTGTATTCCCTGATTTCATCAGGTGAAAGGTCACATACATAAGCCTTTCCTTTCTTAATAAGCTTAACTGCTGCTTCATACATTATATCAAAATAATCCGACGCAAAGAACAATCTGTCCTCGTAATCGGCACCGAGCCAGTTTACGTCTGCTTTAATTGATTCTACAAATTCTTCCTTTTCCTTAGTAGGGTTAGTATCATCAAATCTCATATTGAACTTTCCATTATATTCACAGGCAAGTCCGTAATTGAGAAGAATTGACTTAGCATGTCCAATGTGAAGATATCCATTAGGTTCCGGCGGGAAACGTGTCTTAACAACTTTACAATGTCCTTCAGCTATATCTTTTTCAATTATCTGTTCAATAAAATTTTTAGAAACTACTGTTTCTGCATCCATATTACGTTCCTCCTAATTCACATAGCTAAATGTTATAATATCAGATTTCAAAAATCTTTTCAACGAGGAAAAATATATATTTATGCCTTGACGAAAAATTTTTATGTGTATATAATGGCATTGTTAAATGCTGTGAAAGGAACAAGTAGTGTTCTGACGATTCCAACAGAGAGCTGCCGGCTGATGAGAGGCGCAGGATAGTTATTACATGAATACCTCCCCGAGCTTTGCACTGAAGTAACAGTAGGCTGCAACGTAGGACATACGTTATAATGTCAGGGTATCGAGATTTCTGTACCCGGTAAGGTATCGGATGTGAGTCCGGTATGAATTAAGGTGGTAACACGGCATATGTCGTCCTTTAGCTTTTTTGCTGAAGGGCTTTTTTTATTATTATTTATAATATCAGGAGGATTTATTATGGGAATTTATGAAGAACTTCAGGCCAGAGGTCTGATTGCTCAGGTAACAGACGAACCACTAATCAGAGATTTAATCAATAACGGTAAGGCTACTTTTTATATTGGCTTTGACCCTACCGCAGACAGTCTCCATGTAGGCCACTTTATGGCTCTCTGCCTTATGAAACGTCTTCAGGAGGCCGGCAACAAGCCAATCGCTCTTATCGGCGGAGGTACAGCTATGATAGGCGACCCATCGGGCCGTAACGATATGCGTTCAATGATGACTAAGGAAACCATTAACCACAATGTGGAATGTTTCAAGAAACAGATGAGCAGATTTATAGATTTTTCCGATGACAAAGCTCTTCTTGTAAACAATGCAGACTGGCTCCTTGACCTTAACTACGTTGATTTGTTAAGGGAAGTCGGTCCTCATTTCAGTGTTAACAGGATGCTTACCGCAGAATGTTATAAACAGAGAATGGAAAAAGGATTAAGTTTCCTTGAATTTAACTATATGATTATGCAGAGTTTTGACTTCTACACACTTTACCAGAAATACGGCTGTAACCTTCAGTTCGGCGGTGACGACCAGTGGAGTAATATGTTAGGAGGAACAGAACTCATCAGACGTAAATTAGGAAAAGATGCTTCTGCAATGACGATTACGCTTCTCCTTAATTCCGAAGGAAAGAAAATGGGTAAGACACAGAAAGGTGCCGTATGGCTTGACCCTGAAAAAACTTCTCCTTATGAATTTTTCCAGTATTGGAGAAACGTTGATGACGCAGATGTTATCAAATGTCTTAAAATGCTTACTTTCCTCCCTCTTTCAGAAATTGAAAAGATGGAAAATTGGGAAGGCAGCCAGTTAAATGAAGCCAAAGAAATCCTTGCATACGAACTTACTGCTCTTGTCCATGGTAAGGAAGAAGCAGAGAAAGCAAAAGAAAGTGCGCGTTCGGTATTTGGTGCAGGTGATGCCTCCAACATGCCTACAGCCACAGTAGACGATGATTGTTTCAAAGACGGCGAAGTCGATTTAATAACACTCCTTGTTGCAGGAGGTCTCTGCCAGACACGTTCCGATGCCAGAAGGAATATTGAGCAGGGCGGTGTAACTGTCAACGGTGAAAAAGAAACAGATTTTAAAAAGACTTATACAAAGGATAATTTCGGTGACGGAATAGTTATCAAGCGTGGTAAGAAGAACTTCAAGAAACTGGTTCTTTGAATCTGATATATATCATATAAAAAGACAAAGGCTGCGGGATTTCCCGCAGCCTTTGCCTTTTTGAAAGGAGTCTACTAACAAGTAAAAAAATAAGCTTATTTACCTAAAACATTCTTAAAGTTCTTAAGAACATCTTCTTCATTAAATGGCTTCATGATAAATTGTAAAGCACCGCTCTTTAATGCTTCAACAATCTTATCCTGCTGACCTGCCGCAGTAATCATCATTACCCTGGCATCCTTGTCATAAGCCATTATCTCTTTAAGTGCAGCTACACCATCCATCTTAGGCATTGTAATATCAAGCGTAACTACATCTACTTTATTCTCTTTATATTTTTGGACTGCTTCTTCTCCGTTGCAGGCTTCTGCTGTTACAGCATAACCATTCTTCTCAAGCATTGCTCTTAACATCTTACGGATAAGTGCCGAGTCATCAACTATCATAACCGTTCCCTTGGAAGAATCCGCATTACCAACCGAATCTTTATGTATTACCTCAACCTTATGTGCTGTCTCTCCGGCTCTAAAGCTTTCATCAACAGAAATTATCATATCAATATGACAGTTATTAATTACAACAGGCATTACATAGGCTGAACCTGAAATCTTCTGTCCCACATATACTTCAGGCGGAAGCATATCAATATCAATACCGTTCTTGCTTGATTCAGATGCAAAAAGTCCATTGTTAAGGTTGCAGAATTCACATACTGCATCATACACTTCATCGCTTGTAAGATTATTATCTTCCTTTGCAAATCCCTTTGCAAGTTCAATGACACCGCTCATATCATTCTGTGCGGCAAAACCAAGATATAATGAATGGTCTCCCTTAATTGCCTGTCCTGCAAGAACTGTATATTCGTAATCCTTTGTTTTCCTCATTCTCTCAGGATAGAAATCAGATGTTACAAATCTTGTCAGATTTCTTAAAACGAGTCCGGAAAGAGATGTAACCATAGAATTCATGGTTGCTGCAAAAAGAGGTATAAGTTTCTCTATATCTTCTTCCTTAAGAGCTTCTAATTCGCCATCCGTAAATCCGTTGGCACTCTTAAATCCATTCATATACTCATCTATCTTAGACAGGCTTAAACCCGCCATATCAGTAAGAAGCTGATAGAATTTCATTGTAGAATTGCCCTGCTTCTTAAGAAGGGTACTGACCTGATTCTCTGTAAGATATTTCTGTTCAACAGCTATATCACCAAACCTCTTATCCATCTGTGTCTGGAGATGATTAATCTCATCTGCCTGTGCTTCTGTAAGTAATCCATCAGCTACAGCAATTGTTCCAAGTCTGACTCTTGTGCCTTCCTGCTCCTTAAGAATATTCTTCAATGTATCATCCGAAAGAGCTTTATGCTCTACCAGATATTTACCAAATAACTGACTTAACATACACAAATTGCCTCCATAAAATAAACTATTAACATTATACAAAATTTTTTCACAATTTGCCAGCTTTTTTTACAATTTTACCAAGAATTTTACCAAGATTTTTTAAGAGAATTGACTGTTATACAAAACCGAATAAAAACCACCCTTTGCCAGCAGTTCTTCATGGTTACCCTGTTCAATAATATTACCGTCTTTCATAACAATAATAATATCTGCCGACTTAATCGTTGACAGACGGTGTGCTACTATGAAGCTCGTTCTACCTTCCATCATTATTGAGAACGCATGCTGTATCTTCATTTCGGTTCTCGTATCGATTGAAGAGGTTGCTTCATCAAGTATAAGCATAGGTGGGAGACACAACATTACCCTTGCAATGCAAAGAAGCTGTTTCTGGCCCTGTGAAAGATTACCTCCGTCTTCACCTATAACGGTATCGTAGCCGTTTGGAAGTCTCTTGATAAATCCGTGGGCATGTGCTGCCTTTGCGGCTGCGACGATTTCTTCATCCGTAGCATCAGGTCTGCCCGTGATGATGTTCTCTCTAATTGTACCTGACTTTAACCACGTTTCCTGAAGGACCATGCCGTAATTGCTTCTTAAGCTCTTCTTTGTAACATCTTTAATATCCACATCTTCTATTTTAATGCTTCCTGAATCCACATCATAAAATCTCATAAGCAGATTAATTACCGTTGTTTTACCACAACCTGTAGGTCCTACTATGGCAACCCTTTCACCCGGCTTTACATGGAGATTAAAATTCTTAATAAGTTCTTTTGACTTATCATAAGAGAAGCATACATCCTCAAGGTCGATTTTACCCTCACCATCTTTTACCACAAGTTCATTATCAGGGTCTTTCTTCATAGGTGTCTCATCTATAAGGTCAATAACACGGCCAGCACAGGCTATAGCATTCTGTAATTCTGTAACAACGCCGGATATTTCGTTAAATGGCTTCATGTACTGGTTGGCATAACTTAATAAAGCTGAAAGAGAACCTACCGTGAGCCCGCCTCTCATAACAGAAAACGCCCCCACAAATGCCACAAGTGCATATACTACATTGTTGACAAATCTTGTTGAAGGATTGGAAAGTGATGAAAAAAAGGTTGCATCAAGGGAATACTTCTGAAGTTTTCCGTTAATTTCATCAAACCTTTCCAGTGAATTATTTTCCATACTGTACGCCTGTACAATTTTTTCATTACCAATCATTTCATCAATAAGGGAGGTCTGCTCGCCCCTCGCTTCTGACTGCTTCTTAAACATATTATAGGTTCTTTTTGCTATAAATGATGCAATAAAGAATGATGCAGGAGTAACAAGTACAACCACCATTGTTATTTTCCAGTCATATATGAACATAAAAACAAGTGTGCCTATTATTGTCATAATGCCTGTAAAAAATTGTGTAAATCCCATAAGCAGGCCATCTGCGAACTGGTCTACATCCGCTATTACTTTACTTACTATTTCCCCGGCAGGATGTGTATCAACATAATTTACCGGAAGGATCTGAAGTTTTTCAAATGCGTCCTTTCTTATATCCCTGACAATGGAATAGGTAATCTTATTGTTGATTACATTCATTATCCACTGGAACAAAGCCGTTGCTGCCACTGTTATCGCTATGATAATCAGAATCGTTATTATTCCCTTTATATCAACATTGCCGGCACCGATTATCCTGTCAATTGCCTTACCCTGTAAAACCGGAATTGCAAGCTGTCCCGCAACCGTGACAAATGCAAAAAGAAGAGAGAATATAATGCTGGACTTATAATGTGTGAGATATTTGAATATCTTTTTGACTGTAACTTTCTGGTTCATTAATCTGCACCTCCGGCCTGTTTATTTCCATCAGTACCATATATTTCAACATATACGCTGCAATTTTTAATAAGTTCGTCATGAGTACCTATTCCTGCTACTTCGCCGTCTTCAAGAACGATAATCCTGTCCGCACTTCTTAAAGAAGCGGTCCTCTGGGATACAATAAATGTTGTAGGTCTGTTTTTCATTTCAGAGATTGCTTTTCTGAGCCTTGCATCAGTAGCATAGTCAAGTGCCGATGCACTGTCATCAAGGATAAGAATTTCCGGCTGTTTTACAAAAGCCCTGGCAATCGTAAGGCGCTGTCTTTGTCCGCCTGAAAGATTACGGCCGCCCTGTGCAATGTGGTAATCAAGCACGCCTTCTTTTTCCTTGACAAAATCAAGTGCCTGTGCTTCTTCAAGTGCGTCAAATATCTCTGAATCCGTAGCGTTTTCCTTGCCCCATTTCATATTGTCTCTTATGGTGCCGTCAAAAAGTACGGCTTTCTGCATTACTATGCCGACTTTGTTTCTGATATCTTCCTTGGAATAATTTTTAACGTTGACACCGTTAATCTTAACTTCGCCTTCTGTCGCATCATAGAATCTTGGAATCATATGGACAAGCGTTGTTTTGCCTGAACCCGTTCCTCCAATAATTCCTATGGTCTCGCCTTTTCTGACCTTGATGTTAAGACCGGATATTGAAGGTGCTCCGCCTTTATTGTATGTTAATGATACATTATTGAACTCAACGGCATATTCCGTATTTTCTTCCTTGTCCGAGCTTTCAGGAAAAGCCATTGAACTGTGGATGTCAAATATCTCAGCTATTCTGTTTGCAGATGCAAGGGCTTTAGTAACCTGGATGATAAGATTAGCAAGTTTGATAAGTTCTACAAGAATCTGTGACATATAATTTACAAGAGCGATAACCTGTCCCGGTTTAAGGCTTCCCGCATCTACTTTAAGGGCACCGCTGTATATAAGTATAATCATGGCAAAATTAACAATTATAAATGTCAGAGGATTCATAAGTGCGGATATCTTACCTGCAAACAACTGATTCTTATTAAGTGTGTCATTACCCGCGTTAAATTCTTTAATTTCTTCATCTTCTTTGTTAAAGGCTCTTACAACTCTGGTTCCTGTAAGATTTTCCCTGGTTATCTTAAGAATATTGTCAAGTCCGCCCTGTACCTTCTTAAAAAGAGGGATTGATATAAGCATTATTGAAAATACAACTACCGACAAAGCAGGTATTGCCACACAGAATATAAGTGCACACTTTACATCTATTGTAAATGCCATTATCATTGCGCCAAAAACAATGAAAGGAGAACGCAGAAAAAGTCTAAGAACCATATTGACACAGCTCTGGACAGAATTAACGTCACTTGTCATTCTCGTAATCAGTCTGGCGGTTCCGATATCATCAATTTCCGTAAAAGAAAATGTACCGATATGTTCAAATAATGAATGTCTTAATTCTGTTGCAAATCCCGTAGCAGCTTTTGCTGCAAAATACTGTGCGATTATGGAGCTGGCAAGTCCCACAACTGCAAGTCCTATTAAAATACCTGCTCTTGAGACTATATAACCTTTATTGCCGGTTCCGATTCCCGTATCGATTATCGCAGCAACAACAAGGGGTACAATAAGTTCAAAAGTCGCCTCAAGCAACTTAAAAAGTGGTCCAAAGATGCACTCCTTTATGTATCCCTTAAGATATACTAGCAGTCTTTTCATCTTAGTTATTTCCCGCCAATCTTGTCTTTATATAATTTTCAATAATATCAACGCAGGTCTCATAATCAAATTTGCCTGTATTAAGACACAAATCATAATTTTCAGGATTTTTCCATTCTCTTCCGGTATGATATTTATAAAAACCGGCTCTGTATTTATCTGTGGTAATTATGTGCTGTTCAGCCTTTTTTGCGTCAAATGAGAGAAGTTCCATTTCTCTTTTTATACACTTGTCCATAGGTGCACATATAAATATGGTTATAAGATTAGGATTATCCTTTAAAATATAATCTGCTGCCCTTCCAATACATATAAAAGATTCATTTGCCGCAAGTTCTTTTAATACTTTTGCCTGATAATTAAAAAGATTATCGTTGGATGTAAAATCATTGCTGTCAGGTGGGATTATTTCCCCGTTATATACTTTTTTGGAAATTCTGTAAAGCAGACTTTGTTTCATATGCTCGTCAGCTCTTGCAAATAATTCTTCATTAATTCCGCTGTCATCGGATGCAAGTCTTAAAAGATTTCTGTCATATACATTAATACCCAGTCTTTCTCCCAAAATTCTGCTTATGCTTGTTGCACCGCTTCCGCATGTTCTTGTTATAGCTATTACATAATTATTGTTCATATAAAAGCCTCCTTACCTGTTGTTATTATAAAATTTAAGTTTTGCATCTATATAATCTTTAAAGGAAGCATTACCATTACTGCTTCCAAGCCCGCTGCTTTTATCAATATTAAACTTGTAATCAAAGTTATAGACATTATACATAGTCTTACCCGGCACTGTATCATCTTTGTAATTATTAAATGCTATCTCATATATTTTGCTGAATTTATCACATGTGAGCCATTCGCTGTCCGCAACTTTATCAAGCTCTGCCTTAAATTCTTCCGTAAAAAATCCTATTCTTGTAATTGTATACCGTACAAGCGGATTCTCCTGTGGTAAGCCTCCGTTGCCCACAGCTCTTTCACTTTCCCACTTAACACCTGTCATTGCATCACCGGAAGGATTGTACTGTGCCGTAATACCGAAACATCTGTCATTATCATACGGAATAATTATCATTTTATTACTGCTTTTGAGGAAATATATGTAATAATTATTATAATTATTTCTCATATCGTCAGGATTGCCCACAAAGTACGAAACGGCCGAAAATCTCAGGAAATAATCCATATCTATATATTCTGACAGTCCTTCTTTATCAACATTGCTTCCGTTAAGATATCTGATAAGTTTTAAAAAAGATTCATGTGTTGAAGTCTTTTTGTTGGTCTTTAAATCATAGTTGTAGAACTTTCTGTTCTCCTTATCTTCTATTCCGTAGGAAACATTGGTAAGGAATGTGGCTCCGTTCCTTGTCCAGCCGCATTTATACAAATCTCCGCCGCGGTCTTCTTCAGCAACATATCTTTTTATGAATTTCTTGTCAACCGGTTCATAGATTTTAAATATGCCTTCGTGCACATCCCCAAGATTAATTGAAGCAAGATTGGTTCTTTGTGCCAGTATCCCGAAATCCCTGTACATCTCACAGGCGTAATATTCTCTCACATATGTGCTGTCGGATGTCTGGTTCCACTTTATCTCCATACTGTCAAGTGTTGCAAAAGTCCTGTTCTGCTGTTTCTCTTTATCTATATCAAGATCATAATCGCTGTCCCCGCCGTAATACTGCTCATCATCAAAAGTTTCCGTAAAATCCACTTTAAAATGTATAAGTGAATATACTCCGGAATTACTGTCGTAAAATGCGGTCCTTGAGGTATTGCCCTTCATTCTTATGCCGGTATTTCTGATTATATAAGTATTCTTAACACCATCAGATGTAATTGATATCTTCAAGTCACATTTTCTGTATATAGGTGATTTGCTTCCCATGTTATCATAACGGTTGTAATCACTCTGCATTTTTGCAAGTTCATCATCAGATATGTCCACATCTATTTCCACCTTATTATTGATGTCAAAAAGCTGGTTATATACAGTTTCTTCATCATAGGGCAGACCGCCGTTATCGATATCATATTCTTTTCCATCGGTTACGTTGCCATTATCCTTTGTCTCAGATACATACCGGCTGTTATCAGCGGATGAGGGTATTTCCTTATTACTGCTGCCGCAGCCTCCTGCAGCCATTATCATCAGAGCAGCCATGACTGCACTTATTATTTTTCTCGTTCTGCCTGCCATAAAGCCTCCCAAAAATATATCCTATGTTAATTATAACATTATTTGCTGTCGGTGCAATGTTTTTTAAAATCTTCTGCCGTAAGTCCGAACATAACCGTATCAACGTAATGTCCATGGTAATATTCGCTGTCCCTGGATACACCCTCCACCACACAGCCGACACTCCTCATCATCGCTGCAGACGCGTCATTGCCCATATTGACACAGGAAACCATTTTATTCATCCTAAGCTCATTAAATGCGTAATTTAATACAAGTTTCAATGCCTTTACCGAATATCCTTTTCCCCTGTGTTCCGGCAAAATATACACGCTAAAGGAAAATTTACCATTTTTCTTATCAATACCGCAAAGATTAATACAGCCTGCATAATTGTCTTCCAGATCCCATATTGAAAATTCAATCCTGTCATCCTCACATCCGAAATTCAGGTGTTCCGTTTCAAAATCACTGAGGGAATCCGGTTCATAAGGCAGTTTCACATCGCTGTCAAAAAAAATACAGCTTTCCGTATCATATATCATCCCATGATTGATGCGGTATTCCTCCTCGTTCATATCACTTAAGACTATTCCGTCATATTCCCAGTAATAAGGTCTTTGCTCCCATACCAACGGGCCTTTGGCGGTATGTTTTTCTGAATTTCCCAGTGTGGAATCAAATACTTCAAAGCCTTTATAGTTCTTTCTTGCTCTTTCTTTGTCCGTGCCTGTGCCGTTATATTCAAAATCAAGGAGTGAATAGTACAGTTCTCCTGTATAGTGTCCCCCGGTATAAAACATCCCGCTTCTGAATGCGTCAAGGATAAATCCCATACTTTCCACAAACATCTTGCCCTCTTCATTATCTTCCATAATGTTGCATCCGACTTTATGGAACCGCCTCTCATTAAAAAGATATTCAAGAAGAATTGACGCTGCACTTCCCGCATAACCTAAACCTCTGTACTGTCTGTAAATGGTTATGCTTAACTGCGCATTGCCCATCTTTTCATTTATCCAGTCAATTACGGCATATCCCACAGGTTCTTCATCCATATTTCTTATGGAAAACCAAAGTTCGTCACCCTGCTCATTATTTACCATGGCATTGTCCGCCATATCTTTGGCATATTGAACCGTTGCGGGAAGATATATGCCATGCTCCGCCTGTTTTCTTGTATGTGTGTCCATAAGAACATCATAAAAATTATGGCTGTCTTCTTCTCTTATCATTTTGAGCTCTACAAGCCCGTTTTTCCAGAAATAACTCATATACCTGACCTCCGATTGGTTATAATCAGATTTTACAGCATATTTGTCTTTATGTAAAATAAAGTTTCATTTTTTTATCTGTTCTCCCGCATGGTTAATTTCATAATTATCCGTATATATAATCTGCGAAACAGGAACAATCTCATATCCTTTTTCTTTAAGGCCTTCAATGATACGGGGAAGTGCATCCTTTGTATACTTTGCGCCATTGTGCATAAGAATAATTGCCCCGTCTTTTAAATTTTTATGGTTAAGAACGGTTTTAACGATATTGTCCGCACCGTAATCTTTCCAGTCAAGACTGTCAACGGACCATTGTATCGTATAATAACCACATTCGTCTGCTGCCTCTATTAATGTATTATTGTAATCTCCATAAGGCGGTCTGAAAAGAAACATATCATATCCCGTAAGTTCCTGTACTTTTTTATGTGGTCCCATTAATTCTTCTTCACACTCTCTCATGGAAATCGTACTCATGTGCTTGTGTTTTTCACTGTGGTTTCCAAGGTCATGGCCATGGGCAAAAATTGATTTCACATCTTCCGGATAGCTTTCAATCCAGCCTCCGGTCATAAAAAAAGTTACTTTTACATCATATTTATCAAGTGTTTCAAGTAAAATCTGTGTGTCCTCGTTACCCCATGCGGCATCAAAACTGAGTGCAACCTTCTTATCCTCCCTTTTTACCGAATATATAGGTATTTTTCTTCCTGCCGCCTTAACCTTTGACTGTCCGATAATTCCGATAACAGCAAGTAAAGCCAGTGCCGTCAATGGCAGCACCAGCTTTAATCTTTGTTTTATTTTACCTTTTATTTTTATAAATTTCATATATCACCACAATGGTTTTTGTATATGTTATTCCTGTTTTTCAGAAAGTATTCTTATACTTCCGAGATAAGTCGCAAGGGCATATCCTCCGTAAATCAATACGATTATAAGAGCTGTAATCAGTATGGAATACAAAAGTCCCGACTTACCGTAAAAGCTCATCATTTTGGTACAGGTCTGTATTCCGAAAACTGAATGCATGACCGCAACGGAAAGCGGAAGTCCGAAATATATCATACACTGGGTGAATACGGATTTTCTAATCATCCTGTTATCAACACCTATTTTTCGCAGAATTGTATATTTTTCTTTATTTCTTACGGATTCAGACAAAAGTTTAAGTGACAGAATTGCCGCCCCTGTGATAATGAATACTATTCCAAGGTATATTCCCACAAATACAAGCACTACCGTTAGTCTTGTACTTACGTTAATAATTTCGTATTTGCAATAGACATTCATATAATACCCGCCTTCTCTTGCCCCGTACACAACATCATCAAAATACAGCTTCTTATTCGTATCTTTATATGTTTTTTTATCTCCTTTCAAATCTGCCATAAGCACTTCCATATGCACACCGGCGTTGGAAAAGTCAACATCATCGGGCACAATGTATTTACCATAGCAGTCTTCATAATTATCAATGTATACAAATCCATAGTACATGTCCCCGGATTGAGGCTTATATTCCTTGCCATTAATCGTAATAACAGCGCCATTTGGCTTCAGGTAATTTTTACCGATTACCTGCTCCATATTACCGATTACAGCGTATTCGTCATCTTTAAGTTCTATTTCCTCATTGCCGAAACGTCTTGCAACCATATTGTAATCCGATACATGCATATACTCGCTTATCCGATTAAAATGATAATTATCATTATCCACATAATACATATTAACGGTAAACATATTTTCAAGATTGCTCTTATCTTTCACAAGCTTGTCAACAAGCTCGTCGATAGGAGGGTCGTTGGCCGCATCGGATGTATGCAGGGTCTCGTATTGGATATCAACAGGTATAAGTTTTTTAATATTATTGTCTATTGATTTTTTAACGGAAAATACCGTTGACAGACAACATATTGAGAAAAACATCATAAGGCTTATTATTCCTGCCGAAAACACCGCCGTATTGATTTTGCTGCTTATCTCCCTTGTGGTAAATGCGTTAAGTTTTTTATAGTAAAATTTCTTTTTTGCCCTTACAAGGAGTAAAAACAGACCGGAAATTGAAAACATAAGAAGAAATGTTCCCACAATACCCTTTACTATCTGGGCTGCAACGCCTGCAATAGAGTCTATATTCTCCATTCCAGCGGTAACTTTATAATATGCCGTACCAAGTAAAATACAGGCTATAATAAACACAATAACGCAGAGCACAGGATTTCTGTTAATTTCTTTTTCACCCTTTTTACCGGAATTAATGAGATTAATAAGTCTGCGGCTTCCTGATACGATTATATCAAGAATGAGCACAACACCGTACATAATGCAGAAATACAATATCGTTTTCATAATGGCTGCTTTTGACACTACAAACCGGAACTTAGTCAGGTCTGCTTCAAAGAGATTGGCAATTAAAATACTCATTCCCTGTGAGGCGGCTATTCCCACGATAAGGCCTGCTGCCATGGAAATAATTCCTATCACAACAGTTTCAATAATAAGAATCGCTGCTACTTTTACTTTGCCCATGCCAAGAATCAGATATATTCCGAATTCCTTGTTGCGCCTTTTAATAAGAAAGGTATTGGCATATACTATAAGGAAGCCAAGAACTACTGCCACAAACACACTTATAACTGACATTATGCTTCCAAGCGTATCAATTAACGAAACGTTGCTCTCATTAATTTTTAACATTACTGCCTGATCTGACAGTGAATTAAATACATAAAAAATTGCCACACCGAATATGGTGGTGATAAAAAAGATTAAGTAATTTTTAAAACTTTTGCGGATGTTTTTTAAGGAAATATTAAAGAGCGTCATTCAAATCCCCTCCAAGCATTGTAACTACATCTATTATCTTTTCAAAAAACTGCTTTCTGTTATCGCTGCCACGCCTTATTTCATTAAAGATATGACCATCCTTAATAAAAATAACACGTTTTGAATAACTTGCGGTAAATGCGTCATGGGTTACCATAAGGATTGTTGCATTCATCTCTTTATTCATCTTTTCCATGGTAACAAGAAGTTCTCTTGCCGATTTGGAATCAAGTGCTCCCGTAGGTTCATCCGCAAGTATAAGTTCGGGATTAGTAATAAGTGCTCTTGCGGAAGCTACTCTCTGCTTCTGACCGCCGCTCATCTGGTATGTGTACTTTTTAAGGACATCTTTAATATTAAGGGTGTCAGCTATTTCCATTATCCTTTTCTCAATTTCTCTTGCTCCCACATTCTGGATGGATAATGCAAGGGCTATGTTTTCATATCCTGTCAGAGTATCAAGAAGGTTAAAATCCTGAAAAATAAAACCTAATTTTTCCCTTCTGAAAGCATTTAATCTGCTGCCTCTTAATGATGTGATGTCTTCTCCGCCAATTATTATTCTGCCGCTTGTTACACGGTCTATTGTGGAAATACAGTTAAGAAGCGTTGTTTTACCGGAACCACTGGCGCCCATAATACTGATAAGCTCGCCTTTTTCCACTTCAAAGCTTACTTTATCAAGGGCTTTTGTAATATTTCCTTTGCTGCCATAATACTTTTCAACATTGATTAATTCTAATATTTTTTCCATATTATTTTCCTCTTTCATTGATTATGGCTACATAATACAAAATATCCTTTATGACAACCATTGATTGATATGACAAAAACCTTACATTTTTGTAAGGTTCTATGTAACGTCACTATAAAATTCATTTTTACCGAAAGAAATCCTGACTTTAGTGTACTCTCCCACAGACGACTCCACGGATATAACGTGGCCCAGCTTCTTACAAAGCTTCCTGCAAAGGTAAAGTCCCATTCCCGTTGATTTTCTTCCCATTCTGCCGTTGATACCGGTAAAAGATTTATCAAATACCCTGTCTAAATCAGAGGATTCTATTCCTATTCCGTTATCTTCTATCACAAGTATTACCGATTCGTCATCTTCCATTGTATAAAAAGAAATAATCGGATTATCTTTTGAATACTTAATACTATTATTCAAAATCTGATTTATTATAAATTCCATCCATTTTGAATCGGTAACAACGGTTTTTTCCAGATTTTCTTTTTTGATTTTAATTCTTCTGCCTATTAAAAAATCCTTATTTTTGACGATGACCTGATTGATAATTTCTTCAAGTGACACTTTTTTCAGGAGATAGTCCTTATCTGACACATCAGCTCTTATATAATAAAGAATCTGTTCAAGATAATTATCAAGCTCTGAAAGTCCCGCCGACCTTGTTACCACATCATCATTCCTGTTATAATTCATAAGCATAAGACTTGAAAGAGGAATCTTGACTTCATGTATCCACATCTCAACATATTCCTTAAAATCCTCTACGGAACGGGACAGTTCGTTAATACGGTTACCGTAACAATAGCCGGTTTCGTATAGCAGTTCTTTAAGAATTCTGCCTTCAGTAAAATCGCAGCCGGGAACAAGTTCTGCAATAAGCAGCTTATTATCAAGTTCAGCCATTACAGACTTCATATTATCATAAAACTTCTTTTTCTTAATAAATTCTGCTGCCATACAGCCAAAATACATTACACTGAAAATACCGGTCAGCGCAATAATGCAGCTTTTATCCACCTTGAAAGCGTTTAACATAAGAACCGTAAGTATAATAAATATAAAATATATAACGATATATGATATTTTATCATGTAAAAAATCCTTAAGCTTCAATATAATAACCCTGTCCTCTCTTTGTGCTTATCACATCGCCGTACCCTAATTCTGCCAGTTTATGACGCACTCTCGTTATATTAACGGTTAAAGTATTATCGTCAACAAACTCACAGTCATCCCAAAGGTAATTCATAATATCGTCCCTTGATACAATTTTCCCACTGTTTCTGAACATATAATTAAGAATCCTGCATTCATTTTTTGAAAGCTCTATTTCATTGCCATTTCCCGATATAGAAGACTTTGAAAGATTAAGAGTGATGTCCCTGTATCTTATAACATTCTCATCTCCTCCGTTTCTCCTTAAAACAGCCTCAATATGCAAAAGAAGAAGTGCCGGATTATACGGTTTTGAAACAAAATCGTCCGCCCCGTAAGTCATACATATAAGTTCATCCATTTCCGTATCTTTGCTTGTAACAATGATGACCGGGGTATTTTTTTCTTTACGATACATGCGGAGTAACGTCTGCCCGTCAATCCCCGGAAGATTCAAATCCAGAAGAATAAGCTCCGTATCCGTCTTTAACATCTCATCAAGCGTATCCTTAAAATCCGTTATTACACTTACCTCGTAACCGTTTCCTATGAGAAAATAGGAAAGCTCACCTCTTAATGTCTCATCATCTTCTACAATTAAAATTCTGCTCATTATTATCCTCGTTTAAATTTATTATGTTAATTCTACCACCGGTATGTTAAACTGACAACAGAGGTGTTAATTTATGAAACAAAATTTTAAATTTAAGATAATGTTTGACGGAACAAGATATTTCGGCTGGGAACATCAGCCCAATACCGATTTAACCATTCAGGGCAAAATAGAAACCGTCCTCCAGAGAATGGTCTCTTCCGAAAAAGTACCGGAAGTCATAGGCTGCGGACGTACGGATGCAGGTGTTCATGCAAAAGCCATGATTGCCAATGCTTTCCTTGAGACCGATATGTCAACCGATGCAATCCGTGATTATATGAACAGGTATCTTCCCGACGATATATGCGTTCTTGAAGTAAAAGAAGCTGCCGAAAGATTCCACAGCCGTTACAAAGCTGTAGGCAAGACCTATTGTTACACCTGTTATACAGGTCCTCTAAAGCCTGTATTTGACAGAAAATATGTCTACTACATTGAAGAAACCCCGGATATCGGAAAAATGGAAGAAGCTGCAAAACTTCTTATGGGAATACATGATTATGCAAGTTTCTGCAGTAATCCAAAGATGAAGAAATCAACCGTAAGAGAAGTTGATTCAATACAGATAATAAAAAAAGGACAATACATACGTTTTACCTACCACGGAACCGGTTTTCTCCAACATATGGTAAGAATACTTACCGGTACACTTCTTGAGGTAGGTTTTGGTAAACGTGATGTATCATCCATTCCTGAACTGTTTGAGGCAAAAGACAGGTCTCTTGCCGGATTCACAGCTCCGGCATCAGGGCTTTGCATGATGCAGGTTGATTATAATTAGTTCTTGTGATATCTTCTCTCATCCTGTTCATACTTAGGTTCACAGGTAAGATTAATTCCTAATTTCCGGAATATCTGCTCATCCACGGATGAAAGGATGACTGAAGAATGAGCCTGCGCGCCCTTTAATTCTGATAATTTATCAAGGGTTCTTGCCGCTTCATCACTTCTTGCCGCTGTTGTAGAAAGGGCTATAAGTATCTCATCCGAATGAAGTCTTGGATTGCGGCTTCCAAGATATCCTGTCTTTAATTTCTGTATAGGTTCTATTGCTTCAGGTGCAATCAGTTTAACTTCATGTTCAATTCCAGCCAGTACTTTAATAGAATTAATAAGTGCCGATGCTGATGCTCCGAGAAGCTCACTTGTCTTGCCGGTAACAATTCTTCCGTCATTAAGTTCTATCGCCATTGCAGGTCCGCCTGTCTCTTCTTCCCTGTCAAGAGCCGCTTTTACAACTTTTCTCTTATCAACGCTGATTCCCGCCTGTTTCATAAGAAGTTCAAGCTTAAATTTATCATCTTTTGTATGTCCGAACTGTTTAATGTCCTTAAGGCACTTGTAATATCTTCTGATTATTTCCTGTTCAGATGCCTCTTTGCAGGCTTCGTCGTCAAATATACAGTTGCCCGCCATATTAACGCCCATATCTGTAGGTGATTTATAAGGGCTTGTTCCAAAAATCAACTCAAACATGGCATTAACTACAGGGAATATCTCTATATCCCTGTTATAATTAACCGTGGTTTCTCCGTATGCTTCAAGGTGAAACGGATCAATCATATTAACATCATTAAGGTCTGCTGTTGCTGCTTCATAAGCAAGGTTAACAGGATGTTTTAAAGGGAGATTCCAGATTGGAAATGTCTCAAACTTGGCATATCCTGCATCCACGCCTCTCTTATGTTCATGATAAAGCTGTGAAAGGCATACTGCCATCTTACCGCTTCCCGGTCCCGGTGCCGTAATTACAACAAGCGGTTTTTCTGTCTCAATATAATCATTTTTGCCATATCCTTCATCACTTACTATTTTTTCAACATCACTTGGATATCCCGGTATCCTGTAATGTCTGTAGGATTTAATTCCTAATTTTGCAAGTTTTTCCTGAAAGAATTTAGCTGAAGGCTGGTCTGCAAACTTTGTAAGGCATACACTTCCCACAAAAAGTCCTACTGACTGGAATGCGTCAATAAGTCTTAATACATCATCATCATAGGTAATTCCGTAATCACCGCGGATTTTGTTATTTTCAATATCTTCTGCACTGATTACTATTACTATTTCAGCCTGTTCCTTTAGCTGAAGAAGCATCTGTAACTTTGAATCAGGTTCAAATCCCGGAAGAACTCTTGATGCATGATAATCATCGAAGAGCTTTCCTCCAAATTCCAGATATAATTTATTTCCAAACTGCGCAATCCGTTCCTTTATGTGTTCGGACTGTGTCCTAAGATATTTGTCATTATCGAATCCTTTTTTCACAACCGTTCCTCCAAATGTATATATTATTCCTTTCCGTTCCAACAATATGTACAAAGATGGTCAGGATCTATACCTACAGACTCAAGCATATCATCAAGCCTGTGGAATCTTAATGATGTAAATTTAAGTTTTTCACAAATCTTATCCACCATCTTCTGATATTTTTCGTTATCAGGGTCAGCATACTCCTGCAATGTCTCCATTGAGACTTCTCCACCCTCAAGTTCTTCAATAACTCTTCTTGCAATAAGCTCCATTTCTGACTTTGAGCGGGAGAAATTAAGATATTTACATCCAAAAAGAAGAGGTGGACAGGCAGGTCTTATATGTACTTCTTTTGCACCGCTTTCGTAAAGGAATTCCGTAGTCTCCCTTAACTGTGTTCCTCTTACAATAGAATCATCTATAAGTAAAAGCTTCTTATCCTTAATAAGGTCATGCACAGGAATGAGCTTCATATGTGCAATTAAATCTCTCTTTGTCTGTATAGTAGGCATAAAAGAACGTGGCCATGTAGGTGTGTATTTGATAAACGGTCTTGAGAAAGGTATTCCTGACTCATTAGCATAACCTATTGCATGGGCTGTTCCTGAATCAGGTATTCCCGCAACAACGTCTACATCCACATTATCTCTTCTGGCAAGCAGCTTACCGCAGTTATACCTCATGCTTTCAACACTTACGCCTTCATAACTTGCTGAAGGATAACCGTAATATACCCAGAGGAAGGTACATACTTTATAGTTATTGCCGGGAGCAACAAGTGTCTTGCACTCATCGGCATTGAAAAATACTATCTCGCCCGGTCCCAGTTCCCTGTCAGCCGAATATCCAAGATTCAGATATGAAAAACTTTCAAAGCATGCACATCTGGCATCTTCCTTCCTGCCAAGGACAACAGGTGTTCTTCCGTACTTGTCCCTCGCAGCATATATTCCCATAGGAGTAAGTATAAGTAATGACAAAGAACCGTCGATTACATCAAGCGCATACTTAATACCATCTATAATATTATCTTTCTGGTTAATAAGTGCCGCTACAAGTTCCGTGGAATTAATCTCTCCGTTACTCATCTCAAAGAAATGCGTGGTTCCCTTAAGTATGTCTTCAACAAGCTGATCAGCATTGTTAATTTTGCTTACCGTCGTAATTGCAAAGCTTCCATGGTGTGATCTCACCAATATAGGCTGTGCCTCATAATCCGATATACATCCTATTCCCATATTACCGTTCAGTGTGTTAAGTTCCTTTTCAAACTTAGTCCTGAATGGTGAACCTTCTATATTATGTATGGATTTGCTGAAGCCGTTCTCTCCATACACTGCCATACCTGCACGCCTTGTTCCAAGGTGTGAATGGTAATCCGTTCCAAAAAATAAATCGAAAGTACAACTTTCCTTAGATGCTACGCCAAAAAAGCCGCCCATTGATGTTCCTCCTGAAGCAAATATTTTTTTAATCAAACATCCTTCATTATAACAAATGGGCGGTTAAAAATAAACAACTAATTTATTTTCTTTGTTCTACTGTCTCTTAATTATTATATCCATATATTGTATATTCTCTTCCTGTAATCTTCTCTAACTGTTCCAGAGTGGCACCTGCAATACACATTACACGTCCCCCCGTATCTTTTTTAACAATATAGGTATTTTCTGCAACATTATCATTTATATGTTCTTTGCTCATAAGATTATATGGCGTTTCTATAAGAATACCGTATCCGTCAACATCGCCGATATCAAAAAGATAATTATATGCAGCATTTCCTTCTGTCATTATGTATCTCATATCATAATCAGATACAGCAAAAAATCCGGTCGCTATGCCCAATGCTATGTCGCCTGTGGTAAGATATCCAAGACCTCTGTAAATATCCGAAGTATTATATTTCCAATCATTATAATCCCCGTAATATTTTTCAACACGTTTGTAATCTTCAGCCGTCTTAATTATATAATTTAACCTGCAGTCTTTTGTATCCGCAATAATCTTTTCCGACTTGTACATGTCATTGGCAAACACAACTTCTATTGCAAGGTCATTAAACAGTTCTTCTTTCTGTGTTTCGTCAAGATTTCCAACATATATTATAAACCTGTTATCCGTCAGGGTAATCTTTCCTTTTTCCAACTTATCTTCATTAACTTCATTATGCCATACAATATTATCCTTATATCTGCCAGACCTTGAAATAAGTTCCTTATATACTTTCACATCTGAAAGAGATTTATTATCGTAACTGATGTAATACGTCATATAAAGATAGTCCTCAGAATTGCCGGTAATATAGACGTCTGAAATATCACATATATCATTCCTTTTTAAATATTCAAGGTCATCTGCAATATAGGGACTTGCCATATAATTAAATGACATCTCATCTGTCTTAAGTTTCACAAGTCTGTTGACCTGCATCCATTTATATACATAAATTCCGCCAACTATCAGGGCTGCAAGAGCCGCTATTGCAGCAACAACACTTATAACAATCTTTTTTCTTATCCTGCCGTTAATCTTACGGAGTAACTTTTTTCCTTCATTATTCTCGATTACAACAATATCAGCTTCCATTTTTTTCTTATATTCCATACATTCTTTACAGGTATGCAGATGCTCCTCTACCATTTTTGCGGTATCTTCCGAAACAGCATTATCAAGATATAATGGCAAAATATCCTGTATTACATTACAATTTGCTTCATTCATTTATTCTTCCTCCAGCTTTTCCCTGATTTTCAATTTTGCACGGTAAAAAGTTACCCTTGCCCAGCTTTCACTCTTTCCGGACATCTTTCCGATTTCTTTGAATTGCAGATTACCGAATACCCTCAGCCTGAATACTTCTTTGTAAGGTGCGTCCGTCTCATTAAGTATCTTTTGTATCTTTTCTACATTTTCATCATCAATCAGCTTCTGAAGCACATCTTCAGATTCATCTGCATTTTCACAAAGAATGTCTTCATTAAGGCTTATATGTTTCTTTCTGCACAGGGTAAAATATGTATTTCTGGCGATTGAAAACAGCCACGCAGTTATATTTCCTCTGTCATCATATTTTTTTACAGCCTTTAACGCCTTGAAAAAAGTTTCCTGCGTCACTTCCTCGGCAATGTCACGATTCTTCGACATTCCAAGAATATAGCAATATATATTGTGAAAATAACGACGGTATATCTCTTCAAAATCCACTTTCCGACCCTCTTTTCCTGTCCTTATACTTATTTAACTCCCATAATGCTTTGATGTTACAAATGGTATCAAAATTTTTTTAAATTATAAAGAAAAATATAATCCGGATGCATAAAAAAGTGTCTTCGACACTCTCAACTCCCCTAGCCCCTCATTCATGAGGGGA
>OIZA01000217.1_pt1 | contig 33791 bp, 28 predicted proteins | sample 1588381 | NCBI WGS metagenome assembly OIZA01 (sample SAMN03283277) | human gut metagenome | biome: human-associated habitat; material: feces | host: Homo sapiens | place: Peru | collected 2012 | reverse complement strand
TCGCAAATAAATAATTTAGCAAACCCTAAAATTTGATAAATCGAATTTTAGGAGCATTTATATTATATGCTCGTTTTCATTCGCATATAATATAAATCCAACTCTAAATTATTTATTCGCATTCGCTCATAAATAATTTAGGAAAATTTATTAAGTTAAACTTAATATTTGTTTATTTTAAATCTTCAAGTTTAAATTTCATAAATTAGTTTACTAAATAAAAAATTGAATTTTTTAGATTTTTAATTTTTTTAATAAAAGATATAAAATTAATTTTTATCGTATCAAATTATTTTTTATTCTAGCAACAGCAAACAATAAGTTCACAATGGCATACTACGGGTATAACAATACTTACAATTGTCACATCATCGACATAGACCACTTTGGTGGTATGGGCGGCTTCGTCTTTAGGCCCGAATCTTTTGTGGTCTATAACGCGATACCATCTCGAGACGCAACCCCTGACGCATCTGGAGCATTTCTTCCTACATGGAATGCTTTCTTTGCGTCTTTCAAGAGGTGGATGAATGATGATGACCTTGGCGAGGATGATTATGAGGCTGCGATTTGGCTCTGGTCTAAGTACTTTTGCCCTAAACTGAAGTACCTAACTAGAAACGGGACACTGTACGGAGGGGTATGCTTGTGGGTGCCCAAAAGTTGGAGCTTCAACAGAGACGAAATCATCCAGAGGGTTCGGGTCGTCATCCGAGCCCACAGGCTAGAATTTGACGACTAAGTGCAAGACATAGGACACCGTTTTTTTTCTCGAGTTACTGAATCAGCCTTTTCCGCTCGAGTTTTCGTTTCACACTGGCAGAGGAAAAGGGCCGGTGTCCTTCGATTTTTAGTATTCAGTATCTGTCAGTTATGTGATAAAAATAAATAATCACAGGAGATTTATTGAACCTTTCAGGTTCAATAAATCAGCCTCTTGATTAATATTTTGCGAAGCAAAATATTAATCATCAGGAGCAATTATCATTTATCGAATGCGAAGCATTCGATAAATGATAATGCACGCCTGGCCTTTCAGGCTCAGGAGATTTTAAAAATCTTTGATTTTTAAAATCGACTGATTGGCAAATTTTAATTTGCCAACAGGAGCATTTATATTTATTAATTGTTCCGCTCATAAATAATTTAGGAGAAAAGTCAATAAATCAAAATTTAACAGCTTTATTTATGTATTTTTAAATTTTTTTATTTACTAAATAAAAAAATATAACAATGGATAATAAATTTAATTTGCCATCTTATAAAAAACAAAAATTATATGATAATTTAAATAATTATGAAAATAAATTTAAAGATAATAAAAATAATGATTCAAATTTAAATTTCAATTTAAATTCATTTAATCAAAATTTAAATATTTTGCCTTTTGATTATAAATTAAATATTGTAAAATCAACAATTTCAAATAATCAAATAAATAAATTGATTTTATTAAATGAATTAGAAAATTTAAATATTGAAATTAATAAAGATGAAAATAAAATGATTAAATATATATTTGATAGATACACGTATAAAGCATCTGGTTATTTATTTAAATCTAATAATTGGGAATTAAGAGCTAAAGATGAAGATTATTTTATTTATCAAAATATAATAAATTCTGATTATCTTTATGATTCAAATACAAAGGAATATTTAAATTTAATGTTTAATTTCTTTGTTAGAAATTTAAAAAATTATAATGTTTATGTTGACAAATATTTTATTGATAGAGATAAAATTTATTATATTTTTTTTATTTTCACGAAGCGAGGGAAATAAAAAAATAAGATTAATTTTTTCATTGATTTAATAAATCAATAAATCATTAAATTTTTTTATAATCAAAAACAGCATATCCATTTTTCATAACATTTTTAATATCATTTAATATTTTTTGATATTCTTTTTTCTTAAATTCATCTTTTTCTTTTATAATGGTATTTAATAAATAATCATAAGGTCCTTTTTCTTTATGCAATTGCTGTCTAAAAATAAAATAATATTTTAAAACATTCAAATCTTCAGTTGAAACAGGATAAACAAATTTAACATAATGTGTTGTTTCTGTGTATGTTCTATCAAAATAAATTAAATATTTATGAACTTGTGGATTATTAAATGTTTTATAAACTGAATGCTCGATATCAAATTTAATAATATGATCTGTTGGTGTCATAACATCAACATAAAAATATTTGTTTTGAGGATATATATTTAAATTATATCTTTCAGTTGCATAATGATTTTCATATGATTTAATGAGATTTCCACCAAAACATAAAACTAAAATTTTATTGAAATTGATAGTTTCACGAATATTTAATTGATTAATAATAAATTCTTCACAATCTTTTATTGTTTTAATAATACTTTCATCATTAAATATTTCTTCTCTAAACACATCTAATTCTTCAATAGAATTTAATAAAAATTCTTCGTCTTTTGTTCTTTTTTCTTTATGTTTTAAATGATCTTTCAAATATTCGTAATCAGTCATATATTGATTTGGTAAGCCAATAAATTTATTGGCAGTTGGTGCTTGGAAATAGAAATAAAGACAATAGAAAAAATTAATCATTTCTTCATAACAATTATAATGATACGAGAGGATCATCATTAATATTACATTATAAATATATTCGTTTATTGTGTCATAACTTAATATATTTGTGAATTTTCTAAAAATAAAAGCAAATTTATCATAAAATCGAGTTCTTATAAAATTATCTGTTTTTTCATCATATTTAATAAGCATATTAAAAAAATATCTTTGGCAATATGTAATATAATTTACTTTAATATTATCTATTGGATTTCTAAATATTGGTTCTCCAATTAATGACCTATATTTTATATATTTTTCTCTCGGATGGATAATATAATATGAATATGTATTATCATTTAAAACATTATAATTTAATCCAGAAGAATTATAAACATCAAATTTATTATTTGCTTTTTTATCTGGAATAAAATAAAAAGGTTCAAATGAATTATTATTTTTATCATAATAATTTTTTCTCATTCCATATTTTGGAGCATTTAATTCATAAATTTGTTTGTAATAAATTTTTAAAAACTTTCTATAATTAAATTCATAATAAACATCATCAACAGCATTATAAATATAATAATTTGTTTTTTGGATATTATTTAATGAATTCATATTTAAATATGATGGATCATTAAATAAAGAGATTGAAAGATTTAAATTTTTATTTGTTTCCGATATTTCATTATTATCAGTTTGTAATAAATCAAAATAAAGTTCTGATATATCTTCATTACAAATTTTATATATAACTTTATTATCTTTAATGGATGCATAAGTATATAAATAATAAACCCAACCATCTCCAATTCTTCCAACTCTTCCGCGTCTCTGTAATCGACTCTGATTTGATATATAAGATTTAATAATTTCAGTATTCCCAGAATTATAATCATAATTTGCTGTTTTTTGAAATCCATCATCTATAACGTGAGTCAATGCATCAATTGTAACCGAAGCTTCCACAATGTTCGTCGCTACAAATATAATATGTTTATAACGATTTGGACCTTCATAAAAATCGTGATAATCGACAATATCGGCAAGTTTAGCAGTTCGATCAATATGTATTAAATTAACTATATTTTCCTTTTGGCATATATCAAGAATATTTAAAATTCCAACATTTGCATTTCTTAACCATGGAATAACAAAAGCAGATTTATTTAATCCGTTTTGTAATAAATAATCAATACAATCATTAATTTCTTTTTCTCCAGATTTGAAAACTAAAAAGTTTTTAGATTCTTTATTATTCTCTATTTCATAATTTAATATCTTTAAAACATTTTGATTATTTGTTAATTCAATTTTATCCTTATCTTTTTTAATATCAAATTCATTAGTATTTACTAAATTTAAAAATTTAATCTTATCATCATTAATAAAATTATCTTCGATTTTATAAGTTTTTTTAATTGGATTTGATACGTTGATTCTACGGTCCAATTCTGATAATTTTATTTTATTTTCATAATACATACGATTTAATGGGTATTTTGTTAAATCTTCTATAAATCTATAATATTGTCTATATCTTGGTTCGTCATCGTCCATAGTAGCGCTAACAATCATTAAACGAATTGAATTATTAATGTATGTTATGTTTCTCATAATCGTCAAAATGAAATCCATATTAATATTATGTTCATGTGCTTCATCAACAATAATGACATCAAATATATTTTTCATTTTATCCTTTTCTTCGCTGTCTTCTAAACCACTTTTTAATAATATTGTTTTGTTTAACATGTTCAATAAAATTTTATCGGTTACAAATTTAATTTTTAATTCATTTTTATAAATATTGTCTTGATCATAATGAATATCTGTATCTCCGGTTTGATATTGAACATTTTTATTAAAATAACAAACAGGAACAATTGAACCAAGAAAAGAAGAAACAGCCATTGCATTATTTTCTACTGCATTTCTTCGGGGTTGAGTGTCAATTATTGAACCATTAACATTATAATCAAAGGCTTTTAAACCATATAAAATTAAAATTGGGAATTGCGTACTTTTGCCTGTTCCTGTATCTCCAGTGATAAAAGAAACTCGACAATTTATAAATTTATTATAAACCGATAATTGAGCGAGTAATTCAGCAGAATATAAAATATTATTTCCTGATTTTCTTCCACTTGTTGATTTCTTCCATTTACCAGGTATATATCGATTTAATAAAAGATTTGAATTAATCCCGATGCTATCAGATTTAACATAAGGCATACGTTTAAATTCTCTTGTTTTAACCATAATTTTATTTTTTTTATTTATCGTTAAATTTTGATTGTAAATATTATTTTCAGCGGTCAATAAATTTTTAAAATAAGTATTTAAATCCTCATAACTCATATTATTTATGAAAAAATGACAATCTCTAAAATTTAAATAATGAGGATCTTTTTCAAATTGATAAAATATATTCATTGTGTTTTTATAATCTATGTTGCTGTAATAATTAAATTTCTCTTCATCAAAATCTTCATTTTTATAAATACAGCTTAACGTTCCGGTGTAAAACATTAAAGATAAAAGAAATTTAAATTTATTTTCAGTTTGAACATAATATAAATCTACTTCTGGGTAATTGCTATCATTAGATGTTAAAAATAAAAAAAATTCATGTTTTTCTTCATCTGTTAAAGAATCCCAAAATTTAAATTGGTTATGATTTATTTCCTCTTCTTTTTTCAATAAATAATACATACTATAATTATTAAAAATTGGACTCTGTATTATGTTGTTAACTTTTCTTTTAAGTTTCTCGATTATAAAATTTGTATCTGGTGTATAAAAGATATCTTTTAATGATGGATAATAATATAATGCATTATAAAGAGATGAAATAGGAAACACGCCATTTAAAAAATCTTTGTTTAATATTTCAGAATCCATTTTTAAAATTTGAGCTCTAATTTGTTGATAATTAATATAAAATTTTGATTTTTTATAATTTCTATATCCATAATCTTGATTAACTTTATTTTTTTTTTCTAAATCTTCATATTCTTCGTCTGTATAATATCGACGGTTAAATATCATAGTTGAATCAAAATTTTTGTCTAAAAGACGAGACAAACGAAAATCTGAAAAATCTACAACATATTTGCCAATCATTTCATACATTGTATTTTTAAAAATTTGCATATCATTCATTATTAAAATATTCTCTCCGGTGTATTGATTATTCAACCTTAAATATAAAGGATGGATATTATACCAATTGACCATTAAACGGCAAAATGATTTCTCAAGTGTATTTAAAAAAATAATTATTTGATCAGCCAAATAATTTTTAATTTCTTCAAAAGTTGATAACTTTAAATTTTTATTAATATCGCATAAATTATAATTCATATTTGAATAAATAAATTTATCATCAATTTCAGATTTAATAAAAATATCAGATAATTTTTTAATATTTTGTATTTTTGAAAAATCTTTAATAAAAGGCATAATAAATAATAAAATTTCTTGATTATGAGCTTCTAAATTTATTTTTTCATTTATTTTTTTATTATCTTTTTTATGTTCAGCAGATGAACCTTGAATATAAAATTTCAATTGATTTTTAAGATAACAAAAACAATAAGATAAATATTTTTTTTCTTCATTGTCTAATTTTTTAAATGTTTCATCAATATATTTTATATCATTGTAAATATTGATTTCATTTAGAAAAATATAATTTGTTTGATCTAAAATTAAAAATTTTTCATGATTTTTATATTTTTTATAAAGATCTTCGAAATCTAACATTGAAACATCAGAATCAATAATATTATTTTGTTTTTTAAATTCTGGATTTAATAATGGACTTTTTTCGTCTACTCTTAAATAATTTGGACGTTTGCACCTTTCAATTATTTTATCATAAAATAAATATTCTCTTTGAATTGCATCATAATAATTTTTAATTTTCATCTTTTTTAATTTCTCTTTATCTTTTTCTTCTTGGATTTTCTTTCTTTTATTTGCAAATGCTATTTCTAATTTTTGATTTTTATTGTATACTTTGATTTGATGATTTAATTTTGCTGGATAATCATAACTATTAACTCGATTTATTAAATTTTCTGTTTTTTCTAATAATTTAATTTCTTCTGTTTTTTTGCTATCGTATAACTCTTGGTTATATGATTCTTTAAATCTCAATTTTAGAATTTCACGATTAATTAAGTTATCGGTTATTAATTTATTTGTATTTTTAATTTTACCTACCATTATTTCATCAGCATGATATTCAATCGTATTATTATTTATTTCAATGTTAAATTCGATTAAGAAATTATTTATTTTTCTGATTGCGTTTTTTATTGTATCAAAAGTATATAAATTTTCATAAGCTTCTTGAATTTTTTTTGTAATCTTTTTTCTATATTCATCATCAAAAACAGGTTTATAAAAATCTTCTGATTTGGCATTATCTGGAAATATTTTATTTATGTCGTCATCAGAATTTGCTTTATTTGATCTTTCAATTAAAAATTTTAATTCTTTATCATTCTTAATAATATTATTATCTTTTATTAATTTATCAATCGGATCATTAAAATTTAAATAATCAATTATTGTAGCCACAATATCATTTTCAATATGTTTGGCCTCATATCTTGTAATAAAATTTAAAACCAATATATCATTTAAAGATTTTCTTATTTTTTCTTCAATTATTTTATTATATGAAATTATAAAATCTTCTAATGCTTCATTATATTTTTCTTTTTTACTTATAATATTTTTTATTTTTTCTTGCATTAATTTTAATATGTCGTTATTACTTAAATTTTCAACGTATATATTTCTATTTTGTTCATATAATTTTTCATCTATAACCCTTTCATATTCTTTTCTAATTCTGCCTTTATATCTTTGAACAAATCCCGCTTTTTCAATATCTTCAATTTTATTATCTCTATAAAAAAATTGTTCTACCCACTTATAAAACAGACTCCATAAAATTAATTCTACTCCATTTTCTATAAGTGTAATATTATCATAATAATTTATAAAAATATCAAAACAATTGTCATAAGTAAAATAATAAAGATTTTCAATATATTTATTCAATTCTTTAAGTGTATAATTCCCAACATTTTTTCCTCTAAATTTATATCTATTGATTTGTTGCTGTAAATCATATAATTCATTTACTTGATCTTCAAAATATTTTTTTTCTGCTAAAAATACATATAATTTAGTTTTATCTTTAATCATTACTTTACGATTATATTTATCCGGGTTTACTTTATTTATAAAATCACCAATCAAATCATAAAATGTCTCCATATCATTTTTAGAAGTTGGAATCTTGATGCCACCCGCATTTTGAATATCAATTATATCACGATATGAATCTACATTAAAAACTAAAGAATCATTTCTATTATAATCTACATATTCATCGTGTATTTTTTGAGCAACCCCTAATATTTTAATTATAACATCTAAAATTTTTATGATACCGCAATTATCATTAAATAATAATCTATGAACATCAAGAGCAAAATCAAATTTAAATTTTTTATATAATTCTATTGTTTTTAATTCTTCTTTGTTTTTTAAATATTGTTCTTCATACAAAGGAAAACCAACGAAATCAAAATATTCATTGATATTTTTTATATCAAGTAATTTTTTAAATTCATCTTTGCCTATTATTAATCTTTCTTTTTCTTTATCATATTTTGAATCTTTTGAATCAGCGATTTCTTTTAAATAAATTGTGTCTGAACTATGAAAAGCATTTATAACATCTAAAACTTTAAAATATTTGTTTGGATCTTCTTTGATTATTAAATTAACATTGTCCTGAAAAAATTTAAAAAAAATATTAAATTCATCATCTTGATCTATTATTTTTTTATTTTTATTTTTTTGAAAATAAAAAAATCTATAATAAATAAGTAAATACAATAAATAAAATTCCCATTTCTTTAATCTCTCTGTCCATTTAGTTCCAGATATGTCTTTAGTAAGAAATTTAATTTTTCTATCTTCAATTTCTTTTTTAATAGTTGGAACCGTTCTTTCTCCTACATAATAATAATCTTCATCCAATAAATTTTCATCATAATAAAAAAGTTTATCGTTTTCATAATATACAATTTTTAGCTCTTCATTTTCATAATCCATATCTTCCATTGGTTGTTCGTTTTCATAATCCATATAATCCATATCTTCCATTGGTTGTTCATTTTCATAATCTATATCCTGCATTGGTTGTTCATAATGTTCATATTGATTTGTGAAAAATTGGCTTTTGCTGGCTTGTGGCATTGGCTTAAATATTTGGCTTTTAGTATTAAATGATGTTTGAGTTGCTGGACTAGTATTAGAATTTGGAATAATTGAGCTTTTACTAGTTTGTGGTGTTGTTTTAGGAATATATGAAGAAGCATTAAAATTAAATGAGCTTTTGCTTGTTGGTGATTGCGCTGGCTTAAATATTTGGCTTTTACTATTAAAATTAAATGATGTTTGAGTTGCTGGACTAGTATTAGAAGTTGGAATATTTAAGCTTTTGCTTGTTGTTGGTGGTGTTTCATTTAATGGTTTGGTATCGGGTGTTTGTTTTTGATCTGACTTTTTTATTGATAATTTTGGTGGCATTAATTATTACGGTATATTATACTTTTTCATTCTTTTATAATTTTTTATATTATAGTTAAAATATTATGGAAGTATTTTCATCTGTTATTAATGATAACTTTTTTAAAGATTATTTTAATATTCAAACTCAAGAAGATATAAATAATTTAATAAAAGATGGTGAATTGAAAAGCCCAGAATTGAAAATAATGATTTATGATTTTTTTTTGAATCAAAATAAAAATAATGATGATTTTTTTATAATAAACGATGAAACACTTAAAAAAACAATAAAAGAATATTTTATTGTTTTATTTGACAAAGAAATAAATGATATTTTAATTAATAAATATTATGAAAAAACAAAAATTAATACTTCAACAGACGCTAAAGTTAATTATTTTAAAGAATATTTAAAGGTTAAAAAATCATTGCCATATTATGAGCAATATAAAAAAATATTAAAATCAGATAAAATAAGTGATGAAATAATAAACTTCGTAAATGAGAGTGTTATAAATAACACTCCCCCCTCTAAAGAGAATGAAAATAATAAAAAATTGTTTAAAGATTTAATAACTGAATATTTTAATAAAATGAAAAATGAAACATTTTAATTAACTTATTAAATTAATTAAAATCCTTTAATTCTATTTGAATCTTATCCTTTCCAATTGGATATTTTAAATTATTCATGATATTAAAATATATATCTTCTGTTATGTTTTCATTATAATATTGATTAATATCAATTTTATATTTTTTTAATAATTCATTTCTAAGATTTATAATATCATTTAAATAATTCTTAATAACAACTTTTAAATTTACTTTATTTTGATAAAAATTTATGATTATATATTTAATAATCTTATCAAATGATAAATTTTTATTTTCAAATAATATTTGACTAAATAAAATACACCAAACTATACAATATCCCGAAGCATCATTAAAATAAATTAATGATTTATCGGATTCTTCAAATAATTGAATTCCAGCCTTTTTTAAATATAAATGTGGATTAATATATTCAAAATAATTTTTAAATTCTGTGTTTATCTTTTCTGCTAATTTATCAAATTTAAACTCTGTATTATAAAATAAACCATAAGGATCATAATGATATATTTTATTTTTAATGAAATATAAAATATTCATATGATTAATATTAAATTTTGTATTAAAAATCAATAAAGGAATAAAAATAAAATCTTTCTTTTCTTTCTTTTTATTTATTTTATCAATTATATAAGGATTAATATATAAATCTAGTTTTTCAGGATACCAATAAATAAAATTATCTTCAAATATCACTTCATTATCATAATTAATATCATTAAATTTAAAATATTGTGTGATTGTTAATTGAGTATTTTTATTTATTTTTTTATTATATGGGAAATAAATATTATTATATTTAGTTAATAAATATTTACATCCGCAAATAATATCTAAACTTGAACCTAAATAAATATTGTTATTAAATAATATATCTTTATCTGTTTTAATATTTTTGATGTTAATATTATTTTTTGTAATATTAAAATCTTTTAAATCGTTAACTAATATTTTATTTTTTATCTCTTTTTTACATTTTTCAATATTTTTTAAACAATCATTATTAAATTGAGATTGAATAAATTTATGATTTTTTAAATAATTTTCATAACTTTCTATAAAAATATTTATAAAATCCTGTTTTTTATCTTTTAAATAATCAAGAGGCGTTTTATTTTCATTATTTAATAATGTTATATTTATTTTTTTATTTACCAATTCATTTTTAAACAATTGATAAAAATTATACTTGATCAATAAATGAATTGAAGAATTATAATTTAAATCTTGGAAATTCAAATTAGATTTCATAATTAATTTTTTACCGTAAATAATTAAATTATCATAAATATCGAAATTTCTTTTAATTCTTTCTTTTTTATTTAAATGTTTGTAATAATGAAGAATTTTTAAAAATAAATTAATTGGATATTTTAATTTTAAATCATAAATATTATAGTTAACAATAAATTTATTGTCGATCAAATAATTTAATATTTCAATATCTTTTAATCCATTTTCTGGATTTTTAAATATATCTCTTAATATTAAATGAATAATAGTTTGACATTTTTTATCTTGAATATTGAAATTAATATTTAATTTATCATTTGGTTTTTCAATTAATTTTTTATATTTTTCAATATAAAAAACAATATATTCGCTTAATCCATTATCTAATAAATATTCAAATAAAAATTTATCATTATCTTTATCTTGAATATTGAAATTTATATAAATTATTTTCTCATTAACATAATCCAAAATATTTTTATTATTTTTATTCATTCCAATTAATTTTATTAAATCCATTAATAAACTTACATTATCATAATTCACATTATCTTCTATTGTTTCAACTTTCAATATATCAAATATTTTAATCGCATTTTCAAGATTATTTAAAATAATATAATGAAATAATGAATTGTCATTATTATCTTTTATGTTTTCATAAAATTTATTCTTTGATGAATATTTTAAATGTTTATTTAATAATTCTAAAGCCGGTAAATTATTATATTTAATTGCATAATGAAAAGGATAAAAATTATTATTATCTTGGCTTATTAAAATATTATTTTGATATTTAATTATAGTTTCAACAATTTTATTATTAAAGTGTTTGATTGGACCATATAAAATATTTTTGCCTTTGTTATCTATTGAATCAATAACAATATTATTTTTTATCATAATTTCCAAAATTTCATTATTATTCGATTGAATTGTATAATCTAATAACGTTTTATTATGTTCATCTGGAATCTTATAATTTATTGTTTTTTCGTTTTCAATTAATTTTTTAACTTCATTCATATTTCCATTATAAATTAATTTAAATGCTTGTTTTGTTTTATCATCCATATTATATTATTTTATTTAGTAAATAAAATAAATTTTATTGATGGAGAACTAAACAATAATTAAATCAATTATCAAAACCTTTAAAATTATCTCTGGCTTGCAATGTTGAATTTGTATAATAAATAAATGGTCTTTCAGTTCCAACTTGAGGATTTGCCCCTATATCGTAAAATCTATTAATTGACATTCCACGATAATTATTTATAGGATTCGATAACCTTGAATATTTTGGTGCAATGCTTGTTTGGCATCTTTGACATTCAACCAATTCATATTCAGAAATTGGATTAATGGGGTTTAAATTTCCTGTTTCACCTTTATTTAATCTAACGTTGCGATTTGAAAATATAGAATCTAAATCGACCAATTGTTGAGATTTAGCGACTGCTGGACCTGTTAATGTTGCTCCATTATTTCCCATATAATCATGGTTTAAACCAACTCCAGCATCACATTCATCGGCATTATAACGACTATAAACAGCTAACATATAATCCATTGGTTCGATTGACTGCTTTTTCCATATTTTATATGCGTCTTCATCATACATTATATTATCTGATTTTCCAATAATATTACTTGTCATTTGCAAAATTATTATATATTTAATTTGTTTTTTATTTAATCAGTCTAATAATTATTTGATTATTAAATTTAGTAAATTTAATAAAATAAGATAAACAAATTTATATTTCTAAATCCTGTAAAACAATATCAATATAAATTTCTAATATTTCAACATAAAGATTATTTTTATGTTTTTTAAAAAATTCATTAAATAGATTTTTAATATGATCATAAAAATTACGTCTTAAAGGTGTATATTTAGTTTTTATATAAATTGGAACTAAAGACCTTAAAAGCTCTAATTTTAATTCTTCTTCATTTATATAATTAAATTCTGTTATATTATTTTGTTTTTTCATTGTTTTTTTTATATGTTTTTGAATTATTTTTTGGAGCTCTTCAAGCATTCCAAAGCATTTGGTGAATTCTGTATTAAAATCTGTTTGAACTGTTAAAACGACATAACATAAAATTTTATAATTTTCATCATTTTCTAAATTATGAATATTTTCTATTGTATAATTATTAGCCTTTAAATATTCATCTCTAAACGTTAAAAATGTTTTTTCATAACATATAAAAGTTGTTAATTTACATAATATTGAAAGTGCAGCATCTGATTTAAAAATATTAAAATCAACATCAGAAAAATTAATAAAATTCATGATTATTAAATTAAATAATGATTTAATACTTAATAAATTAAAATTAAATCTCATGAATTATTTTTTATCAATTTTTATTTGGTTTATTAAATCAAATAAAATTTAATAATTTAAGCTGTTTTATTGTAAATTGTATTATAATAAAATAGACCACCATAAAACACCATAATAAGAAGAGCCATAAAATAATTGTAATACTTGCAGCCCTTGCTTTCTTCTTGATCTTCATATTCTTCCTCTTGGTCTTGTTCAAGCTCTTTAACTCTATCCTTAACCTTCCAATATTCATCTCTAATTTTCATCATCTTATTTTTAAGGTTCTTATTCTCATGCTTTAGTCTCATAAGCTTAGCAGAAACACGTTTAATTTCTGTTTTATAAATATCTGTTTTATCATCTGTTTTAATTGTAATATCAAATTTTGGATCTTCTTGTTTTACTGATTGCTGAGCTTTGGATTGTTGAGTTTCAACATGTTTTATATCCTCTGTATGATCAGCGAGATAATTGCAAAACTGATTAATGATATTATTATATTCATCTATCGTTTGCTTATCATCGCTTGTTTCCTTGATATCCTTAGTATCAACAGATGCATAAATGGGGAATGTAAAGCTCATTATTTAAATATTAAAAATTTATAATTTTAGATATTAAAATTTTACTAATAAAAAATACTAAAAATTGATAAATATTTATTATGACGAATTAAATTATTTATTAATTTATTAAATCGTTAGTTATCAAATTTATTCAATGTCCAAATTTATAAACTTTGAAGATCTTAAAAATATATTTTATGAATGTTTTAATAACTCGAATATAGAAAAAAATACAATTATTAATATTTCATGTTTAAACCTTAAATTTGAAGATGATGATTTATTTGGTGTTCAAAAATATATAAATAATGAAAAATATAAACAAATCGAACAATTATTAAAATCTATTAGATTTAATAAAGTTGAATATGAATGTAAAGAATATGATTATGAAGATAAAATTAAACTTCAATATAATAATTTAACTGAATATTATAAAGTTCACACAATAAATAATTATGTGTCAAATAATATAATAATCTCAGAATTTTATAATGAAAGTATAGAGCCAACACAATTTCCAAATGTTATAAAATATTCAAAATATAAAAAAATAGAATTTAAATTTAATATTATAACTATTATTTTTAAATCTTATTCATTTGACAACTATAAAAATTATTATTGTGAAATTGAAATAAATAAATATTATAATTTAAATTCTCAATTTTATAATATTGATAACATCCTTTATTTGATCAAAAATATTTATTTAATTTAATAATTAATCAATTTAATAAATTGATTAATAAATAAAATAAATTATTCTTCATCCTCTTCTTCGTCTTCATTATCAAAATCATTATTATTATCCTGTTCATATTTCCGCATTTCTTTAAATTTGTCAATTTTATTTTTTGAATTCTCAATAGCTTTAATTATTTCATAATCAATAAATCGAATATTTTTATAATATTCAATTGGACAAATTAAAATTTCATTTAAATGATTTTTAATTGCTTCATAACTATAATTTTCATTTTTAAGTCTTTCAACATAAGCATTAAGAACATTAATAAACAGTCTTTTATTTTTAATTCCAGTTTCAATAAATGTTTGGAGAGCTTCAACTATAAAACTATTATCTTTATTATAAATATCATCTTCAATATACGGATTAAACATTTTATATGGATTAATTTCTATTTCTTCCTCTTCACTATCAGATTCATTTTTAACCCATTCATAAGATTTTAAATTAAATTCATCGTTTTTTTCTTTCCTTTTCCATTCTTTAGAAACATAATCATTATAATCTATCGTATCATAATCATAAATATATCTCATGATGTAATTAAGATTATTATTAAATTCTGATTCATCTTCAGGTTTTAAAATATCAATTCTTTCGATATTTGATTTATTAACCTTAATATTAGATTTAACAGACATTTTAATTATTTAATAAATAATTAAAGCATAACAAATAAATAAATTAAAGTGTTTCTAATCAATTTTTTTTAAAAATCAATGATTTTTAAAAATATTACTCAAATAAATATAAAAATTAATATAACTTAAACCTTCATAAATCATAATTTCAATATTTGCCAATTCTTTATATTGTTCAATCGTTAAATCTATATTTTCATATATTTTATAAATCAATCCTATCAAATCAGGATATTTATAAATATTGATTTGTTTAATTAATTTTTTAATTTCTATTTCTTTTAATTGTTTAATCAATTTATTTAATTCGGATTTCGAAATAATATTTAAATAATCTAAAATATCATTTTTAAATATTGGTTTATCATCAAATTTTAATTTCAAACATTGAACAATATTTAATATCTGTCTGATATCATTTTTAGAAAATTTAATAATTTCATCTACACCTTCATCTGAAATATATATGTTTTCAAACATCATAATAAATTCTAATCTTTTTTTAATGTCTTCAGTTCTTGGTTTATAAACCTTATAATTAAAACATCTTGATTTTAGAGATTGAATTATTTGATTTTCATAATTGCAGATTAAAATAAACCTTATATTTTCATATTCATCTATTAAAGATTTAAGAGTATTTTGAGTGTCTATATTTAAATTATCTGCTTCATCGAAAACAATTATTTTTAAATTTGAATGTGTGAATTCAATATTTGATTTTAAAAAGTTAATAATTAACGATTTAATCATATCAACCCCTCTCTTTTCACTTGCATTAATTTTTAAAACATTAAATATTTGTGTTTTAAATCCACAATCATTATTAAATAACTCATTTAAACAGGCATTGATTAAACACGTTTTACCAATTCCTGGAGTTCCATATAATAAAAGATTTGGAAAATCTTGATTATCTATATAATCATTTAATATATCCTTTAAATTATTATGTGATATTACAAAATTTAAATTTGTTGGTTTAAAATTCTCTGATATTGTATTAAATTGTTTATAATATTTAATGAAATTGTAATTCAACATTTTATTTAATCAATGAAACAAATAAAATAACTAATGATTTAATAATAAATTTTTTGATTAAAATATATTCAATTTTTATTATGTATGGTTTTCATGTTAATGAATATGATAAAGAAACTAAAAATTTATTTTTGAAATATAATTGTGGTTTATATCAAACGTTTATTGATGAATATAAGAAAACTTTAAATTTTCAGCCGGAACTTAAACCTGTTGTTCATGGTTCATTTTATATAAATATAGCTTCTGATAACCAATATAATTATTATATGTTAAAAAGAGAAATTAAATATTGTTTAAAACATAACATAAAATATTATGTTTTGCATGTTGGAAAATGTGGCAAAAAATTAAAATTATCCGATTCTCAATGCATTAATAATATGTTTAATTTGCTAAAAAGGATATGCAAACATTATAAATTATATAATAATGATAATTTTTATTTATGTTTAGAAATGTTAAGTGGTGATAAGGGAGATATTATTTATACACTTAAAGAATTGAATGATTTGATTTATAAAGATAAACATTATTATTTTAAAAATCTTAAAATCTGTTTGGATTTATGCCATGTTTATGTTTCTGGAGTTGATATATCAACATCCGAAGGATTTGATAATTATATAAAAGAATTTGACGATTTAATAGGTTTGGATAAAATTGGATTAGTTCATTTTAATAATTCATATAATGATTTTAATTCTAAAATTGATAGACATGCAGATATAAAAGACGGTAAAATATCAGTTGAAACTATGATTTATATGTTTAAATATTTCAATGATAATAAATTTGATTTAATATTTGAAATGAAGAATTTTAAGGAAGATTTAGAGGCATTATTTGAATAATAAAAATTGATTAATTTTTATTATATTTATGTTCTTTATTTATTCTATTATTAACCACTCTAAATAATAATGTTTTATCTCGTTTTTGATACTGAGACTAATGGACTCCCAATTAGAAAAGATAAAAATGAAGACTTTTCTAATGTTTATCTGTATCAACTGGCATATTATAAATATGATAAAAATTTAAATCTAAAGTCTAAAATTAATCTATTTGTTGATTTAGATGATTATAAAAACTTTGTTTTTATTCCTAAAAATAATATAACAAAAGAAACATTACAAAATAAAGGTAAGAAAATTAAAAAAATATTAGATTTTTTAAATGGTATGTTAAATGATGTATGTCTATTAATTGCTCATAATCTAACATTTGATATTAATGTTTTATTAACTGAAGCAAAAAGAAATAATAATATGGAATTATATGACAAATTATTAACTATTCCAAAATTTGATACTATGCGATATGCTGGAAGTTTAGGATTAAAATTAATAAATAGACCTTTTCCAAGTCAGGAAGACGTTTATAATCTAATATTTTATAATCAACAACCAAAATCAAAATCTAGAAAATCAAAAGTTCAAGCTTTAACATTTGATGAAATGGACGGCAAACAAGAAGATAAACAAGAAACATATAAAACTCTTCACGATGCAGATGATGATACCAAACATTGTGGAGAAATATTTTGTGTTTTAATTAAACGATGGGAAAATAATATTTTAAGATTTGGGAAATTTAAAAATTTAAATCTTCCGTTTTATAGACAATCTAAACATTATGAAAATTGGGCATTAAATATTTATTATGTTTCACTTAAAGAATTTAAAGATGAAAATTTAAAAAATAATAAATCATATTATCAGACTTATTTTACAGATTATTTAAATTATGTTAAATTTAAATATCCACAATATATTAAAGACATTAATTTTATAACTAATTCAGAAGAAAATAAAATAAATAAAGCAAAACATGATATTTATGATGATGAAATGGATTATGATGATTAATTTTTTTTATTTTATTAAAATAAAAAATAAATAAATAAAGAATTTAATAAATTCTCCTAAATTTCGATTTATTGAAATTTAGGTCTGCTAAATTATTTATTTATAAACAAAGCGAGTAAATAAATAATATTGCTCCTGATTGGCAAGCTAAAGCTTGCCAAACAGTCGATTTATATTTTGTTTTGCAAAATATAAATCTCCTGTAATTTATTGGTTTTAATTTGGCTCCGTCTATATATTTTTTTTAATTTTTTGCGAGGCTGGCTTAGGGAAGAGACGGGGATTGGTGTATATATCCACCAACCTGCCGCCCCGACTTCCTAAACCCGCTTCCCCGGGTCTTCTCCAACTGCCTTAAAATAAGACAACCGGAGGCTCAACCTCTAAACCATGCAGACCCACCGCACAGTACAGGATACGAGTGCCCTCATTCCTGACCGTCTGAATCACCTCATACGCCGCCCGAACCGCTACCCTGTTCCTGACGTGTGAAGCACCCGCATGATCGATGCGGATGAGAGTGCCAACTGCGTACCAGTTCCCAGCACTCGACCCAGTTGAATCAAGAAGCAAGATCCGGCGCCCTCTCCAACAGGTTGCTCTGCTGAAGGCCACGATCTGCTCATTTTTCCAAGCTACTCCGTTCCCTGCCACTGCGACGACGTTCACAAAGTTAAAGTTATCAGCGTTCATTAGATTTAAAAACAAATTCAAATAGTAGTTAAAATTAATTTATTGAATTATTAAAAGAAATTTAATTTTTTTAAAATTTCAATTTTTTAATCATTTTTTATTTTATTAAAATAAAAAAAAATAAATAAAAGACAATCAAAATAAATATAAAAATAATTATTTGACATTCAATTTATTAAACATATTCTCAGCTGCTTTTTGTTCAGCTTCTTTTTTATTATTCCCGTATCCTTCAATTTCCATATTTTGAACCTTAACAATAACATAATAAATATTAGTTTTATAAATATTGTTTCCTCTTTGTTTAATGTTTTCCTTAATGTTTTTAAGTTTATAAATAGGAAGAGGTAATTTATGAGAATTACAAAAAGCATTTAATTTATCTTTATAATTATCATCTTCCGATAATTTTTGTAAATCTACACCATAATATTCATCTTCAAATATATTATAAATCAGAGTGTGAATAATTTTATATGCATATCCACAATCTTTTTGTTCTGTTGCATCTTTATATAATGCTCCAATAAAAGCCTCAAAAACATCCTCCATAATTGATAAATTAGTATCTCGAGTCCCTGTTTCTTCATATTGTCGAGAAATTAAAATATAATCTTTAAGGTTTAATATTCTTGTTAATTTTGAAAACATTTGAGTCTTTTCTAATCTTGATCTTAATTTAGATAAAAAACCTTCATTTTGATCAGTAAAATAAGATGTTATATAATCAGTTAATACAGGCTTTAAAACTGAATCGCCAATAAATTCGAGTTTTTCATAATTTTCATTTTGAATAAACACGTCTTTAAAATCAGGATTATTTATTTGATATTCTAATTTTATTTTCTCATATTCTTCATTACTAATATTTAATGAATATGTTTTATGAGTTGTTGCTGTTATAAAATAATCAATATTTTTAACTTTATAAGTTTGGCGTCTTTTAGTATTGATTTTAAATCTAAGCATAATATCATTTATAAATTCCGTTGTTATTAGCTTGTTATTACAATTTAGAGTATAAATTATAAAATTCATAATCTTATTATCAGCCATTTTAAATAATTAAAGGATTGTTAAATAATTAATATTATAAATATTTAACCTTAAATTAAAAATTATTCAATTTTTTATTTAGCGAATGAAATGAACCAAATAAAAATTAATTTGTTTGATTTATCAAACAAATCAATTTTTTAAAGCTTTAGCTTTATTAAAAATAAATAAATTAAACAACAACACGATAAGCAATAGCTACGCCAGAAACTGGCGAAGATCTAATAATTTTAAACATATCACCCTTTCGTCCATTATAATAACGAACTAATGGATCCTTTTTTTCAAATTGAGGAAGTTGTTTTTTAGATACATTATAATCTTTTAATACTTGTTTAATCTCTTCTTCATTTAACATAATAGCCTTTGGACAATATTTAAAATCAATAAGATTAAGCATTAACTCAGAAGTTTTAAATAATTCAACAAATTTATTATTTTCTTTTAAATTTGAAAATACAACATCATCAACAATTATAATTTTATGAATTCCATCCTTAACTTTCATTGTTTCATTAATAACGGATGTATTCATTCCGTTAAATTGATTAAAATAATGAATTTCATAAACTTTAATATTATCACGATCAGAATTTGATAATTGAATTGAAAAGTTAAATTTAGTTTTTAATTGTTCATAATATGGCTTTTTATCAACATCTTTAATTAATTTTCTTTCTTTTAACATATTGAAACAATTATTAACAATTGATTCAATAATTTCATCTGTTGATTTTCTGATTTTAATAAAATTATCCATATTTATAAATGATTTATTAATTTAATAAATTAATAAATTAATAAAATTAAATATGATGTTTTTTTATCAATTTTTATTTATTTCTTGCTCTTTCTTTTGGAGCTTTTGCGTGTTGAACTAGATGATGATTTGGAGCCCTTACGACTTCCTTTTGTTCTACTTGCTTTTTTTGAACCTTTTTTACCTTTCTTAGATTCCCAATCCTTTTTAAATTCTTCTAATTTTCTTTGGCATTCTGATTTATGAGATTCATAATATTTAACTGCTTCCTTTGATTTTTTAACGCTATCGGTTTCTTTACTTTTATCTGCAATCCATGCAACAGTTTTAATAACAGGAACCCACACCCCTTTAAAATTTGTATCTTTAACTATTTGTTTTGCTAAATCTCCCCTAATTTTAATTGCCTCTGGCAATTTACGACCCCCTGTTTGACAACCACAACCTCCAGTTTTTTTATGACAATCACACATTATTAAATAAAGTTATATAAATAATTCTATTATTTATTTGCCAGATAATAAAAATAATTCAAATAAAATAAAAATTGATTGAAATAAATAAATATCCTTCCTAATAAAAATTGAAAAAAATATTTTAAGACAATTAATTATTTTAAAAATTCAATATTATTTCTTTTATTATTAATCTAATGTTTGGAATTAAAGGCATGTATGAAGGCAAAGATTATTTAATTTTTAACAATTCTTTAATAGACAATAATAAAAATAAAGATGATGAAATAGATGAAGAAAATTTAAAAAATATTGAAAAACTTAAATATTTTTCAACTATGCCACAATATGAACAAAAATCTAAAGAATGGTTAGAACAAAGAAAGGGATATATTGGAGGTTCTGAAGCTGGTTCATTACTTGGAATTAATAAACATGAACCGCAATATAAATATTTAGAACGTAAATTAGATGAAAATTATACTTTTATTAATTTTGAAATGGTTTATCACGGTAATAAACATGAAGACACAGCAAAACATATTTATGAAGCTCTAACAAACACTCATATTAATGAATATGGATTTATACCAGCTCCAGATAAGAACGGCAAAAAATCGTTTTATGGCGCTTCACCAGATGGTATAATTTCAGAATATAAAAATGATCTAATCCATAAAACCGATAAAGTTGGTCGAATGATTGAAATTAAATGTCCAGCTCGTAGAAAAATTAATATGGATTTAAATGCCTCACTTTATGATATTATACCAAAATATTATTATCCTCAAGTTATTCAACAACTCGAAACTTGTGAACTTAAATATTGTGATTTTTGGCAATGTAATATTAAAGATTATATAACTGAAAAAGATTATGAAAATGATATTGGAAGTTATGATTATTTAACAAAAGAAGGCAAATTAAAAGGCGTGTTAATTCAAATATTACCTATTCATGAATTTAAAGATTATACAGAAGAAGATTTATATGATCCGAATTATAAAATTCAAAATAAAATATATGCTCATGCTAAATTTATTCATCCTCCAAAAATTATTTTAACAAAAGAAGAGAAATTAAAATGGATTGATGATGTTTATAATCAAAATATAGATCCTCAATTTATAGAAAATTATAAAATTAAAGATGGTTATAAAATTCATAAAGTTATTTATTGGCATCTTGTGAATGCCAGATGTTTAACAATCGAACGAAACCCTCAATATTTCGAAGATAGATTTTATATTTATGAAACAATTTGGAAATACAAAAAATATTTCTCTGATATGATGAATTATAATAAAAAAAAATATCTTCTTCACTTTATTAAATACTGTGATAAAAATAAAAAACAAGTTATTAAAGAAAATAAAAATTTAAATGTTAGAGGTCAAAAAACAATAAATAAAATTGTTATGTATTATATCGATAAATTATATAATTATGATTTAAATCATCCAGAAAATGAGATATTTATAAAATATGAAAAACGATATAATATTATGGTACAACAAGAAGAGAAATTAAATAAAATGCTTAATGAAATGGAAGATTAATATTTATTTATGAAATTATTTATTGAATTTATTAAGTTCAATAAATTTAATGATTTATTAATTTATCAATTGCTAAAAATATATTGATTTACTCAATTATAAAATTATATAATGTCTTTCTCTAATGTTTATGAATATAATGCAAATATAGATTTTGATGAACAACCAAAAACTAGTCAACAAACACAACCAATAAATCAACAACCAACATTTAATCAAAATAATTATGTTCCTATTAAATTACCAAATCCTCAATTAATGGGATCAGATTTAAATAATCTTCAAACTTTCAATAATTCAGCTACAATTAAACAAAAAACAAATAATATAATTAAATTTTATTTAACCAAATATTTAATTCCACTAATATTATTTTTAATTCTTTATATTATTTTCTCTTTAGATTTCATTAAAAATACTGTTGGAAATGTTATAAGTATTATTAATCCTGATGATGAAGGATATGTTTCAATAATTGGATGTGCAATTTATGGACTTATAATTGGTTTTATTTTTGTTTTAATTAATGCATTTATAACTAGTATAATCGATAAATTTATGTGAATAGATAAATAAAAATCAAATTAAAAATATACTTTAATTTATAAAAATAAATGGAAGTAAAAAAAGTTAATTTTAAAGAAACACCAGAAATAATAACAAGTCCAGCAGCAAAAGAACCAATTATTCAACAACAAAAAATAAATCAACAATCAAATAATAATCATGTAGAACCAAAGATTGATAAACCCCAAAATATAAATCAACATCAAATTATTAAAAAACCAGAAATTAAACAACCAATTAATAATCATGAAGAGCCAAAAATTATTAAACCTCAAAATGAAAATCAAGAAATTAAAAAACATCAAAATAATCAAAATTTAAATAATAATGATCAAAATAATAAACAAAACGATTATTTAAAAATTATGAGTGTCATTATGTCAAATATTAATTTTATTCCATCAAATCACACGATTATTTTTATATTTGCTGTTATTGTATGTTTTATTTTATTTTTTTATAAAAATAAAAATTAATCATTTATTAAATTAATAATTTAATAAAAAATTAAACAATTTAAAAATAATCTTTATAAATATCTTTAATCTCCATATATAAAAATCTATTTCTTCCCTTATATAAATCTTCATTTGATTTTATAACATTTAAAATTTGTTTTAATTTATTTGTTGAACTTTTGATACTATAATTAGTTATAACATATTGATTTATAGTGTTTACTTTCTTTTTTATAATTTCTGTTTTATCTTTTAATTCTATAACTTCAATAATTTTTTCTTCTTCAATTATTAAAACTTTCATTAAAATAATAAAAATGTTAATATTATAATTTTTAAGTAAACCAGAAATTATTTTAAAGAATTTAGAAGGCGATTCAATATTTGAAACCATATAATTATTAATGAATGTTCCAAATGTTTCAGCTTCTCCAGTTTCTAAGTTTTCAATATTTGGAATATATTTAATGATATTTGAATTAAAGCGTTGAATAAATTTATCATATTTATATTTCTCCTTGTATTGTTTATTAATAAGCTTTAAAACGTTTATTAATATTTCGCTAAATGTTTTTTCGTTTATTAATTTCTGGAATAATAATTGAGAGAATAAAATAATATTGTTTTCTTTATCAATATTTTTAATATTCATAATTGATTCAACTGTTTCATCTTCTTTACCTTTAACTAATTGATTTAATTTTTTATTAATCGAAGGTTTAAACCCCGCTATTTCTTCAATAATTTGTTTTGGTTGCTTATTCCAATCTTCACGTGTTTTAATACGTCTTATTAAAGTTTCTTTATAAATATCGATTTCAGTTGATGCTTCAATAAATAAATCGTCGTAATCTGAATATTTTTCTAAAGCCTTAAATTGAATCGGAGGTTGATTATTAAAATCTGTATTATCTATTTCTTTATTTAATTCTTCTATTTTTTCAAATAAAGTTAAATATTCAGGTTTAACCTGATATCTGACATCTAAATCTTGATCATCGGATTTATTAAAATGATTAAAATTATTATGTCTTGACTTAAAAGGTCTTGCATTTCTATTATTATTTCTATGTTCCATTTTATTTTATATGTATAAATCGACTATTAATAATTTATTTTTAAAGTCAATAGTTTTTAAAGTTAATAACTTTAAAAATTAAATAAAAAAAAAATGAAAAATAAAATTTAAAATATTTTATTTAAATCTTAAAAATATAATTTTAACTTTTTTAATATTTAATATTTAAAAATAAAATAAAAATGCTAAAATCAAATTGTGTTTATAATAATGTTGATGTTGTTTATTCAATTGGTGATATCCACGGAGATTACCAAACATTTAAAAAAATTCTTTTAGACATAGGATTAGATCCTTTAATTAGTAATGGAAAAAATATTTTTCAAGTTTACACTAAAAATATTTATGGTCATGATTTTGAATTATGTAGAATAAATAAAAATAATATAACAAATGATAATTTTTGTATTGTTCAATGCGGAGATATTTTATATTCTGTTTATAAAAAAGTAAAAACAGATGATAACGAAGAATTAAAATTATTATTATTCATCTATTCACTTATTAATTCATTTAATATTATATCAACTCCTAAAAAATTATTTAGATGCCGATATATTCAATTATTGGGAAATCATGATATTTTAATATTAGCTTCAAATTGTTATAATTGCCTTGAAGATAATTTTAAAAGATTAAATTATTTTCATAATATTCATCAGTTAAAACAAGCATTATGGAAAATTAAAGGTGTTTTATTTGATAATGGATTAATATTTTGCAAAATTAATAATGTTTTATATACTCATTGCTTTTTTACACCAGAATCAAATCAATATTTATATAATGAAGCTTTAAAATTAGATTATTATAAAAATCAAATAAATATTCTGTCAAGTATCAAAGACAACAATATTTTAAATTTAATGAAATCATCAACAGATATAATTATTGAATCTTTTAATATCATTATTAAATTTATGATTTCTGAATATCACGAATTAAGATTAAACGTTGATAAAGTCCATGAATTATTTTTAAATAATATAAGATACTTTAATAAGGAATTAATGAATAATCAGATTGACGAATGGATTATTAGAAAGGATTTAAATGTTTATTTTGGTTGTGATAAAATTATTATGGGTCATATGTATTCACCATATTATAAAGAATATTTTAATGGATTAATAAAAGTGATTGATATTGGAATCTCTCAAAAAATGGTTTTAAAATACAATTTAAAACGAAATTTTGAAATCTTTTATTGTTGTTTATGTAAAAATAATTTTTGCTTAATTCAAAAATAATTATTTTTACATTAAAAATAATTTTTGTTTAATTCAAAAATAAATTTTCTTTAATCTAAAATAAATTTATTAGATTTATTAAATCCAATAAATAAAATAATGAAATTTAATATATTATTTATTTTAAATGAAGAATAAAACAATTTTATTAATTTTTCTAATTGTTATAGCTTTGATTATGTTTTATATATCAGTTAAAAAATGTTCAAATAATGTTAAAAAAGGTATTATTAGTCAAATAGGCGTTTTAAAAGATAAAATAACAGATGGAATTAATGGTTTAATAGATACAAGAACAAGCGATTTACAGAAACAATTAAAAGATAAATATAATAAAGCAAGCGCTTATTTAAAAGAAAATAAAGATGCCATTAATAAAACAATTGAAGAAAAGATTAAAGAATACCAAACTAAAATAAACGAAGAAACAGAAAAACAGAAACAAGAAACAGGGCAACAAGAAATAGACCAAAAAGCGGAAGATGAATTAAAATTAAGTGATGAAGTAGCTCCTCAAAATGTCGCAATTGTTGAAAGTTCAACAACTCCAACACCAATTTTAGATAAAGAAATTAAAGAAGATAGAAACAATATTAAAAAATATATTAAAAAAATAAAAGATAGTAAAAAAAGTGATGAAATAACTGGATATAATGGAGATGATTTTTATTATATTTGATTTAATTATTAATCTTTAATTTATTTGAGATAATAAAAATAATATTTTTATTATCCCCCTTCGTTTCACTCAGTGAGATTTAAACCTAAAGGTTTAAATCGACTGTTTGATAAGCTTTAGCTTATCAATCAGTGAATTATTAATTCAAATAAATATTTGAAGTTAAATTTTTTAATTCATCTTAAATTTTGTTTTAATAAATTGTTCATTTATATTTTCAATATCATTGTCTAAAGTCTTTAAATCTTTAGCTGTTATTTTAATATTTTTTATAAATTTATCTTTCTTATTTTTCAATTCGTAAATCGTAATATAATAATTATCATAATTTAAGGATTTCATAATATTATATTTTTTGTTATTGATTATAAATATTTTGATTGGTTTTTTATTTTCAATCTTAAAAATACATAATTTTAATAATTCATCATTATTTTTTTTATATTCATTTTTTGATAATTGATAATTTTTATTATCAAATGTAAAATAATATCCATATCTCCCATTTAATATTTTAATTCTCTGATTTTTATATTCTCCAATATCATTATTAATATATTGGATAACATCAGACAATTCAATATTTTTAAAATCTTTTTTTATTTCACTTATTGAATATGTATTATTATCATGTTGAATATAAAAGCCATAACTCCCATTTTTTAAAATAACTGGTTTATTGTCATATAATCCTAATTCTTTATTTTCATCTTTTTTAATCACTTGTTTAATTAATTTATTGAATTTATTAATTTCAATATTTAGTTTATCCCAAAATTGATTTAAAACATCTAAATATTTAATTTCACCATCCGCTATTTTATCCAATTCTTTTTCTATATCTGATGTGTAATTATAATCAATAATATAATCAAAATATAATTTCATAAATTCAATTATTTTTTCACCTTTGGAAGTTGGAATAAGTTTATTATTTTCATTAAATATTATTTTCTTACTTTTGATTGTTTTAAATCTTTCATCAGATCCATTTATTATTTTATAATATGTTGTTTCTTTTTCTATTCCTTGAATATTTGATTTACTGACATATTCTCGTTCTTGAATAATATTTATAATATATGAATAAGTCGATGGTCTACCAATTCCTAAACTTTCGAGCTTTTTTATTAGTTTTTGCTCATTAAAATGTTTTGGTGGCTTTTTAAAAGATTGAATAAAATCAATAGTTTTATAATCTAATTTATTTTTATTTGTAATATAATATTGTTTAATTTCATCGATTTCTTTAAAACTAAAATATTTTTTATTTTGATTATTTAATATCTTAAATCCAATAAATTTTAAAGTGTCTAAATAAGAATAAAGAATAATATTATTTTGATTATTGATTATTTTTAATTCTGTTTCATAATATTCATAATCTAACATTTGAGATTGAATCGTGTTTAAATAAATAAGATTATAAATATTTCGTTCTTGTTGATTAATTTTATTATCTTCAATATTTATTTTATTTAAATCTGTTACTCTTATTGCTTCATGTCCATTTTGTGAATGTTCTTTCGTTTGTTCAATTATTGATTTATTAATATATTCTTCACCATATTTATTTTTAATGTAATCATTAATTTTTATTTTAAATTCATTTGAAATTATTGGACAATCGGTTCTTATATATGTTATATATCCATTTTCATATAGATTTTGAAGATATAACATAATGGATTTAATTGAATATCCAAATTTTGAAGCTGCTGCTTGTTGAATTGAAGATGTAATAAAAGGTTTTGGTGGCTTTATTGTTTTTTCTTTTGTTTTTAAATCTGAAATATAAAAAGTTAAATTTTGATTATTAAAACTTTGAATTTCATTTTCATTTATTTCATTGTTTCCGATTATTGAATTATTAAATAAATCAAAATATCCATTAACATTATAAAAACTATTATTATTAAGTTTTAAAAACTCTTTAATCTCTTTTTCTTTTTCAACTATTAATTTTAATGCAACAGTTTGACATCTGCCAACTGAATTATTACGAGATTTAAGATATTTATAAGAAGCTGAAGATAATTTAAACCCAATTAATCGATCTATTATTTGTCTTGATTTCTCATAATCAACGTGATTTAAATTTAATGATTCTGGATTACTATAAGCTTTAATTATTGCTTCTGGTGTGATAGCATTAAATATCATTCTTTTAGTTTTATTAATATCCAAATTTAATAATTTGCATATTGACCAACTAATAAATGAACCGCTAAAATCTAAATCAGTTGCTAAATAAATATCTTTTGCATTTTTATATAAATTTTGAATTTCTTTAATTTGTTTATTTGATTTTTTAAAAATATAAGTTGGATTAAAATTATTTTTTAAATCAATATTTAATCCTGGATTTTTAATTTCTTCTATATGTCCCTTTGATGCAACAACTTTAAAATTTTCTTTTGGATATTCAGATTTTAAAAAGTGTTCAATCTTTTTACATTTTGCAGGACTTTCAACAATTATTAAATTAAACATTTTGATGAAAATTTAATTTTATCTAATAAATAAAATTAAATAAATAAAAAATAAATTAATTTGTTAAGAATTCAATAATATTTTTAACTTTTTCAATTGTTTTTTCTTTTGATTCTTCAATTTCTAAACATTTAACGTAATATCTAAATATTTTATAAATCATAATATTATTAAATGTTGGTTCAAAATTATAAGTTTCGAATAATTCATAAAAATCTTTAAATAATTTATCTGGATTATTAAAGTTAACGAAATAATTATTATATGCTACAATATATTCCCCAAAATCATATTCTTTAGTTGACCAATCAGAGGTATATAATCTTAATTTATTGGTGAATGGCATAATTATTAAATCTCCATTCATAAACTGAGATTTTTTATATTCTAAAATATCAGAATTTATTAATAAATCTGCTTTTATAGGCTTCAATTCATTTAAATATTTAGAATCAACAAAAATATCAGAAATAAATAATATTCTTTCATCACCTTTATTATTTATTAAAGGCAAAGATTGGAAAAATTTAAATTCTATATTTTTAAATGTTTGAGACACTAAAATTTTAATCTTAATATTAATATATGGTTTAACACAAACACATTTAATATCCGACATTTTAGAAAATGGAGATAAGAAATTAATGAAATCTGCAACTTCGGCCAAATCATTAATAACAATAATTTTATTTATTGATTGTTCTATTTTTTTATCTGTTTTAAATAATCTTAAGTTTGTTAAATCATGATTAAATACCATTTCATTATTATTATCATCTACTGATTTAATATTATTTGAAATTCTAGATAATAAAATAGCTTTTGGTTCTTCTGTTTCATTTGCTTTAAATTCATCATCATAAATATATTCATAATAATCTTTAATTTCCTGTTCTGACATCATAGATTCAAGAAATCCAAGCGATACAATAGAAGTTTTATTATTATAAAACATGTATTTTAAAATTTTAACTTTCACCATATCACCATTTTTAAGAGCTTCACCTGTTTTTTTATAAATAATTTTGCCGTCATATTGATTAATATAAAAATCAGATGTAAATTTATTAGTTTCGATAAATGTTATAATTCCGAGCATTTCACAAGATAAACACGATTTAGTATTTGAAACTATTTTTGTAACCATCGTCATCCCTTCAATTGGTTTAATAACTTCACAATCAAATTTAACGTCATATTGAACCTTTCCCTCTATATCTTCATTAAATATTTGACCACCTTTAAATTCTTTAATATCATAAATTTTAGTTATTAAACCAAAATTTTTATAACATCTATTTAATATTCTAATGCTTAAATTTTCTTTTAGATTATTATAAATATCATTATCTAATTGCGAAGGATGAAGAACAACCTTAGCGCTTAATTCCATTGTATTTTTAGGGTTAAAAAGCATAGAATTCGACATATGAATATTATAAAATTATAATCTAATAAATAATAAAGAGAATAAAGAATAAAAATTAATTTAATGATTTTTAATCAATTTTTTTAAATTGAAGGATTAAAAAAAATTAATTTAATCGAATTACCAATTAGATCATTTTTTACTTTAATAAAGTAAAAAATAAATAAAGCTTTAAATTATTGAGGATAAGCAATAATTTTTATTTCATCGCTTTCTTCAATACTATTTATTGATGTTCCAAATATTTCATTTGCCAATTTTTCAACAGCTTCAATAAATATACTAATTTTAGCATTTTTTATTATTTCTTCTTGATCTTCGCTCTCTAAATAATCATCTTTATAATCATAAATAGACGATTTATTGATTTCAATATTATCTGGAATATATTCAAATTCTTTTTCAAAATCTGTTAAATCATTATTTTCATCACTCATTTTTAAAATTTATATAAATCGTTTATTAATAAATTTTATCAAATTTGACATAAATATATTCTTTTGCTTTAATTATTGTATAAACATTATTATAATCGTCGATTTTATTATTGGAATCCTGATAAACTAAAAATAATGATTTATCGCTAATTTTCATAATATCAAAATATAATTCCCAACTCTTATCTTCTTTAAATATAATGTTTCCATAATGTTTTAAGTCTTTTATTGTGTCTTCATTATAAATATTAAGTTTGAAGCCTAAATATTCAAATTTAATATTTAATTTTTTAATATCTTCAATTGTTGACTCATAATTAACATTTAAGGCTAATAAATGATTTAAAATATTAAGTATATGATTCATTTTATCATTCTTTAAATCTTCGTCTTGATCATATAAAATCAAATCTTTAATTGTATAATGTACAATATCAGATTTAAAAACATTATCATTTATCAAATTAATAAATTTTTGATCATCCATTTTATTTTAGTCAAAATTTATAATAACAATATAAAAAAAAATTAATGAAATTTAAACCTAAAGGTTTAATTTGATTAATTATTAAATCATTATAACAGGCAAAAATATAATAAAATTCTTATCTGTTGTATAATATTTTTCATTTATTGGATTAATGCAAATCTTAATATTAAAGCTGTTAATTTTATAAAATCTATTATCTATAAATCGCTTTTTAATCTTATTTTCAGAACTTATAATTGTATATTTGACATTAAACATTAATTCAATAAAATTAATGATTTCAAAATATTCATAATTTTCTATGTTTTTTATAAAATTTATAACATCTGGATCTTTTAAAGTTTGTAAATTATAATTTTTTAGATAACAATTATAAATTTTTGGAATTATGAAATTTAAATAATCAGCAGTTTTTAAATCAATTGTTGATATGTCATAAACTGATAATTCATAAAACGATTTATTTATATTTTTATTTATGTTATGATTGAAAATAAAACGATTTGAATAATCATTTGATACATGATTATAATTTATCAATTGATATTTAAATTTTAAATCATTTTTTGGAGTTTTAAGCACTATTTTGCAATATTTATTTTTATGTTTCAGTTTATAATTTTGATTTTTAATATCTGTTAAATATGGAATGGCTTTTTTTGTTGTATGTAAGAAAGAAAACAAATCCATTTATTATAAAAAATCGATTGATTTAATCAATATAAAACTTAAATTTATCTTATGCTCTTATTAATGAAAAATAAAAATTGATTGAAATAAATAAATTTAATTCAATTAATTTTTATTCTATCGAATAAAAATTGATAAAAAATTTTTATTTCCATTATTTATTTATGTTTAAATTATAATATTATTATTTATTCTTATAAAATGGTTAAGCTTTCGATTATCGTTAATAGATCAACTAAAGACCTCGAATATTCAGAATTAGTTTTAAATGTTTCTGGTTTATCTTGTGTTTATCTTAATTCAATTAAGCGTATTTTATATGAATATATACCAACTTATGCATTTAATCAAGACAATATAATTATTGAAAAATCAAATACATTTCTCGATAATTCAAGATTAAGAGATAGATTCCAATTTCTCCCAATTATTAATTTAGATCCTAAAATTGATTATTTAGATGAGAAATATTATGTCAATCTTGATTTTGAAAATGAAGAAAGACCAAGACATCCACAAGAGAAATCGATTAATATCGTTTTCAAAAATTATAATAACAGAGAAGAATATAAAAATGTTGATACTAATACAATTCAATATTTTATAAATGGGAAAGAAGAAAAAAGCCCATATAATCGCAATTATCCAATTCTTTTATGTTATTTAAGAAACGGGGAATATATAGAATGTGTTATGAAATCATCGTTAGGTATTGGTTTAATGCATCCAATTTATCAACCTGTTTATCATACATTTTATAGAGAAAACGAAAAGGATAATAAAACTTATGATTTAATTGTTCATTCAAAAGGTCAAGTTTCAGAATCTGATTTATTAAAAAAAATGTGTCGAACAGCTAAAATAATATTAGAAAATCATAAAAAAAGTATGTGGAAACTACTCCATGAAGAAAATATATTTGCTCCATTAGTTTATGAATATCAACAATATCGAGATCCTGAAGATATTAAAAATATAACAATGGATAATTTCACATTTGCAAATATTATTTGTGAGGAACTACAAAAAGATAGTAAAAATATATTATTTGCCGGTGTTAGTAAAGAAAATTTTTTTGATAAAGTGGTTCATCTTAAAATAAGATTTAACAATGTTAAAGATGATAAAAAACAACATGAAATTATTATTAATGCTATTAATGAATGTATTAAAAAATTTGATGATTTAGAGAAAGAATTAAATAAGCTTTTTAAATAATTTATTTAATTTTCATTTATTTTTATTTTAATAAAATAAAAATTGATTTTTTTAACAATAAATTAATAAATCAAAAGATTTTATTTAATTCCCATGTTTAACTTATCTTTTTTAATTTTTAAAATGAGTCTAACAATCATTAGGCCAGTCGTTAATTCGTGCGCTCATTATAAAATATCGAATATCACGATATTTAAATCTAAAACCTTAAAAATATTTACTGATGGGTCATATAATGAGAAAATAAAAGGTTTTG
>OIZA01000215.1_pt1 | contig 34127 bp, 24 predicted proteins | sample 1588381 | NCBI WGS metagenome assembly OIZA01 (sample SAMN03283277) | human gut metagenome | biome: human-associated habitat; material: feces | host: Homo sapiens | place: Peru | collected 2012 | reverse complement strand
CCCCCCCCAGTCATAGCCAAAACTGGATTGGATGTAAGAGAAATCAATAGACTTGTAGACAAGATATACGACAGTAACTTTTTCTTTTTCATGGTATTCCTCCCCTCATGCGAATACACTTTGAAAGTGTGTGGTCCCACTGTAACATAAAAGGAATCTCATATTCTCATTATATATGCGCTTAATTTTATTGACCTTATCTTTGTAACAAAATTCAATTTGAATAATACTCTTTTCCGCAATAACTGTCAAATATATATGGATTTTTGACAGCTTTTTAGAAAAAAGGGGGCGGGAAGGTCAAGGGAACGGGCGCGGCCCAGCGGGCCGGGGAGCTTCGGGGGTTCCCTTGTGCCAGGGTTGGCCCAGACGGGCCTTCCCTGGCATTCATCACAGCTCCCTATACTGCGTAAAACTATAAATACTATCTCTGCCCGCTCCGGAAACTATCACATGATCAATAAATTCAATTCCGCAGATTTTTACCGCTTCCATCACTCTGGAAGTAAGTAAAATATCCTCTTTGCTCGGTTTCACATCTCCACTTGGATGATTATGTACCAATGCAATCCCGACCGCCCCACAGAGTAAAGCACGCTGTAAAATCTGCGCCGGATTCAGCACGGAACTGTTAAAAGCCCCTTTCGTAACCTCAAATACGCCTATCAAATGATTTTTGGTATCAAATGCCAACATCCAAATGTGTTCTTCCAATAATTGCTCCGCATGGTATAAATTGCGTACCACTTTGCTGATTTCTTTCGGTGTACAGTATGAATTTTCATCGGTCAGTCCCGTGTCCCGCACTTCTTCCAAATATGGGATTCTTTTCTCGTTTGCCAAAACCATATATTCTTTTACGTTCATTTCTATTCCCCCATTTTTTCAACCTGCGAAAAGCTGAAAAAGCATGACATTTTCAAAAATACCCGTTCTTCTTCCTGTTCTTCCGCTTCTTTCTTCTTTTCCACGTATTTCCATATTGGAAACTTCGCAACCGCCTTTTCCTTTCGCTTTACGCCATACCCCAACGCTTTCCATGCTGAAAATGTATGGATTTCCTCCGGCTCCATCAATCTTTTTTCATTCCCGTCTTCATCCACAACATTATAATATCTCCCTGTCGTTCCGATAATCCCCGCATCCATCAGTTCACACCGCTTTTCAAAAATAATCTGTTCGTTCGTCATGTTCTCTCCCTTTTCCCGGACAGCTTTTTAAGCCATCCGGAACTTTTATGAAATTAATTGTTAAGTGTCCAAAGAAATGGAATGTCAGATAACTGGTCTTCCGGCTCTACATCGTCTCTATTCGCTACTGCCGCCACATTGCTCATGGCTTCAACGCTGAATGAATCCACATCCAAAATAATGACTACTTCATGTACTGATGACGGAAGCAAAAGCAAATTGCTTACATCATTCTGCCTTGCAAAGGCTGATAACACTTTACTGTCAAGTACAGCACTTGCTCCATATCTGCCGTTGATAGTGCTGATGATATATATAGGTTTAAAATCATCCAAAAACATATCGGCAACTTCATTTCCCATTATTTTTGCAAATACATCGTAAAAACTCTGAATCACAATACTGTCATGTAAATTCTTGCGAGCCGCTTCCCATGCTTCCTTTTCCTTAATCTGCGCAAGGCTTAATATCGTTCGTGTCACCGGCAAAAAATACTGTCCGTCCTCGCCTGCCTGCTCCGATATGTATAAATACTGCTCCACTCCGCCGAAATAGCTGCACGGTTTTTTTACGATTTCTTCATTGCTGACTTTCTGAAAAGCAACATTAATATGTCTCAATACAAACTCCCGATTTGACAGATTTTCCATATTTAACGGATGATTTGTGTGTGCTTTGCAAAATTCCAAAATACCATCTACGACCGCATTTATGCTTGTCCCTCTTTTATTTACCTTACTTAAAATTGTTTCCGTCCGGATAAACGGCACCACTCTGCGACCATCGTGAATCAAAATCCCCTCAACTAATATTCCATTTTTTATCCTCGTAATTGCAACTGCTTCATATCCTCTTCTCTTTAATTCTTCGATAACGTCTTCTCTTGTAATCATTCCGAAATCCTCCATTTTCTCAATTTTAGCCAAAACCGCAGAACAGACCGGCGCAGCCTATGCTTTTTAGATTTCTGAGCAATTTCAGAGGGGAGCGTTTTTTCTTCGCCTGGTCGCTGCATCTCTCTGTTTGCTGTTTCCATATGCTTTTTGAGTTTCTTTCGCTGTATTCGTCGGGTTTGCGTGCATCTTCCAATAGCCATCCAAAACGCGGATGCAAGGGCACGCCTGTGCGTGTTCCATTTACCCTTGCATTTGCGGATTGGATGGCTATGATGCACACAGCAAAGCCGATGGATACAACGGAAGAAAACCAGAAAGCGTATGGATACAGAAGACAGATCAGCAACCAGGCGAAGAAAAAAGGGATCCCTGGGGACCGATCGGAAAGGGGATCAAAACCGTCCTTTTCTGGCACACGCTTTTGGCAGCAACGCTGCAGGTGCCGTGGGCGGGAGTTGGGCGCCCTACCTGCGGCGGCAGGCGGCCGGAATGGTACAAAAATAATTGCTATTAAATAAGCACTTATCAGGCACTTGCATCTTCCCTGGATTGGCAGGAAGAAATACTACGCTGTACATTCCATTGCAGTTCAAAATATATAGTGTTTTTTTAAAAAATTATATAATATTTTTTCAAAAAACTATATACTTTTCTAGAAGTATGTGGTACAATAAGAATGAAAGGAGGAACTGTCATGGCAAATGCACTTTTCAGTTTTCAGCTGCAGGAAAAAAACAGAGCAATTTTAGAGAGGAAAAAATCAGAGCGTGGTTGGGCATTTGGACGCACCATAAACACGCTTTTGGAGACTTTCACGATCATCCCAGACAGCATCAAAACAGACCTTTTGGAACACATCAAAGGAAAGTTGTCTGAACTGGTTAAGCAGATGGATCAGGCAGAATCCTACAAGCGTGCAGAACTCATGGAACTCACACAAAAATATCTGGATATCGCAGCATATCTTAACGACGGAAAAGAACTTTCTTTGGCTGACATAAGCTCGACACAGCTCATGCAGAAAATCCCACTCAAAAACGGACTTTTGATCTGTCCAAAAAGTTATGTTATCGTAAATCCGGAAGAGGCTTTTTTTATGGAGTACGCTTGCGTCATCGAATGTCAACATGCCAAACGGTACAATATTCCGCATTATCTGATCTTTTGTGACCGTAAATATGGATCTGATTACGATGATGCCTATGAGGATATGCTGCTGAAAAAGTTGCTGGCAAAAGATCCTGACTTTACACATGTCATGGACGCCCAAGTAAAACCAATTTCTGATCCGGAAAGCAAAGGAAAACTGCTAAATGCGGCTGCCTATATGGATGCTCCCACCATTTTTTTCTTTAGCGTCTACGAGCACGGAGATTCACGCTACCCAGTAGACTATGAAGCACCCGATGGAACGGAGATCATCCGAAACGAACTGTTGGATTAAAATTTCAAAGAAAGGATTTTACGAAGATGTTAAAACGGACTATTTTCAAGAAAAAGGGAAGAAAAAAAGAACGTACGCTCTTAGATTTACCTATCGTTGATCAGGCAAATTTAAATATCACAAATCTCTGCAACTTATTAGACTCCGATACCCCTCTCTGGACCTGGTACAGCTTTTTAGACCGCGAGGACGGAGCATTGAAAGAAGAAGAATATCTTGGCCTTGAAAGATATGTTCTGGACGCTCTGGCTATGTGGTGCAAAGAAGGCGATTATTTGTACAAATACAACGCTGATTCGGTACCGGAATCGCACGAACTGATCCTGCGCCTGGAACAGATTTGGCCGTATAAAACCGCGGTACTCATTGATGTGATCCGCAACCATATTTTGCCCGCTCACAGTGTATATCAGGATCCGGAGCACCGCTCTGATAACTGCATGGCTTATGAGCATGATCTGACTGCAGAGAGCATTAAGGAGTACCTGCGGACACATAACCATATGTATGTTACGCCGGATTACTTTAAGCAGGTTACAGAATAAAAGTTGAGGACAGAGATGTTGGCGCATCTCCGTCCCCATTACGATAGTATTTCAGAGAAATAAGATCGCGACAAGTCTTATTATAATTCTGAATATCTATCAATGTCAATTTTTTATATTCCAAATACCAAATATGAACATTTTTCAGAACAACGCAGGTCACATTTTGCGTTTATTTCTGATACGCAAAATATGAATCCTGCTCTAGTTTACAGGAGATAGCAACTATGGCAAAAAAACCTTTGTCCATTGCGGAACAGATCGTAGATCTGGAAGCAGATCTGGAGCAGAAAAACGCTGAATTAAAAGAATACGAAAAAATCTTCGACCGCTACTTAAAACTGGTCTTTGGTATGGATAAAAAGGCCATTCAAAAACTCATTCAGGAGCGCCAGAAAAAAGTCTCTGCAGAGCCAGTAAAACTTCCGGCTGCGAACGGGGTAAATGACGATTTCCAGAATGGAAATACGTCATCGGAGGGGGGAACCCCCTCTGCATTTTAACCGGTTCGATGCCGGTGAAAATGCAGCCAAGGTAGGCTAAAGCCCCGAGACGAAATCGTCTCGGGGCTTCGCCGTAGGACGGGCTACGTCCTGGCCGGAAAGGGGAGGGCTTCACGGGGAAACCGGAGGTGTCCCCAGGAAGCAAATTAAGCTGCTTAACGCAGCGTGGGGAGCTTGTCTCCCCTAATTTGTATAGGGAAAACCAGAGTAGGAAAATACCTCGCCTCCCGAAATGAGCCAAAAGGACAGGCGCGTGGAGCGCAGGTCCTTTGAAGCGGATCAGGCCCGCTTTCCTACGGCAAATGGAGCCATTCATTCGCCGAAAGAAAGGACCTTGTAGTATGGAGCTTATAAAATATCAGGCTGGAAATGTACTTCCGCATATCCGCCATAACATGCGTGATCTTCCGGAAGGAAAAACAGCCGGAAATGATGCCATTGTTCCAGAGCTTAAAGAGAAAAATTATAGTCTGATCAAGCGTGGGAAAAATGCCGCTGAAGTAAATCAGTACCGGCATGATTTGGAATGTGAAATTTTCCGGTATAAAAAACGGAAAAATGTTGTTCGCGCGGTGGAAGTTGTGATCCAGTGTCCAAGTGATTGTCCACCCGAACAAAAGGAAGCATTTTTTAAAGAAAGTTACCAGTATATCTGTTCCACGCTTCCCATGGGGGAACGCTGCGTTTTTCTCGCTGAAATTCATGCGGATGAACGCTACGTTGACCCCAGCGGAACCATGATCAGCAAAGATCATCTGCACATCATGTATGTGCCTGCTGTTCCAGATAAAAAACATCCTGGATTTCAGTATAAATTGTGTGCAGACCAGTTAACAAAAAAATCGAATTTAAATGCCTTGCATCCTGGGCTGCAGAAGCACCTGGATTCCGCAGGGATTCAGGCTACCGTTTATCGCAAAAAAGGCAGCACTGGAAAATCCATTCCTTTAACGGTTTCACAGATGAAAAACCTGACCGAAAAAACAGGAATCACTTTTGAATCTGGTCTTACATTAGAATCTCTTATCCAGATTTTACAGACCAATAAAATGCAGGAAAAACAGCTTGCAGAACTTACTAAGGAAATCGAAGCTCTCCGTTCTGCTGAGCGCAGTACCGAATCCGGCTGGGGTTCCGATCGTGGATGGGGCAATGTTTCTGATTCCGGATGGGGCAATAAAAACAAAGATAAGGAGGTTGAGGTATGATCTCAGATATGATTAAAAAATATGGTTTACAGTACGTTTTAAAAAAATTCCATATTTTGGGATTTTTTATCGCTGCGGTTCTGATCACAATTTTGAAAAAGCCGCTTACATTGCTTTCCTGTTTTATTCTTGGTATTTCAAGCAGCAATACAGTCCTTTATAAGACCATCAAAGACTTTTTCCCGCTTGCTTCCTACGTTCTTTTGGGCTTCCTGTTTTATGCCAATTTCCAGGACCAATCCTACCGCTATCAGACAGGAAGGAATCACCGGTATGATAAGAGCCACTATCACCGATCTTCCGGAGATCTGATTGACTATTTTAAAGATGCCGAACCGCATCGCCTGGACAGTGCTTCTATGTTCCAGCTGCAGCACTGGAAATATGCCGATGGCATCATATTCGGAACCGATGCAGGCCGTCTTGTATCGATCCCCTCAAACAGCGAATGCAACATTGCTGTATTTGGACCTCCAGGATCCGGAAAAACCAGCGGTATTGCAATCACAACTGCCATGAGATTTTCCGGATCCGTTTTGGCGATTGATATCAAAGGCGATATCTACAATTACGTGCACAAAAACAGTGACCGTAAGATTATCCGCTTTGCTCCGGATCATCCGGATGCACTCCACGTCAGCTGCAGATTTGATCCCTTGCAACGGATCCAGTCCATGGAGCTGACCGATAAAAAATTGTATCTGAAAAATATGGCAGCTATCCTGATTCCGGATGAAGGTGGAGAAACAGGATTCTACTTCACTAAAACGGCCAGAAAGTTATTCCAGGGAATCACCTGGTTACTCCTACACGAAAACCCGGAAACATCTTTTCCTGATATCGTACACGCAATCTTAAAAGGGAATGTTTTTGACTGGGTAAAAAAAGCAATAGGCAGCGACTGTGATCAGGCCAAAGAATGCATATCAAGCCTGTATGGAAATAATGAAAAAAACGTATCCGGATCCTATGATACGTTAACCAGTGCACTCCTCGATTTTAGCAATCCGGTTTTGGATGTCCTGCTTTCCAAAGGTGGAGAGAACGTCAGTACAGAACAGCTGGATGCAGGCTATGATATTTACCTGCAGATCCGCCAGGAACATTTAAATGCCTATGCCCCACTTTTCACTCTCTTAATCCAATCATTATCCCAGGAATTTATGAACCGGATTGACAGCTCCGAAGGTATTAAAAACCGCCCCATCCTGATGCTTTTGGATGAATTTCCACAGCTATCATTTTCCTATGAGATGATCAATACAAACTTAAGCACGTTGCGATCCAAATCGGTAATCTGCATGCTGATTCAACAGAACCTAAGCCAGTTAGACTACCGGTACCGGAATGAGGGGACACGCTCTATTCTCGGAAACTGTAATTACCAGATCATACTGGGTAGTAATGATATTGTAAGTTCCCGGTATTTTTCTGAGACATTTGGTATGAAGAAGATTCTGAAGGTAAGCAATTCTTTTAATGCCGGTACAAAGGTTTCAACGGGAAAGAACGTACAGGAAACGGAAACCCGTGTTTTCCCGCCGGAGTATTTTGGGGATCTTTCCGATTCTGCAGTTTTGTATTTTAAAGGGAAGTATATCGAAGTAAATAAGATCAATTGTTATAAGGATTTGTGAGGTGTGTTTATGAACGATCAGGATTTAAAAGCCAAAGTAATTCGTGAAGTATACATTGCATTCAAAAAAAAGGTTCAGGATAAATTGGATTTGCAGACTCCTCACGTTGAACATAAGAGAGAAAAGAAATCAAAAGAATAGAATAATGTCTCATGTAGAAAGAAAGGTAAACTACCACCACAACGTGTGTTTTATAGTAGTGGTAGTTTATCTTATATACTATGAAATATATTATTAGTATTTTATTTTTTATATAGAAGAAACGCCGAAAACATGAGACTCGTCCACGCGAAATGTGAGCTCGTCCACGCGAAATGTGAGCTCGTCCACGTTGAAATGTGAGTTGGTCCACGCGAAATGTGAGCCCGTCCACGGTTTTTTTGCTGAAATATGAGCCGGTTCACGGAAAATTTCGGTTGAAATGTGAGCCAAATCACGGTAAAATATGGACAGAAACTTGAAATGTGAGTTTGACCACGGGAAAAAATAGGTACGATTATGAGCAAAAGTGAATTAGAAAAAGCCCGAAAACAGCTGGTGGCAAAGAGGAACGATCTGGTTCAGAATGCCAGACAACCGCTGACAAAAATACAGAATGAGATTATCCAATATATGGTTTCAAAGGTAAAACCAACCGATCTTCCAGGAACGAAATATACGTTTAAATGCAGTGAATTTTATGGGGTCATGGGATACACCACAACGTCCTATACGGATATCAAAGCGCTGCTGTCGGAGATACGCAAAGTGAACTGGTGGGTTGATGCGGATGTTGAAGGGGAAGATGACAAGAATTTATCCTGGTTTAATATTGTCCATATGAATCCCAAAAAAGAAACTGTCACGATATCATTCCACGAGGATATTGAACCGTACATTTTTCAGTTGGTTGAGAATAAGATGTATTTTTCTTCTTACCCGTTCCAATACATTTCGTTAATGAAAAGCTTTTACAGTCAAAAACTGTATGAACAGTTAAATACGCATAAACATGATAAACCGAGACCGGGAAAACGGTATCCGGAATGGATCTATGAGATTGGAACAGGAAGCAAGTATGATCTTTTTGTCCGCATTGCACAGGCTGCGCCAGAGCTGGATCAGCGTGTTAGATGGGATCGCAAGGAGAAGAAAACAAAGGTCATCACCAGGTATGATGGATTTGAACCAGGGCAGCCGATGATTCCGGAAAGCTGGAAAAATTTTGCAATCTTTAAGCGTGATGTATTAGAACCGGCTATCAAGGAAATCAATACCTACACTGATATGATGGTTATGTATGAACCGCTTAAGACGGATCTGCAGGGAAATAGGCATCGTAGGTATACCACAATTCGCTTTACATGGTTATTAAAGAGTGAAGGGCAGATTGAGGCTACGGAGAAGCTGATTGATAGCGAATATGAGCGTATAGAAGCGGCAAGGACAGGATCCAGTCATCAGCTTACCCTGGATGAAGTATTTGGCCTGCAGGGAGGTTCATCGCTGGAAAGCCAGATGGATAAACTGCAGGAAGAACAGGATCTGTATGAAGCGGACAGAAAGAGTAAAAAGCAGAATCCGACGCATATCGTTATAGATGGTGAATTGGAGCGTAGAGTAGATGCATCGGATTATCCTGGTGCAACCAGTACATTTGGAAGAGATTTTAATGATGATCAGCTTAAATTTTTGTTTCATGCAGCATTTAAAAATCTGCCGTTTAGTATGTTGGATCGCTCTCAAGTGGATATGTGGTTGGAAGATTATATTGGTTATTACAAGCACAAGCTGGATGAAACAGTTGCAGACACCAGGACAAAACCATATAATCGATTATTAGATATGCTGAAAAAAGATTACGATCATGTAGCTTCAATGTATGCGGATCATTATGAAAATCTGATGCAAAATGGAGGTTTTCCTGAAATAGAGATGTCACCGGAAAAAATGCCTGCGGCATCGTTTTCACAGACTGAACAGGGGATGGATGATAGCAGAGAAAAAGCGCAATCCTATCTGAACCGGTTCAGCAATTTGCGAAGCAATGAGGAGGGCTATTAGCGATGGCGAGATATAGGATGTATAAGAATGGGATATTTGGGCATCGGTATAAAGGATATTATATAGTCAAGGATGATTCTGGTGATAAAAAGGTATTTTCTATCCTTGGTTCGGATAAAACGGTTCTGGAGGATGGTATAGAGGACTATCTGGATGCAGAGTGGGAGATTGATAAGATCACATCTTCACCGGAAATGCTTAAGCTGCTCAAGGACCTTTATGGCGAGGAAATTTATATGCTGAGCAAATTCTTTGCCGAGTTGATGGAAAAAGATAATAATGAGGGGCTAAATCCAGAAGAGAAAGAGTTTTATGAATGGGTGAAGAAGATCAGAAAACGGAAATCAGAAAATAAACCGTATTAATAAAAGGCAGCCAGTTGACTGCCTTTTATTTTATGCCATATATTGTGCTTATCATACGTCTGTCATATGCTTATATTGTGCCTAAATTATGCTTATTATACGCCTATCAAATGCTTGCTTCCAGGACAAGATTGGCATATTGGGTAATCGTTTGATCATACCGGGTTGCACCTGCAGTGATGATATCATAAACATCCGGATCAATTTTGAGTGTGATTCGCTTTGACGGTTTTCCTTTTTTACGCGGAATGCAAGCCTTTGATGTTTTGACTGGCTGCGCTTCATAGTATAAACGGACTTTTTCCTGATCAGCCTGACGGATGACGGAATTAATGTAGTAGGCGAGGCTGACGGAGAGCCGTTCTGATTCCCGAAAGATCTTTTCATAAAGATCATCTGAAAAAGCCATGTTGGTTCGTTTGGGTTTCGTCGATGCCTTGGTATTAGAACTTTCTTCGGCCTGCCGGTAGGCAGCATACTTTTCAAGCGGTTTATTTTCGGTATCTTGTGCTTGTGATGTGCTTATATTGTGCCTATCATATGCCTTTCCTGTATCCTCATACATTTCAAATAAATCTAGTTTTTTCTTGGACATTTATAATATCTCCGTTTCCAGCTCATTTGCAAATTCTCTAAAGACATCTGCCGCTTTGCTATTGGGGGCATAATCGGTCACACCTTGATGCCGAGCAACACATTCACCTAAAGCTATTGCTTGCGGAATCTTTGTCGTAAAAACTTTTGTTTTAGCATGCGTGGCCAGGCGATCAGCGACTTCCAAAACCTCCCGCCCTAAATTTGTTCGATCATAGTTGCGGTTGAAGAGAAAACCTGCAATTTTTAATTTTGGATTTGTGGTTTCCTGGACTTCCATAATGCTATCTAAAATTCCAGTATCTCCTTCTAGGGAAGTAACGTCTGGCAACATAACGATAACAGCATAGTCGGAAACACAAAGAGCCAAGTAATGTCCCCACCCAGGAGACGGTGTTACATCGATAAAGATATAATCATATATCTCTTTGACTGAACCGAGTTCACTACGAAATTGGCTGACTTTAGAATCCATTCCGATGGAAGCAACAGAAGCATTTGCTGGAAGAAGATCAAGGTTTTCCTTTACAGGGACAATGCAATCTTTCAGAGCAGTACCATTTCTTAACACATCGATTATGGTTTTCATGTTATTCGGACGTTCAATTCCAGTGAAAAATGTTAAGTTCGCTTTTTGTCCATCAATATCGATCATGAGAATTTTTTTCCCACGGTTGGATAATTCCCAGGCTGTGTTGAAACATGCAGATGTCTTACCAACGCCACCTTTTTCATTGATAAATGTGATAATTTTCATTTTTATGTGTTTACCCTCCATCATGTGCCTAAATTGCGCCTATCATACGCTTATATTGTGCCTATCATGTGCAATATTGTATAACAACGAATTATATGTGTCAAGATATAGAGATTTAAATTGTGAAAATCTATATCTTGGCACATATAGAATCAGACCTGAAAGAGTATATACTATTTTGGTAGAGCATTTATGAATTTTTTGGCTTGTTCATAATATTTTTCCGGAATATAAATATCAGTACCGGATAAAACAGCTTTTGAAGACAGTGCATGAGCAAACACCCATGCAGTCGTTATATTTCTATCGGAACAATGAATTATTGTAAGCGCAGGATCTTTTGTATCTGCTTCTTTCAGCTTTGGTGTTTCTTTTTGGCTTTTTTTGAATTCATCAATGGCAGATTGTGTAGTCTGACTTTCTGATAATTTGTAAAATTTAATCACTTCAGGATCTGCAAGCTGTTTTACTACATCCAAATCTCCATCAACATAAAGATTTTCAACACTTTTAACGCGAGAAAGTGAAACATAGAGCTGACCACAAGCAAATATCTCTGGATGCATAGCGTTTCCTATCGACAATGATACCTTATCAAAGGTCTGCCCTTGTGACTTATGAATTGTGATTGCATAGCCAAGACGCATCGGAAGCTGGCTGTATGATCCGATTTTTTCCTTTTCGACCACATTCTTCCCATTTATTTCTTTGACTACGTATTGCTCTACATTCCATGTGGTGTATGCAATATCAACTTCCTCGTCTGTTTCATCCATTCTGACCGTTACACTATCGGACCATAATGCTGTCACAATTCCACTACTACCATTATGGTATTTTTCAGCATTTTGAAGCATAATAACCTGAGCACCTACCTTCAAATGTAGCATTTCCGGTGCCTGTTTGTCCTGTTCTGATACCTGGCCTGCAATGTTAGCTTCATACTTTTTTATTTTACCAGGCAAACGCGAAAGTGCAGCATTATTAATCTCAGTTGCGGTTTTGTTGGTTCCACACAGATGAATAACACTTTTCTTTTCTGAAAATCTCTTTTTTCGAGAATGCTCCATAAAATATCTTAATCCAGAACGATCACCAAAGCGGATTCTATTAAGTGCATCTATCGTAGGTTTGTCGGACTGCCGCAACACTTCTGTTAATTCACATACGATAAAATGACACCTTTTCCAGCCAGGTGCTTTGAATGCATACCCATTTCCAATATCAAAGCCATAATGCTCCGACATTAGTGTTGCATCATCCGGTTTTCCATCATGGGATCTGACAATCACTGGTGGAAGCTGACAGAAATCCCCAACGACAATAAGCTGAATTGGAGTTTTATGCTTGTTTTTAGGATTATTCTGATATTCTACAGATCTTCTTAAATTATTAATCTTTTCGATCAACTGCACTACATATTCAAATGCATCAATACGAAGCATGGATATTTCATCAATTATGAGGGTATCCGCTTCATATAAGGGTGCCTTCTTGTCAACATCCGGATCACGCATCCATGTCATTTTTATGGGAATTTTACAAGCTCGATGGCAGGTAACACCTCCCAGTAAGGTTGCCGCCTTTCCGGTTGATGCTGTGACAAGCACCATTTTCCCGTCTTTTTTCAATTCATCTACTATGTAATTAACAACAAAACTTTTTCCAACACCACCACCGCCGGAAATAAAGAGATTATTGCCATTTTTTGCTTTTGCAAGAATTACCTTTTGTTCTTTTGTCAGTGTGATCAAAACTCCATACACCTGCCTTTATATCTTAGGCCTGAGCTTTTCCGGATGCCGTCAGCTCGTCAACGCGTGCCTGCAGTGCTTCAAGTTTTGCCTGCAGCTTTGCATTTTCCTTATCAGCTTCCCGAATCTGCATATTCATTTCCCGTTCTTTGTCCGAAACCGCCTTTTCCTGTGCCAATGCAGCGTCCTTTTGAGTATCAGAGATTTTTCGCTCCATATCCGCTTTCAACTCACGCATTTCCGTTTCATGATCTTTTTTCAGTTCAGCAAGCTTTCTCTCTGATTCTGCGGTCAGTGTTTCCATATCTTTTCCAAGGCTAATAATTTTCGCCTTAGCCTCTTCCTCAGATTTTTTAAGACCATCATAACTAGCTGCCTTTTCTTCTGCAGCCGCTAATTTCTCTGCCAAAGTTCCAATTGTTTTTTCTTTTTCGTCCGCAAGTTTTGTCGCTGTCTCAGCCTGTTCCTTCGCAGCCGTAGATTCCTTAATTGCCTGAGCTGCCGCTGTTGCTGCACTAGCTGCAGTCTGCTCTGCAGTCGTTTTCTCATTCTGCAACTGAGTCACTTTATCCTGGAGTGAAGCAATGGTCTTATCCTTGCTGGCTAAAGCTGATGAGAATTCCTCCAGGGCACTTTCTCTGGCTGTATTATAGTCCTCAACGCTCTTTATATAAGATTCCATGATTTTCTTCATATACATCTCAAAGGTCTCGATATCCTTTGCGCTGTTCGGTACCATAGCTTTTGCCTGATTCAGTTCCATGACCTGCATCATGTGGTCAAAACCTTGCGCTTGGTTCATGCCATTCTCTTCGCAAAATTTTCTAAAAGCATCTGCAGCTTCCTGATCAATTCTAAAGTTAGTTTGCTTAATCTCGCCCATGTTCGTTCTCCTTCTTTGTTTTTCCGGCAATCTTCAATCTTTTATGTTAATATAAGTATATCACCCCTCACTATGCTTGTCAATATATTGTTATACATACGTTATGTATTGTTATTGTTATACATAACAATAATACTTGCTTAATGCTGCCGTGACTCCATTGATTGTCGTATCAGTCTCTATCATTTTTAATTTTGATATAATATAATAGAGATAGATAAGGAAGGAGTGCAAATTAGTATATGGATTACTACAAAGAAGGAGAACTGTCAAAAAAATATGAGCGAGTACAGCTGCAATATCGTGTCACAGAAGACGAGCACATCCGTGACATCAATGGAGAAAATCTCCCCATAATGAAAGAAGCTCTGGATGCTGTCGGCATCTATTTGGATGTTTCCAATGGTATCCTCACTCTATCCATAAAGCCGCGATCATACGTACGCACCAATAATCGGGGAGCCGGAAGAAGAAAAATGAGATCCTATACACGGGATGGGGGAGACCTAAGTATATATAGTTATTCTGACATCATTTACATGAGCCAAACTATGAAGGATCAAGATATTATAGAAAAAATTAAAATGAAGCCGGCAACCTTTTATCGGCATAAAAAAGAAATGAAGGAGACCGAATATTATAAATCCTTGGATCTGAATCGCCTGGGAGATCTGGAATACCTGAAAAGTGTAAAGGGAGATGTTATGTTTTAAGATGACTCTGGTTTTTATCTGAAAATCAATCATTTTTAATTTTGATAGAATGGTTTTTTGTGAATGAAAAGGAGCCCATATAACTATCATTTTTAATTTTGATAGTTTATGGACTCTAATCATTTACTCTATACAATAAAAATATGTTTCCGGAGAGCATCTTCAACCATCTTTGGACTTCTTTTGATGTAGCGCTGGGTGGTAACGGTTGAACTATGCTGCAGAAGTTCCCGGACTAATTCGATATCGTGATCATTGGTTTCATATAACTCAGAGGCAAAAAATTTACGAAAGGAATGGGTTCCGATGCCCTCATATCCTAAGTAATCAGCAACCTTCTGCAAGCATTTTTGGACCGCTCTGGTCGTAATGGGAAAGATGCGATCATTTTTCTGGATCCCATGATCTATACAATAGATATATACAAATTGATATATTTCCAGCGGAACAAGAAAAGTTCGTTTCTTTTTGGTCTTCTGTTCTATTATGTCAATCCGATAGTTTCCTCCATCTTTCAAAAAATCTGCCAGGCGGAGCTGTAGTATGTCTTCGATCCGCAATCCGAGATTTGCTTCCAGGATCAAACAGGTCGCGATCCGGTCATTTGAACGAAACCCAGCTCCGCCTGAACGCATCGTGTTAATGATTTCCTTCAGCTGATCCTGCGTCAGTGCAACAGTCGTTTTATTTGGCATAAGTTCGTATTTTCTCCTTTAAAAGTTCGTATATTCCGTATTATACGCTTTATCTGACGTAAAATCAATAAAAAATAGTTCGTATAATAACTAAAATACGAACCGTTAAGATAACAACCAAAATTATAATATATTTTTTATGGCTAATAATATTAGTATTGTAATCATTATCCCCCTGAAAATATCTGTCATTTTCCGGGAGATAGGGTTCCAAAACCTAAAACTATCTTTTAGTCCATTCTAATCAACTGCCCCTGCACAACAAACCTTGCATTTTTCGTTTCATAGGAACAGGTAGACAGCGTCATAAGCGGAGTATCATTCTTTTCCGAAAATACTGGTACAATCTTGCTCTTCCCGTCCCACCGTTTTACATACGCTTCCCGTTCCTCTTGTGATTCAAACGCCAGATGATAAAGCTCTGAATCCCCTGTTATAATGCCCGCACGCAGAATTTCCAAGCGGTAATTCCCTGTTTCCGTCAAATAATAGAAACAACTGTGTGCTTCATAATATTCCTGGCTTTTGTATTTCTGAAGTTCCGCAAACATGGAACCATTTTTCATATGATGTCCGTAAAGGATTTCATTGGAAAACTCCGACCACTCCGTATTCCGGCAGTCCATGAAAATGGAACCGGAACTATTCTTTGACCTGTCTGCCATGTGGGTTAGATAAAAGGTATTGTCCTTTCCCTGCACAACCGGATAATTGATTTTTGTATCTTCTCCGTAGATCCATCCTACAATATCCGGATTCATTTCTTTCAGTTCTTTCCAATTTACCGCAATCGGGCAGAGTTCCTGTGTCTGATTGCTCTCAGCTGCCTCATTTTGTTGTTTTTCTGGTACTTCCTGCACATAAAATTTTTCCAATTTCTTGTATTCTCTTCCAGCCTCTAAATACGGCAAGAGCGCCCTTACGGTCATCGCAAGAGCGCCTAAAAATATAATTATAAAAATGATTAAAAGTCCGATTAGTCCTCTATTTTTCCTCATGCTTCTCGTCCTTTTCCCGTTTTTTAATCAGGATAACCAAGCCGATGATAACAAGCAGGGATACCTCCATCACGACAACATAGACCCAGATAGGGGAATCATCTCCTGTTTTCGGTGTTTCCGTAGAAGGTTCTGAAGATTCCGTTGGAATATCTGGCAACGTTTCTTCCGGATCAGATGGGGCGCTTTCCGTACTTGATGTACTTTCCGTCGGAATGTCTGGTCTGGAACTCTCCGGTGTCGTGTGCGGTTTTGTGCTGCCATCAGAAGAATGATGTCCACTGGAAGGACGATCCGGTTTTGTCTCAGATGGATTCGTTTCTTCTGGAGCTGTCGGTTTATCACCGCGTGATTCACTGCTTCTGGTAAACTTCGGTTCCAGTTCCACGTTCATGTAGTCCTTATCGCCAATATGCGACGGAATTTTTATTACTGCAGGTGCGCTGCTATATGTATATCCTCCATACACAAAGTCGGCTCTCTGAATCATTAGATATATACCCGGATCCAAACCGTCAAACACAATGACTCCATCGCAGTTGCTGCTTTCTTCCTTTTCCCGAAACTTCTTTTCCACAACATACTCATAAAGATCTTTTGCAGTTTTTTCCTGAGATTTTGCATCCGTGAAATCCAGCTTTCCCTTAAAATCTGCAAAATCCAGTGTCAGCATCCAGTCATTGTTTTTCCAAGCTGCCACATAATAGAGTAAAAAATCCACATCTTTAATCCCGACTTCATGTCCTTTATCATCATCAACGATGACATCGATCTGGATTTTGCCATGCTGATGAGCATCGTCTGCATAAACCGGAAATACAGCACCAAAACAGAGTTCTGCCAAAGCGAGAAGGAACATTCCACAAATCCATATTTTTTCTTTCCAGCTCTTACTCTTCATCATTCTCCTCCGATTTCTTCCGGCTGCGGAACCAACGAACAATTCGTATGATCGTCACAACTACCCAGATCAGGAATACGGCAGCCAGACCTATGATCAGCAGTTTCTGTGTCAAAGGCATCTGTGGCTTGATTTCCAGTTCTTCTGCAACTTCAACGGCTTCCTCATAAGGGATCCGTTCTCCGCGTACCAGCAGACGGTGTGTATTAATCATATATGGTGTACAGGTCACAAGCGTTACCTGGTCAGCTCCTTTTGTTACTGCAAGAGCTTCCGTTTCGCTTGGAAGTACCGTCAGGATTTGATCCACCTGATAAGCAAGCGTCTCATGCAGGACTTTAATGTAAAATACATCGCCCTCTTCCATCTGGTCCAGATCCGTAAACAATCTTGCCGTCGTTAATCCCCTGTGTCCGGACAGCACCGCATGCGTACTTTCCCCGCCAACCGGAAGTGACGTGCTTTCCAGATGACCAACTCCGGACTGCAGAACCTCTTCCGTCGTACCATGATAAATTGGAAGCAGTGCTTTGATCTTCGGAATCTCAATGTATCCCATCATTCCGTCCCCTCTTGGGTTTAAGAGAGTTTCATATTCTTCATTTTCCTTTTTGATTCCACCCGCAAACGGATCACCTGCGGATGCACCGATCAGTCGTTTATTGTATGCACGGGCATCCTCCAGTATCTGGTTTTCCATATCTTCCGTTGTATGCGAAATCTGTTGCTGGTAATCACTTACCACGCTTGTTCCGTGCAGTGTATTGACATATTTACTGACGGTCGGGTACAGCAATACAGAGAAGCCAATCAAATATCCGCATGTTCTGATTATTTTTCCAACCACTTTGTTCATTTCATTACCTTCTCTCTGTTGTCGTACTTATTTTGATATTCCAGGAGGGAACAAATCTCCCTCCCGGAATGAAAATCCATCATCAGCAGACGAACGGATTATTTTGCGTTTTTACGCTTTTTGCTTACAAGGCTGCTTACCATCATAACACCGATGATTGCAACGCCAACGATGGTAAATGCGATACCGCCATTACCACCAGTGGACGGAAGCACGGTACCAGCATTGTTTCGTACCGGAATTTCTGCTTTTCCATCAGTAGCATTTACCGTAACAGTTGTGCTATGATCTGCACCTGGAATTGTATAAGTGACATCGAAACTTTCCAGTTTTGTTGTATCATCCGCAGCATATGTTAAGTGATTGATTTCTACTTTGATATCGCCAACCAGTTTGTTAAATCCATCCGGAGCTTTTGTCTCGGTCAGATAGTAAGTGCCATCTTTTAAGCCTTTGATGGTTACGATTCCAGTATCGCCTGTTGTAATATACTCAACTTTATTCTCTTTATCATCCTTTGCCTGACGGTAAACTCCGTTCGTTTCATCAACCAGACTGATTTCGTCGCCCTTTGCATCGCCATTTGCTGCATACAGTTTGAACTGCGCACCAGCTAATCCAGTTCTATTTCCAGCTACATCATCCTGCTGATCATTTGTTAATGTATATTTGTAAATATCAAATGCAAAGGTATAAACATCTGCATGTACTTCCTCAGAAGTACCGGTTCCATCTGTACTCGGATCATTGCTGTATGTAACACTTGCCTTATTGGTATTTGGATTGATGCCAGTAACAGCCTTCTCATTTACAGTTGCAGTGTAGGTAACCGTAATGGTTGCACCAACCGGATAAACTGTAGTATTCGGAGTCATAGAACCAGTTGTTCCTGTTGCCATATTTTTTAATTCCAGGGTTAATTTCTGTGCATCTTCCTCAACCGGATTCGTTAATTTGTAATTTTCTGCATCCAGATCATTATCGCCAATCTTTACACTTGTCAGTTCCTTAAAGGTTAATCCTTCAGATAAAGTATCGTTAATCTTAAATACATAACCGTTGTTGTAACCGCTGACATCCGGTACCTTAGAAGTAATGGTATAGGTGATCGTATCGCCAGGTTTTACCGTTCCTGCGGCTTCTGCAGTACCACCTGCAGTTGTTTTTACTTTTTTCTCTACCGTCGGATATTCACTCTTTAAGGTGGCATCTACAGTGGAAGATCCATCCACATCCAGTAACATAGCCGGGGACTTTGCTGCACCATTCAGCACGCTTGCACCTGCAGGAAACACCAGATAATAACCAGCTTCCAGAGAAAGAATGGTTGTACCTGCTGTTGCAGCAACCGTTGCATCTGCTTTCATACCAGACTGACTTGCAAGCCATTTCCACATATCAGCAGCAAAATTTGATAAGTCTGTTGCTTTTTCAGCACCGCTTAATCCAGATACATATTCGTATGCTGCAGCTGATAAAGCGTCACCTGTTTTACCTACTCCGACTTGACCGGTCTGAGTAAAATATCCTGCATACTTATCATTTAAGGTATATGCAACTACTTTCTTTTCATTAACAGTTGATTCCGTTCTATTAAACAGCTTGAAGGCTTCTACCTTTCCGTTTTCCTTCGTTCCACTGATATTCAAGTTTGATGTTGATGCTGCCAGTGCGCTCATGTTCATTCCCAATACCATCATCATGGCCAGCGCGAATGCCATAACTCTTGAGATCCACTTTTTCATTTTCATGCTGCGTCCTCTTTTCCGCTTTCGCTTTTCAATTATGATTTCTTTTTCATTCTGCACGCGTTCCTACATCCGGTGGCCGTGCCTGCCGCCGGAAATATCCGTCCCCCTTTCTCATCGTTCGCCATCCTCCTCCCGTTTCCTGCCGGATCTGCCTGTCCTGTGCACGATGACCAGGATTGCCATACCAAACATGAAATTTATATAAGGTCCGTATCCGCCGGTATCCGGCAGTACACGGAGATGACTGTTCGTGATCGTGACGGTAAATTCATCGCCGTCACCATATGCGATCTTTGTGAGGTAATCGGATATTTCTGCCTCTGTAATATAGTAAGTGTAGTAATAAGTGTTTGTCGTTTCTGTTCCATCTTCCGCCGTAATGGTTTCCGACTTATATGCCGGAAGATCATTCCATACTGTCTGCCATGTGCTGTCGGAAGAATCATCCGGTGTCCAGACAAACGGATCGTATCCCTGTACGGCTTCCGTCTGTTCGACTCCATTTCCATCCGTCCACTTTCTCCAAAGTGTCAGGGTGATGGAATCCGGTCTCAGATGCTCGATATTATACAGATCCTGCCATACCTTATTGACTGTGATATGCAAAAACTCATCACACGGATCCTGCATCTGGGACGGCGGCGGAGTGATACCGGTCGATGAGTTCTCTGTTGGAACGTCATCCATCAGTACCGCTTTTGCATTGGATACGTAGGCGTCCAGACTGCCGCTTGCGGAATTATCCGCTTCTTTCAGGCTTGCATTTTCCAGATCATCATACGCCTCCACCGTGTTCATATGTAGGATGGTATAGATATTGTACTGGTCCCTGCCATTTGCCTTCTGGAATTCACCTGCCACATCCAGACGGCTTCCGTTTGTACCCTCAATCTCAGTCGATCCGTTTCCAAATGCATCCGACAGCTTCCGGTAAATCCGGTAACGGTTTGCATCTCCCTCGATGTTCTTCTTTGTATTGAATGCGTAAACACTGTTTAAATCACTGACTCCGGTAAACGGTCCCACTTTGTTTTCCGTACCGCGGATCGTATCACAGCGATACATATTGTTGCCTTTCAGCAGACCCTCATCATTGTATCCGATGAAACCGCCGCTGAGTCCGTCGTTTCCGGCACCATCTTCTGTATTTCCGGCACCGCCGCCGTACACGTCATATCCATCCCGGATCCCGTATACCGCACAGTCCTGAATCTTGGTCCGGTTTGCCTTGATCAGCGCAATGTTGATGTTCTGGGTACTGTCATCCCCGCTGATTCCGTTATCCGTACAAGGAAGTTCAATGGTGGAATCTCCGATCGTAATGATCGCCAGGTCTGTCTTCTGTTTATTTTCGTCTGTCTTTTTGGAAAGACAGACAGAAATATCGAGTCCCAAAAGATTGACATGAAGCAGATTTCCATCGTACAGTGCCTGAACCTTAATGATTCCAAGATCAATATTGAGTAGCTGCAGATTCTGAAGTTTATCCAGATACAATGCTTTGATCAGGGTATTCAACAGTTTCAGAACAACATTGAGTGCTGTGGAATCCAACTGAACGTCAGCCAGGTATTTAAAGCTTGTCCGGCCGGCAAATCCTCCGGCAACCTGTCCGCTTGCCACCTGTTTTAATCCATAGGATTCCGTATTCGGATCACCGGCCGTACTGTCGATGACCTTTGCAAGGTTTGCATAGCCGATAAATCCTCCGGCGATTGGTTCCTCGCCGTTTCTGCTCAGTACCGTATAACCTTCCGGAATGCCTGTTACGCTGCTCTTTTCAATGTGGGAGCCAAACACATCCAGGACTCCTAAAGAACCGCCAAGAAGCTGCGTTACACTGCTTCCCAGTACATTAAATTTGTCAGCTCCAACAACACCGCTCTTTCCGCTGTATCCGACAAAGCCTCCGGCACTGTTCATGGCCGTGACACTTCTTAGTCCGGTAACACTGCTGTTTTTTACAGAGCCATTCATCAGGCTTCCGCCAAAACCTCCGGCGTTTCCGCTGTAAGTAACTTCATCGTTCTGTCCGGATTTCACCGCTGTATTTGCAGAAACCGTCAAGCCTGCATCTTTGCTTCCGCTGACACTTCCGTCATAAACGTAGGTCCGGAATGCGTCCAGAACATTGACACTTCCAAGCTGAAGGACCTGTCCTAAAAGATCTGTTTCTCCATTCTTTGAAATATCCGCAACTGCAGAAACATCAGCAATACCAAAGCAACCTCCGGCATATTCGCCACCTGTCACAGTACGAATCCCTTCCGCATGGATTCCGGCTCCTTCCGTATTCTTTTCGCCAAGCACAGCTCCCGAGATACTTCCAGCAAATCCACCGGCTGCTTTCGCATAAGAGGTGTTTGTTTTTGTCTGATCCAGATAGATACCGTTTACAATAATACCCCAGTCATCCCAGGATTCTACATCCGCATAACGGATCGTCGATACTGTTGCACTCAATACCTTTACCAGATTGGCCGGTGTTTTTAAAAGATACTTCAAAATACCATTCAAAAGTCCCTGGCTGGTTGCCGTATCCAATGCAACTGCGCTTCCCGGATCCACTTTTCCGGCAAATCCTCCGATATAGGACGTTCCGTCCACTTCCCTCAGCTTGCTGATCCTGCAGGAAGTTTCCGCATCACCCCAGATCTGACCGCCGATCATCCGGCCTACATAACCTCCTGCATATCCGGCCGGATCGTTTTCACTGACTCCAGCGGATTTTACAACAGCTCCAGACTGGTATCCTGCAACATCAGACTGCTTGATGACCGGTACGAAGGTCTGCAATGCTGACAGACTTTCCGTTCCGACCAGTTCAATGTTTCCAAGATCAATGCCGCCTGTGTTGGCTACCGATCCGGTGATCATCTCGCCGGCAAAACCTCCGACGCTCCGAAAGGCTTCCGCATTCATAAGGTCCATCGCATGGGCACTTGTGATCGCGCCGCCTTCCATGCGTCCTACATAACCTCCGGCAACTCCGCCTTCGTCCACTGAGGCAGATGCCTCGTTTCTTCCGGCTGTTACCGTATAACCGTATGCATATTTACGGATGTATCCGTCCAATGTTTCCTGATCCTGCACCGGACCAAGTTCATGCATCTCATTTCCGTAGCTTCCGTAAGAACCAACATGGGTTACCCAGCTGTTCCAGGTATCCACATCGAGTCCACGAAGCGGTCCGTAAACGGCTGTATGTTCTTCTGTCGGATAAACCGCCTGAAGAGCACTTAATGGATTGCTTAACTTGATGACTCCATACAGAACGCTTAAGCTTCCTGTATCTGCCACATTCGCGCACCGCATGAGTCCGGTATAACCGCCGCCGTATTCCGTACCGTAAACGGAACGGATCCGGACAGCAGCACAGTCTCTCTGGGTTCCGGTGTATTCTGTTCCTCGCCAGTTTTTCCCGTTTTCTCCGGAGATCTGACCGCCATAGTTGTATCCGGCATAGCCGCCTGCAAGTCCGCGAAGGATTCCATCTCTTCCTTGTGCATCTGCTCTTACGACGCCTCCACATGGGATACAGGTCGTTTCGCTGTTGCTTACTGCCGGAATAAAGGACTGTAAAACAGTCAGCACATCACTGCTGACACTTACCAATCCCCCGAGAAGACTTGCTCCGCCAACCACATTGGCTGCACTTCCCGGTTCCATGGTCCCTGTATATCCTCCGGCGCTTTCCCGTCCGATGATGTGGTAGAAGTTGTACGAGTTGCTGTCCTGGATCTGTGTTCCAAGCAGATGTCCAGCATATCCTCCGGCTTTTCCGACAGTTCCCGTCTGGGTCCGGGTATCCGAAGCCAAAACATTAAAGCCTCCGGTTGCTCCGTATACATCCGAATGCTCAATGATCGATGTGATCACACTGAGCGCGGATGCAATGTTGGAAAGGTTCAGCACTTTCTTTAATACATTGATACCGCCAACGGATGCCGTACTTCCCATATCCGCTTTTCCGATATATCCGCCCGCATTGCGGTAACCATATACGGAATACGCACTGGCTGCATCAAAATAGCCACTTCCGTCCGTTGTCTGAAGATCCTTCGGTTCGTAAACCCTTGTATTCTTCAGTTTATTGACATCCGATGAACGGATCTGTACGCCTTTGCCGCATCCGATAAATCCTCCGGCGCTTCCGGCATCAGTATCATTCGTATCATCGTTTTGCAAGGTTCCTGTCACCGTAACCGTGAATCCACTTGATCGAACACTTGCATGTTCGATCACCGGGACAAATGCATTTAAGAGTGTTAAAAGTCCTGTGATATCTGCCACTTTTCCAAGCAGGGAAGCGTTGTCTGCAACTTCCGCCACAGATCCGGCCTTTACCAGTCCGCCAAATCCTCCGGCATAGCGAAGACCGCTTACTTCTCTTAAGTTTTCTACCGCAGTTCCTTTTTCTCCATCAGCGGCATTCGCCTGATTATTGATATCACCGCTCTGCATCTCTCCGATGTAGCCGCCGGCATATCCTTCTGCGTCCGTTTCTGAATTTCCGGTTCTTACCGCCTGTTTGACAATCAGTCCATCTTCCGATCCGGAAACTTTGGAATTTAAGATCTTTCCGGAAGCCGCCTGCAGAACACCGGCAATATCATTCAGGTTAAGAATCTTGCCAAGCACACTGTTTAATAGCGCTCCGGTATCATCTCCCGCATCCACGGCACTTCCGGACCGCATCAAGCCGATGTAACCTCCGGCATGATATGTACCTGTTACCGCTGATACGTCAGTTACATCGGAATTTTCGATCATGATCGCTTTTCCGTATCCGATATAGCCGCCGGCATCGCCAATGGTTAAGATCCTGTCTTTTCCATCCGCCGTAACGGTCAGGTTATTTCCAACAAGTGAAGACTCTGAGATTCTCGGATACGCTACATCCATAACACTTAATAGCTGCGAAATGTTCAGCAAACCAAGAAGTTTCACTGATCCTGTCTGTGCCACATCGCCTGGAATCAGTCTTCCGGCAAATCCACCGGCATAAGTAACTCCTTCCACGCTGGAAAGACCTGTAATAACGGTTGTGTTCTTTGTATCTGCCGTATCGGCATCCAAAGCGCTGTCAGAACTGTTTTCATCAAACTCCATCGTGTCAGAATTCTTTGAGGTTGACGGATGATTGCTTCCATAGTTAATATCAACAGCCTCTCCGTCACCAATGAATCCTCCAGCCATATCGGCCTGTACCTGTGTATTTTCGCTGCCATTCGCTACATAGATAAGTTTGGTCTGATTCAATTCCGGTCTTAACGCGCTGACAACACCAAGCAGATTCGTAATCTCTACTGCGCTTAAAGCTTTTACCGAAGTACCTGCACTTGCCAATGCATCACCGGCTTTTGCATAACCGATAAATCCACCGGCTTTTCCTTCTTCCATGGAAGCTGTTACCGCTTTCAAGTTTGTCACTGAAGAGGTTCCGGTTCGTCCGCTGATGCACTCGCCAATAAATCCGCCGCTCATGCCGTCTTTTGCTGTCGTGGAAACCGTAAATCCGGTATCCACACCTGCCACACTGCAGTTTCTGGTGAATGTCTCGATCATGGCTCCTACGGAAAGAAGTCCATCGATCTTTACCAGGTTGGCTCCAAGCAAGTTCACGCCTCCGATATCTGCAAGTTTTCCACTTCCGAAATATCCGGCAAATCCACCCGCAGCGCTTACCGCCAGGGAAGAAAGAAGATGCTCTACCGATACATTCCGGACTTCGCCCCCCGTTCCATGTCCAATGGCTCCGCCTGCATAGCTTTCCGTTTCATTTTCTGCTTTTACCGTCAAACCATTGGTTCCGCCATCCAGTGTGACATCCTTTAATTCAAACCGCATGTAATCGGCTGCTCCGACTGTGCCATTTAAAACAGCAGTCGCACTGGTCATTGTTGCTTTTCCAAGCAGCCCGCCAGCATTTACAGCGGCTGTTACCGTCATTTTAGAAGCAGCTGTAACGATATTTTTATGCTCAAACAGTTCATACTCCAGTCCGGTCTTTTCAAGCATCCGGCTTAGATTCTTGGAAGTTGCCTTGCTGTCATCCGCAAGTTCTATAGTATCTGAAATCTGTACCGCACCGGCATATCCGACCAATCCACCGGCATATGTTCCGGATGCCTGTACGTTGATGGAATCTCCGGATACTTCGCAGCCTGTAATTACGGACGGGCGTAAACCGACCAGACTTAACAATTGGGCATCTGCTGATCCAGACAGAATCGCAGTTAAGAGTTTCTTTACGATATCAAGGAGTCCCTTATTTGCATCAATATCCGCTACATCACCAAGATCTGCTTTTCCAGTAAATCCGCCGACATAATCCTTGCCTTCCACGCTTCCAAGTCCAGATAGGCTGCAGTCAACCGCATAGCTGTTGCTCATGGCTCCGACAAAGCCGCCTGCATATCCACTTTCCGTACCTGTCAGTTCTGCTTTTACCTGAGCAACACCGTCCACTTTGCAGTTCAGTAGAATTGTATTCACCGGAAAATTCCCCATCACGTCAATACCAAGATTGCTTAACAGACCTGATATTACAGCGTTAGACGCTTTTCCAATAAAACCGCCAGAATAATCATTTCCTGTTATAGTTCCTGCATCTGTGACTGTGCAATTTTCCATTACAGCACCAATTGTTTCGCCAGCAAACCCACCCGTATACTGTTTTCCTTTTACTGCACGGTTTCCGTCATAAGAAACACTGCAGTTTGTAAATATTGGATTTACATAAGCAATCGGAAGCAGATCACCAACTTTTAAAACGCCTCCATTTAACAGGATCGTCAGAAGATCACCCAATCCCAGGAATGGAATCAGATTCAACAAATCAGTTAATGCCTTTACCAATCCACTCACTGCCGAAGTCAGAATTTCATATCTTGTCATACCTGCAGCATAACCTACAAAACCGCCGGTCCAGTTATTCGCATTGGAAACACCGCTTAGATTTTCAATCTTGCAGTCTGTAATCTGAACATTACCTTTTACAACTCCGGCAAGTCCTCCAGTTGATAATGATTGAGGATCCGGTTTTAATCCACTACTAAGACCAAGCAATGCAAGAATCGGTGTTAGTAACGTACCGATTAATGAAAAATCCTGATGAACTTTCGTTGCTGTTGTAGTAACAGACATGTTTGACAAAGTCAGATTTTTTACCGTAATCGGTGTTTCCGAAAACGTCAGATTGGCACTATACGGTGTACTGATACTTCGGAAAAATCCGATTCCATATTCAGATTTTTTGTTCGTCTGCTGTAAGTTTTCACTTTGTTTGATTGTGATATTGCTGATGGTAACGTTTTTGCCCTCTTCCATTCCAAGACGGCCTTCCATGTTACCCTGGAAGTTTTCGATCGGTGTCCAGTTCTCACTGGAAAGATCAATATCACGGAAAATGATGTAGTTGGCATCATCACTGTACTTATACTGACTTACCGTTGTTGCGCCTGGAGAAGAAATATTGATATTCTTTGTTGCAGTCGTATCGTAAGTAAGTTTGTATTTTTTAATATCGTCCGGTGCTCCGCTTGCAACAATCGGTTCAGGTTCATTCTCACCACTATCCGTTTCGCCGTCTGAATCTGACCCATTGTCACTGGAATTATCATCTGTCGTATCCGTACTCAGGCTTTGCGTCTGTGTATCATCTGTTTCTGGCACTGCAGCTGTTTCTGTACCTTCCAGCTTGCTGCCGACATATAAATAGCATTTTTTTGCATCTGCAATGGTAAGGCCATCCAGATGCTGACGATCACCAAGCTTATGCGTGCCTGGATCATCTGCATATAACTCCGTTTCTGACCAGTCCATGGAATCATTGAACTTAATCAGATCTGCATCACCCGGATAATACAAAGTTGCAGTAACCCCATTTTCATCCGCAGATGTTTCCCAGCTATGCAATCCATTTATTCTTGTCTGGTAAACCTGCCAGATCTGCTCCGTTACATTTTTATCCGTGCCGATCGCACGAAGCTGTTGTTCATTTCCGATCAGGATGTAATCTACGTCATTGATTGTTTTTACGACCTGACCAAAATAGTTTCGTCCATCATACCGGTTATCATCCGGATAATACGCACTCATATCCGTGTATGCTGCCTGATAGTATGATACGTCCTGTATATCAACCCCAAAGGTTGATGCGATTACATAATTGTGTTCCTTTCCATAGGTTAAATGACTGCCATCTTCCAGTGTATATACCTGACCCATGCCAAAGGTATCCACCGAATAGTCTCCGGTCATAACCAATTCATTTTCACAATTTTCAGAATTTACAAGGTAAAGTTGATAGATATTATGAAGATATATGGTATCGGTTTCTTCATCGTATACCCGCATATCTTCATCGTCATCAAGATATGGAATAATTGATCCAGAAAAGTCTTCCGGCACATTCCAGGTTTCTCCATCTGGAATGCTGATATCATTCATGATGTAATAATCTGCAAAAAGTGTATAGCCCAGATCATTCTTATCTGATCTGTTTGTGTTACGAGTTTCTAGCGAATCTTGTATGTCGTCCTCGTACGCGTCCTCATTGTCCTCATCAAAAGAGTCTTCATTTAAAATTTCTTCATCAATGATATCGTCCGTCGATATAGAATTCTCAGAATTTGTATATTGGATTTCGCTTCCTATCTTTGAAAGCTGTTCATAATTATAAATGCATATTCTACCGTCTATAGCATATGCTTCAAACGGCAGTGTAGCATTTGAGTCCGTTGCTTTTACTGCATCAGAAGCAGTTGCATTCGATGCTGTCGCATGTGATTTATGTGTGCTACCCCCCCCCAAAAAATTGGAAGATGTGGCTTTCCACTCCTCATATGCACCAGTTAAAACAGAATCATCCAAGTTTGAATCTGTTGCTCGATGCGACCGCACTCCGTCGGACCACTCATTCATTTGCTTTCCTAAAAGCGATCCTACTTCTGCGCTTGCTTGTATGATATTTGTTTGTGTTCCCAAAATGGTACAGCATAACAGCCACGCAATATCTCTTCTGGCTTGCGAAGAACTGTGCCATTTCGGCAGTTTGAAATGCTTTCTCATATGTGTTTCCTACGATCCTGTCTGCATTTTTTGCACGCGTTATTATATTTTCTCACACAAGACTATACCTATGTAAAATTTTTGTCAATGATAATTCATCAGAATTTGTCGATAATTCGTCGGAATTTGTCGACATGTCCATCATTACTGGTTAAGTATCTCAATAACGATTCAATTGGTACTAGCGATTTCCTTTCATAGAAAATGCCCACATAAAAGCTGGCATGCTTCAGCTCAAGAAAACGCCGTAAGCGGTCTTTCCTATAAAAAAGTGCAATCTTCACTTATTTTTCAGTTATACCGCATTCATCACCGTCCGACTGCATCGGACGAGGTTTCCTGTGTAAATAAAAAAGGAAAGTTGACAATTACAATATTATGATATATTATAATAAATGAAGGGAAACCTTTTGAGACGCATACTCATAAAAATGCTTTCATTACCAATGAAGCAGAACCCGTGGTGGAAGGCGGTGACTGTGGAGGTTCGAGAAAGGTGGCAACTTACCATAATCCATCTTAGCTTCGGCGAAAGAAAGTTGTATTTCAAAAGAAGACAAAGCCTTGCAGACATTTCTCTGTAAGGCTTTTTATTATACTAGGAGTCATATGGATATAATTTATGAATGTGCAAATAATTTTGTTAAATTAATAAATACAAAATACCATTTTGTATTCGTGCGAAATCGAAAAAGCTGTGATATTATTCTTGATTTTCATCCATCAGATTTTAGACACGCTGCAGGTCTTCATTACATAACAGACATTGTAATCGAAAATAATCCAAATAAAATAATTGATGCTATTTTAAATAAAGAATTTTCCGGAATTACAGATTCAAAGTTAAATGAGAGTAAAAAATATAAAGAAATTTCTCCCACATCTGGAAGTATTAAAGAAAGAATCTCTGACATGAGATTTATTGAGCAATGCTTAGATAATAGCGATTTTATGCGAATTTTTCAGGCACAGTCCTACGGAAGCCAAATTCAAGCAGACTATTTTATCGAATCTCATTGTAAAGAAATAAAGTCAAACGTATATATATTTCTTCGCAAAAGAGCAGAATCTGACCATTATGTTATCGTTTCCTATTTCCGTAAAAAAGTTGTTTTCAACGGAATATCAACATATTGGCTTTTAAAAGAAAAAATATCAAGTGACACTACAAATGAATTATATAGAAGTCCTACATACAAAGCAAATTAGTTCATCTAAAGTCTTCATTTTTAATATACCTTTCTTAGTCCCAATGAAGAAAGGAATCACATATTCTCGCGATATATACGCTCTTTTGCTTTGTAAGAAGCTGAGCAGCAACTTTTGCTGCCCAGCTTCATTTTTTTGTTAGTGTTCTTTTTTCTTAAAAAAACAGGTGAAAAGAAGAAGGATTGCGCTGTTGAAAAGAAGCACTGCAGACCAGTTATCTGACTGACCTGTTTTTGGAAGTGCAGTTTCAACCTGATTTTCTTCTTTTATCTCGTCTGTATTATCCACTGCAGATACATTTTCTGCCAGATTAGTTTCTTCCGGCTTTTCCTGTTGTGTGGTTCCTGCAGTAACGGATCCAGCACTGGAACTGTGACCAGAACTATGACTACCGCTGCTTCCACTGCCAGATGAACTGCTTCCTCCACCAGAAGAACCATTATTTCCATTCGATGTGCCGCTGTTACCGGAATTTCCTCCATTACCGGATGTGCTGCCATTTTCATACATCAAGGCAAACGGTGAAAAACTTCCAACCGAAAACTTAATGAACGCCTGACCATCAATGAAAACTTTTTCACTGGATAATTCTTCCGGAATATGATTTCTCAGTAAATCATTCATATCCGCATTGCTCTCTCGGTTCAATCCTCCGAAATGCACAATATGGAATGTAGAATCTTCTTTCGCATCTTCCGGAACCGGCCAGTAAATGTTCATCTTCTGACCACCTGCCATCGTCATATATGCGTTTCCGTTATGTGTATCAACCAGGTCAAGGTACCTGAACTGATAAACATATTTACCATCCGCATTTTTATTCTGATTCAGGTAAGCAGTCAACAGCGTATCATCAAGGCTGTGATCAACCAGAAGTTTTACGCCTGCAGGGTCTGAATTCACATTGCTTTTATTAATGAAATACTGCGTATTATCCTGTGCTGTCTCTGCCAGGATAACTCCTTTGTTTTGCGGATTCACACTTGGCATGGTATCGGAAATATCCCGATAGGTCTGATCCTTGTTTCCACGTACTTTCAAACTTCCGCTGTTCAAAATGACCGGATATGTTTGCGTGCTGCCATTAACCTGGACGGTAACGTTATAAAACTTTGCATCCAACTCTCCAGAATAAAAATCAACTTTATAGTCACGGAACTGGTCTGTATCATTGACAGGGAATTTGGAATCTACCATAACGTTGCCAGCTTCATCCGTAAACTGCATACGAAGCGGTATCTGCTCAGCCGTGCCATTTATTTTACTCGACATCAGCTTGTAAATATAAACATGTTGGCCATCTACCTTTGCCAGACTGCTGTCCTCTTCTCCATATAACTGTAAAGCCCAGTCACGCGTTGTGCGGTTAGAACTGTCGTTATAAGTCAGGGCAACATAGTCACTAAGGTCTTTCGGTTCTTCCTGCGTACTTCCAAGCAGCTCATTTAATTCATCCGGAAGTGTCAGGTAAAATCCGATCTCTGGAAGATCATTTGTAGCAAACTGACCATCAGAACCAATCACACCATCATACCCATTTCCACCGACGTAACTGGTAATATCCATCGGGGTGATTTCCACAGCATGTTTTCCATACAGAACAAGGCTCTTTTCATGATTCGTACCTGTTGGAACCTGATTCTTATAATCCGTATTAGTAACGATTCTCTTATGGTTCTGCTTAAAATGGGACACATACGGCTCAGCATCCGCAACCTCATAATCCATTCCATCATACGTAACATTACCAGGCACAACAACCGCTCTTCCATCTACCGATTCATCCTGATAAGAAGAAAGTTCATAATCATTCATATCTTCCGACGCGCCAACTAATGTTACAAAGCGATTTGTGAAAATTCTACTTCCAAATGCATCACATTTAATCCGGATGTCTCCACGGATATCCGCACTTATGCCATTTAGGTACAACTCACCACCCTGATCAATCGCATTGCCATAATAATACCGTTCCGGCTGAGTATCTTGCGCTGGATATCCGTCTGTAGCTTTGTTATCCGCAATTGTACCCCCAAGTACACAGGCTTTCGCTTTTTTCTCTCCTGATGAATTAATCGAGATGGCTCCACCCATACCTGCCTCATTATTCTCAATTTTACCATCTACCAGGTATAGCAAGTCACCCTGTCCCGATAAATAAATACCGCCGCCTTTGCTTCCACTATTGACAGCCTTATTCTCAGAAATAGTACCACCTGTTATTTCCAGTTTGTTTGTATAGTTTCCTGCATTATTGCTATTCAAATAGATGGCACCACCAGAACGTCTTACTTTGTTTTCTTCTATAGTAGCATCATCTGAAATCTGAATCTCTACATTTCCCTGCCAATAATTATCCGCAATATAAGCAGATATCGCACCACCATCAACCGCATGATTATCTGAAATTAAGCCTCCTGACATTTCAAACACATTTGGCTCATCCGATGCACCTGGTGCCCCAAGGATTGCTATAGCACCACCAAATGCACTGGCATCCGCAGTAGCCGCATTATCCTTAATCTCTCCCCCATTCATGACAAGTTTCGCCGGTTCATTATAAGTGTTATCATAATCTGCCTTACATGCCCGGACCATAATAGCACCACCATGTGCACTTGCAGATCTATTTACTCCATTAATCTCAAAAATATCTCCAACTGCTGTATTATTGCTGATTTCGCCTCCATTTATTACCATTTCACCGCTTACGTAAACTGCGCCGCCCCACTCTGCAGAACAATTTGTAATTTCAGATCCATCTTCCATCGTCAGCGTTGCATTGCCATCTACCACAATACCACCGCCCCAGTCATTGGATCCTGTTGTTCCATCCTGAGAGATTGCCCGTCCATTTGTTACGGTTGCTCCATCATCCAAAGTCAGACTGGCACCAGAGCAAACTCTCAGACAGCGCATATCCTGGGTTTCTGCATCTATCATCAAATTCGCAAGTACCACTTGCGTTTGAACAGGAGTGCCTGCTTCATTTCCTATCTTGATCATATAATTTTCTTGTTTTGGTTTAGGTGAAGTGGCACTTGCATATGTAATTGTATGTGTTTCATCATCAGAAGCGCTTTCAATGGTCACAGACTTATCACCCGTTAATACCGTTGGCTGATGTAATACAATATCAGAAAGTAAATAAATGGTATCTCCATCCTCAGCTATTTCATAAGCTTTTTCTAAGGTCTGAACAGCTGTCTCTGCGCTTGTACCATTATTTGTATCGTCTCCGGACGCATCAAGATAGATTGCATCCGCTACCTGAACACCGCGGGCAAGCATCAGCGGATCTGCTTCTTTATAACATGGACAATCTGGATCATGTTTTCCGTCCACGCAGCCAACCAGATGCAGACATTCTTTCTCCATATCCGGCTCTTCATAAAGCGGGCAATCCTTGTCGTGGAGTTCACCAACACATCCCTCCAGATGCGCGCATTCAGCGTCCTGAATCAAATCCACATCTTCTTCATACAGAGGACAATCCTTATCGTGTTTCCCATCCACGCAGCCTTCCAACTGGGCACAATCCGGATCTGCTTCTTCCTCTTCTTTTTTGGTCTCTGATGAAGAATCACTCTTACCAGAAGATGTTTCTAAATCATCTTCCTGTTTTTCACTAGTTTTATCTTCATTCTCAGTATCTTTCTTTTCCTGATCTGTAGAATCTGAATCTGATACATCATCCTTTTTCTCAGATGAATCTTCTTTTACCGGATCTTTATCATCTTCCTTATCTGATTTGTCAGAATCTGTGGAATCCTTGTCTTTATCTGACTCCGATTCCGGATCATCCTGTTTATGATCTTTATTCAGCTCATCAGCATCAGATCCTTTTTCAGATTTATCTGAACCCTTATTCTGATCAGATGATTTATCTCCGCTATCAGAGTCTTCTTCTGATTTATCAGTACCCGATGATGATTCATCCTTCTGGTCTTTGGAATCTGAAATATCTTTTGAATCTGACTCCTGATCTTTTTCGTTTTGATTGGAATTATTATCTTGATTTTCCTGTACAGATGTTATCTCTTGATCGATATTTGCCCCCCCCAGTCATAGCCAAAACTGGATTGGATGTAAGAGAAATCAATAGACTTG
>OIZA01000213.1_pt1 | contig 34294 bp, 35 predicted proteins | sample 1588381 | NCBI WGS metagenome assembly OIZA01 (sample SAMN03283277) | human gut metagenome | biome: human-associated habitat; material: feces | host: Homo sapiens | place: Peru | collected 2012 | reverse complement strand
GCGAGGAATGAAATGACGAAGCAATCCAGTGAATAAAAAAGTGCGCCATTCGGCGACCATATTCACTTTGTCAGTCACTAAACAGTAACCCTCCCCGTCGCACTGGCGTGCGACACCCCTCCGTGGGCGGGGAATAAGAAACGGGGCGTCGCCCCGTTTGTTCGCTATTCTGCTGGACAATCTTCGGGTTTTTCCGTGACCTTTCTGAACTGAATATCTTTCAGTTTCTTGTATTCACCGTCACGGGCGGACAATTCTGCATCCGTACCGCGTTCGACAATCTGGCCACATTTAACAACACAGATAATGTCGGCATCTAAAATCGTCGTCAAACGGTGCGCAATAACGAATGTCGTACGACCACGCATCAGTTCTTTTAATGCCTGTTGAATCAATTTTTCACTTTCCGTATCCAGTGCCGATGTCGCTTCGTCCAACAGCAAGATTGGTGCATCTTTCAGAATTGCGCGTGCGATTGCAATACGCTGTTTCTGGCCACCGGACAATGCCGAACCACGTTCACCGACGTTTTGTTCATACCCATTTGGGAATGTCATAATAAAATCGTGTGCATTCGCGGCGCGTGCGGCGGCCTTGACTTGGGCCATGGTGGCATTTGGACAGCCGTATTTGATATTGTCGGCGATTGTGCCCGCGAACAAGAACACATCTTGGGACACCGTCGCGATGTTATTGCGCAATGAATGCAGTGTGTATGACCGGATGTCGCGACCGTTGATTTTAACCGCCCCGCCCCATGTGTCATAGAAACGCTGTAACAAATTAAAGATTGTGGTTTTACCACCACCCGATGGGCCAACCAGCGCACATGTTTTTCCCGCCGACACATCCAGTGATACATCACGCAGAATTTCGCCATCGACACGGTCATACCCAAACGATACATGTTCCAGCGAAACATTCATTGGTGCTTTCTGTAAATCAACCGCATCTGGGGCATCTGTCAATTCTGGTTTAGTGTCCAAAAATTCAAACAATGATTCCGCCGCAATCAGACCTGTTTGAATACCGCCATTGACGTTGGTCAGTGACTTTGCCGGCTGATACGCCGCGGTCAACGCCAGCAAGAATGCCGCGAAATCACCGGTTGAAATCGAACCATTGGCGATAAAATAGCCGCCCGACATCAACGCCATAAACAGACCGACGGAAATCATCGCCTCCAAAATCGGGCTCTGCATACCGGACAAGGTTGCCTGACGCATACCCAATGAAACACGTCTGTCTTCGATTGCATTCATATTCTGCTGTTCTTTATCTTCGGCACAGAACGCCTGAATGGTCTTGACCCCTTCGATACTCTGGCTGATTTGTGTGATGGACGATGCGTCCGCGCCAAATGTATTACGGGCAATCTTTCTGCGCTTGCGTGTGATAATGGTCAATGGAACAACCACCGCAGGAACAAGGAACAACAGCACCGCCGTCATCTGGGGCGCGTACCACACCATCAGACCGACCATCATAATAATTGTCGCAGTGTTATGAACAATCTTGATAACAGTATCGGTTACCAATGACAAAACCGCACTGGCCATACCCGTGAAATAGTTGATTAAATCGCCGGTGTGCGTCTTGCTGAAATAGCCCATTGGCTGCTTTAACATATGACGGTACAGTTTGCGACGCAATGTGGTTGCCCCCATCAAACCGGCGTGCGTCATTGCCAATGTCTTCATAAACGTGAACAGCCCCTTTGCACCAAATGCGGCGATGATTTGCAGGCCAATCACAAACAAGGATTCCATGTTCTTTTCAATAAACCCTTGGTCAATAACCTTTTTTACCAGTGTAATCGAGAACCCCTCGGCCGCGGCAGCAATCGTGGTACAGATAACACCCGCCAGCAACCATTTCCAGTTCGCACGACCGATTTCACGCCACACACGACCGTACAGAGACCATTTGATACGTGTCTGGGGATTGTCGTTTTTAATGAACGATTTCAAATTGTTCCAAATTTTATGCATGCTTTTAATCCTGTTTGTATACCCCTGCAACCGTATATAAAAATTGCATAAAAGTCAAGGGGTTCTGCGCCATTGCCAATATTTGATATACAACCAAATTCAGTATATACCCCGAATGTACATATTCCATTCGTGCTGTCTACGATTGATTAAACCGTTTGAAACCACCCCATTATAACGATTCCACGCCAGCCATGCGGATTCCAAATTTGGGTACACCGCACTATGAAAATCGGGATTGTTTATATATTTAACCACGGTTGATTCAGAAAAGTTCTGTGCACCTATGTTATATGCCAACATTACCAGTGCATCATATTGGTTTTGTGTCAGGTTTGCCGTTATACTGTTTTGAACGGCGCGTTGCGCGGTTTTGACATCTTGGCGCAACAATTCCGTTGCCGCACGCTCTGTCAGCCCGCCCGTGAAATTTTCGCCGCTTTTTATCAGGTGGCCATAACCAATGGTTGCACCACGTGGTAATGGCGCATTTGGCGCAATGGGCCGTCCCGTTGCATCGTCATAAATAACATGCCGACCGGCGATTTTAACCGCCCCCTCTAACTGTTTCAGTTTGCTCAATCCGTTATCGCTGATTTGCATTTTTACCCCCGTAAATAAAAAAATCCCGCGGAATGCGGGACAATAAAAAATGGACGGCAACGCGCCGTCCGATTGATGCGGATATTATACCACAAATTGCACAGAAATGCAATTTTCAAAATCAGCCATGTAAAAACCCTCCCCGTTTTTATGCGGCGCATAAAAACACCCCTCCGTCGGAGGGGAATTATACTGGCGGAGGTAGACAATTCTACGGTCTATTGCATACAACAACAGGGAATTTACAGGGAAATTTTAAAAATTTACCTCCTAAAGCTCCATTTCCGTCAAACCATATCCGCTTACAACTCAACACCTCTGTACAATCGCCTAATTTCTCTGCTCAAAATTCCCTAAAAAATTAACAGGGAAATAAATAAAAAAACATAAGGATGTCTCGCCCATTATAGATAATATTAAATCAAAACATAGGATTGTTTACAACAAGCCTTTATCACCAATCACTCTTTAAGTTAGAAACTATAGCTTCCTTTTCAGATTCTGGCTTATACATAATATCAAGCTTAATTTCGAATTGTTTCACAAGGTTTCTATTTTTATGGATTGCTTGCAGAACTTCATCGCCACACATAAATGCAATATAGTCATCTATATATAAAAAACCCAGTTCCGTCATTTTTTTGATTTGTTCCAAGACTCTTTGTGAGAATTTATATCCGGAAGAAAGCCTAATTGCATAAATAAACAGCATAAACCATGGATTCTTATATTGCTTATCAAACGAAAACATCTCATCTTCCTCATTACCAGGTAATTGTTTTCGTAATTTATCAATATCAATTAATTCATTAAGCTTATCTAGCTGAATTTCTGCGTCTAAAATTTCTTTTTTGATAATTTCGCCATTTATTGCATCAGGAACCATTGATAGTGTTTCTTTTATGACATTTCCATGTTGTCGGCGGACAAAGGCACGCTGAATAAATTTGTTTAGAACAAAAATCGTACTGCTTTGAGCCATATCTATAATTTCATGACCTAGCGAATGATAACTCTTTGATAATTCTTCTTCTGTAAAAAATTTATCCATAATGATTTTACGAGCATTAAATACAGCACGGATCCTATCGTCTGCAATTCCATATATGAGAAATTTTGCTATTCTATAATATATTGGGTATAAAATTACCAGAGCTCTCAGTTCTTTTCTATTTTCAAAGAAGTTAAACATATCAGCAATATAAAAATCTAACATCTGCGAAATTTCTATCCTTTCAAGCTGATTGTCTTTATTCCAATGTCGCCACATCATTCCTTGCAAATCAGAATCGGTGGCAAGATATTTTATCAGACCTATTATATTGTAAAAATAATCAATCTTTACGGCCCTTACTGGCTGCAAAAATAAATAGGCAAAAAAAGCATCGGATTGGCCATAGCCATTTGGGTGTTCAATTGTAAATTTTTTGTAGGGCAATAATTTATCTTTTATAACTTTGCATGCAACACTAAGCTGCCAGTTTGACATAAATCCGTTAAATATAGTATCAACTATGGATTGCAATGTTTGTTGAGCCAATATTGTTTCAAGCTCTTTTTGTTGTTTGTCTAAATCTTCACACCAGTTGGCGTTATTTTTCTGTATATTCTTTAATACTTCTCTACTCGAACTGTTAATTATTTGATCAACCTTGCGACTAAATTCCTTGACTCTATCCATGTATATTTCTGCGGATAAAGTATTTTTTATATCTTGGAGTAATATATCCTCTTTAACTTTAAACATTATTTCTGATGAGCCCAAAAATGAATACAATTCATTAAATTTTTGTTCGTTTAACTCTTTGCTTATTATTGTCAGAATCGGTTCGAATAAATCTACATTAGCATCCGCATAGATTCCACGATTCCTATCATAGAGGTTAAAAGTCCAGCCATTACATACCGCAAAAAAGCGACAGCTAAGATCTGGATGTAAAGAGTATAGATATGCTTGTCCAACATCATCTTTGCTTATTTCTTTTTCCTTTCCATTTTTTGCTTCAATCAACCAAAAGTATTTCTTTCTTATATTAAATTTATAATCTAGCTTTAGATTTTTGCTGCCAATCTGAATACTCATATCTTTAAGCGAAGAATATTCTTCTCGTTCTACCTCATAGTCTGTATTTTTTTGATACCCCATCAATGTCAATAAAGGAGCAATATATTCTTCTCTAACATCTTGCTCTGTCATGTTAGAAAAATCCATACTTGCCAACTTAGCAAGTAAATCGATTTCGTGCTTTTCTAATGGTTTTTTGTATTTATACATTTTTATCGTCTTTATTATATTTGGTTTTTAATGCTTTAAGTATTGGCATAAGCATAAAGAAATTCATCGCTTTCGGGTTACTTATCTGCGTTTTTAAATATTCCTCATCCGTTATTTTAGAGTAATCAAATTCAATACCAACAATATGTTTTAAGTTTTTGCTAACTATAAGATTATATAACGTCGTATTGTCAGACTCGGCCTGTCGTTCATGCGAACCTTTTTCAGGCGTTATACTATTTATTGGATAGGTGAATGCCTCACAAGTATATAAAACTGCTTTAATATTCTCTTTCTGTATTCTGTCAGCAATTTCATTCACTTTCCTATAATGCGTAGTTCTCACTGTACTATTGTACATTCCCTGAAATTCTGCCGTACCATCATCAAAAACAATCATAAACTGTGGAGAAATAAACGGTTCTTTTCTGCCATCATCCATTTGAATCTGACAAAGAGCCAAGAAATTAATAGCCCACTTTATAAGTAAGCTTATATCATCTTTGCAAAAACATTCCCCGAATCCAGGACTTTCAGATAATTTAATTCTCGGGTGTTTCCCATCTGAAATACCTTTATCCATAGAACCAATTGTCTCCATGCTAATTGCGAACTCTACTTTCCCTTGATGGGAATAACAGTCTTGCACAAATGAAATTAAACGATAACGATAAATTATCGCTGTAATTTTTTCTGTTATCATTTTAATTAATCTATTACATTTGTCACAATCACATGGATACGAAGCCCTTACGTTAGATATAAAGTCCCACATTGATAATATTCCAGGAATTATTTTATCAAAAATATCGATTTTTTCACCATTTTTTAGGAACGAAACAAAAATGCTATAATAAATTTCAGATTGAGTTGGGTATTTTTGTTTCAAAAGGTTTTGAATTTCAATTGATATATCCTCAAGATTTTTATCTTTATCTGTAGTCAAAACGGTTACAAACTCTTCAAAACTTAATGAGTCATATACTGTTAAAGTAACAAGTTTTTCTAGTTTAAACGGCTGTTGATGGGTTACCGATACCCTAGCATCATTAAACCATCTGCCAATATCGTTGCACAAATATTTATCTCGTTGTCTCGCGTAAAAGTCCTTTAATTCCGGCGTATTAAAACGGTTCTGCATTACAAATGTAACATTTCGGAATTCCTGAAAGAAAGTGTCTATTTTGGAGATATTTTCAAATATATAATCGTTGGGACTCATATTCGACAAACATGAAATTGAGCTATAAAACTTTTGTAAAATAGGGAATACTAAACATTGTTCTTGTTTGTTCATATTACTTTCTCGTATTATGCTTTTTGTGACTTTATATAGGTATTTTCGCATACAGTAGCTAAAGCATAGGATTTGTTCAAGAACAAAAAACATAAATTTATCCATCTCACAACATACTTGATTTAATCAAGAACATACGGTACACTTTCCTCGAATCCAATGGGAATTGGGTTCGGGGCTGTGGTGGCCCGCAGACGCGGCATTTGTCGTTAAAATCCCCCGACTTTGGTCGGGGAGCCGTTCGCTATAAAACAGGGCTTGCCCGAAGGCTGCGGAGCATTCGTTTGCTGACACCAACTCCCCGACCGTCAATTCCGTTGACGGTCTTTGATTTATAAACAAGGGGAATTGGTATGATTATTACTACAGATTTAGATCTCTCAGTAATTTTATTCGTTGTATGCATTACCGTGATTATAGGTGGCATGATCAAGCGTGCAACAGCGAATAATAAAGCCAAAGCCTATGCCGAATATGTAGAAGAATGCAAAAAGTCCAAAAAGAAACCACTGGATTATGTTTCATGGGAACGATTGGAGGCTGCCGCCCCACGATCATATGTAGACGATGACGATTGGGAGTAAATATGAATATTACAGAATCCATTATTTCTGCATTTATGAATCTGAAACAAAAACATCGTTTCTTTGTGTCTGAGGCTGATTTTCAGGCGTCTTTTACCTGGGAATTGGCACAGGTATTTCAAGATCGTACAGATGTTAAGATATACCGTGAATTTCCTGTGCGTGTTTATGATACCAAGTGGCGGACGATTTATATCGACATTCTGGTTGTGGCCGATGGTCAAAGATTCCCAATTGAGTTGAAGTATAAGACGGCCAGAATAGACTCTGACGCATTATACGAAGACACAGGCATTCCAGTCAGAGACATCTTAAAACCGCAAGGTGCCGAAGACGAAGGCTGTTATGATTGTTGGAAAGACATATCGCGTATAGAGAAATTGGTGAATAGTGGCTTTGCCCACAGTGGTATCTTTATATGCATTGCCAACGACAAATATTATTGGAGCGGCAAATGCGGCGTAAATGCCCAGGCATACGTCTTCCGTATGAATCCAGGGACCAAATGTGGCGGCGAATATAACTGGAATTTGGCAAATTGTGCAAATCCAGAAAAGTTACTAAAAGCGCGTCCAAATTTACACATCATGAATAACTATGAATTTGCCTGGCAGGATTTCTACGAGATGCGGGTACAAAACGGTCTGTTTAAGTTTTTATTAGTAACCATCCCATCAAAGGAGTAACAAAGATGAAAAGAACATCACTTGCTGTGACTATAATACTATGCGGATGTGGACTATCTCAATCTCCCTTAGAAACTAATCTACAGGTGGATGCTACCCCAAAAACACCATTAGAGCAATATAAACAGTGCATGGGGCTTTCAGACAAAAGTATCGTTTATACGAATGAAAACGTTGGTAGATATATTGTTGTCATTAGCCAACCATCAGCAACCCAAAACTATTTAAATAAAAAAGAGCAAGGTACTGTTTATCGCATTGGCCTATTAGAATGTGATACAGGAAATACCATAAAAGAGTGCCAAGACCAAATGTGGCTACATTACGTTAGTATCGGCAGTCCAACAAATTTAAAGGTTGGTAGCATAAAAACATTTACCAATGCAGATCTTATTTACGATGATTTAAGTGGTAAACCATTTACAGAAACGACAAAAGATGGCAGGTTTGCTACTTACACGAACTATTGTTATATAAACAGAATAAATCCATCTAAAACATATTGTTCTAATTTTATAAATAATTCCGAATGGCGTTCTGAATGTAAAGGCAAATTGACAGGAATCAAATAAACAATGGGGCATTCGCCCCATTGTTTATGACAGTTGTATGGCGTGGTTTATGCACTGGGTTAAAGCATCAACCTGGTCTTTGTATTTACTGTTTGGGAAACCCAACAGTTCTTTCTTAAATTCAGGCCACCAGGGTTGCGGGGCTTGTGGAAATAACAATGTACCATTTTCTATATAGGCACTAGCTCCGATTAACCTAGATACTTTATCTGTATTAGGTTTTATTGGTTCTATAGCAAATCTGTAACCACGATGATCCCTTTGTGCAGATAGTATTTGTATCAATTGTGTTCCACTGGCCATATCTTCTATTAGCAATCTAACTAAATACTGACCGCCCTTATCATATTTCCATGTGTCATACAACCTTTGCACCTGTTTAATAAGCTCTGGCATTTCCCATTTGCCACGAATGACATCCAGTAGATAATACTTATATTTGTTATTTTCACGGGTCATCAATATCACGCAACAGGCCGAATAAGCATTTTGCTCACCCGTTTTATTGGCCGTGTCCCAACTAAGAAATATCCGGCAATACTTGATTGGATCTATCTCCGTGGCTTGCGCCATTGTATAATACTTCAACCACGATTCTTTGATAATTCCGCCTTCTGGTGGGCATGGGTCTTGTTGATATTGGGCAACAAACGCGTATTCGCCCATAGAGTTCTTTATCCCCATCACAACATCCATATTTTCACGTTCTGAGTGTAATAATTCACCCTTGGTACGCGTAATCACACGCGTCTTGCCAGGAATACGATTCTTAACCACCCAAGTTTCATCCTCTGTAGCAATGACGGGCAGTTTTATGACCTTGAACTGATTGCCAGAGTCCAACAAATGCCCTGACAAATCGTCTTGATGCAGGCGCTGCATCACCAGTATAATCTTGCCGGTCGCCTTGTCATTCAGGCGCGAATACAGCGTAGAGCCATACCATTCGTTTAACTTGGTGCGCCCTGATTCTGATGACGCATCCACGGATTTTTGCGGATCGTCTATGATAATCCAGTCCGCACCACGACCGGTCAACGTTCCACCGATAGATGTGGCCATACGCCCGCCACCACGCGTGGTTGCAAAGTCATTTACAGATTGCCTTGATTGATGCAAGCGCGTCATCGGAAAGATTTCACGATACCAATCCGATTGCATAACATCACGGCAATTCATCGCAAATTTATCCGCCAGTTCATCGTTATAACTGACACACAGGATTTGCGCCTTTGGATTATGCCCTAGTATCCATGCCGGCAATGCAATTGAGCATATCAGACTTTTCATATACCGTGGTGGCATATTTATCATCAGGCGGTTATTGCAACCCTCGTACATATCCATAATGGCGTTACAAATGACATCAATATGCCAATTGTTTAAGTACTTTGAGCCGGGTGCGACTTCGCCAAAAACCTTTGTTACAAAAGATTTAAAATCTGTACGTAATAATGAATTTATAATTTCGTTATTCATTTATATTATCCTTTAGGTATTGAGTTAAAATTTCCTTATCGTCTTGCCGGATTGCTTCGGCAACTTTGGCAAGTTGTTCGTTTCTATCATCGACCGCTGTCATCATAGGCAACAAAGTCTGCAATGCTCTTAAATCGCCTTGCACGGCTTTGTTGGTCGCCTGTAACAACATGGCCTGTTTTTTACTTATCCTTACTGACCTGCCATTTTTGGTCATTTGGATTTTTTCGTTCACGATCTCATCCAGTAATTTATGAGTGTTTTTACTGCCACTCGGCCGTCCCTTTGGGTTACCAGATTGACCGGGCTGAAACTGCCCCGATTTGGGCGGCTTCATATAGCCCAACTCATAATCAGACATTACGCCACCTCTTGTTTTTCGGTTAATAATTCTGAATAAGTTTTACCGGTTGATTGATGTATGGCATCAATATGAAACATTTCTAGAAACCTGCGAATGGCGGTATCCACATATAGCGGTTCCAGTTCAATGCCATAACAAACGCGTTTAGACTGATGCGCAGCAATCAATGTACTGCCCGACCCCAGAAATGTATCCAAAACGACATCGCCACGCCGTGTAACGTCCAATATCGCGTCTTTTAGCATTTCAACCGGCTTTACCGTTGGGTGCATTTTAATATCGGCCTTGTGCCGACCGAACGCATTGACGCCTGCATACTGCCAAACATTTGTGCGATAGCGGCCGTTTTTGCCCAGATGAACATTATTGACGTGCGAACCTTTACCATTTTTGAAAACAAAGCATAGTTCATGTTGGCTGCGATACAGACTGCCCATGCCACCCGATGACTTACACCAGACGCACATGTTTATTAGTTCAGAAAACGCATCGTTTCCTGCCGCCAATATTTCGCCCATATGACGCCAATCCATAAAGTTATACTGCAATGCCCCAGGGCGGGAATGTTGCGCACACAGTTCGAAATTTTTAAGCAAGAACTGCGTGAACTCATCCCTGCTCATCTCGCCAGATGCCATTTGGAACTCTTTATGCCGAACATTACCCGAACCACACACGTGCCCCGATATTTTGACATTGTATGGTGGGTCTTGCAGAACCATATCCGCCTGACGCGTGCCAAGCAACATATCAAAGGTCGCCGCATCTAGACTGTTGCCGCAAATAATCCGATGATCGCCAATGCACCACACGTCCCCAGGCCTCGTTACGATTTCGTTTTCTGGGATATACGGAACATTATTCGCCTTTGGGTCTGCGATCGGTTTGTCACCAACGGCCAGAACGTCCAGTTCGACATTTGAAAAGCCCGTTACGGATATATCCAAATCGCCACATATTTGTTCCAATTCGGATATTTCCAGGCGTAGCAAATCCGCATTCCAACCACCATTTTCGGCGATTTTATTATCAGCCAGGCGATATGCACGCTTTTGCGCATCACTCAAATGCGATAACCGTATAACCGGTACAGTATCCAGGCCCAAAACTTGAGCCGCAGCCACACGACCGTGTCCCGCGATGATTTCCAGATTCTCGTCGACCAGTATCGGATTATTGAATCCAAACTGCCGAATAGATGCCGCAATTTGCTGCACTTGACCCTCCGGATGATTTTTTGCATTTTTCGCATAGGCGCGTATCTGATTTAGCGCCAGGTTTTCTATACTTAAAAGTCCCATAATTAACCTCCTTTTTGGTTGTTGCTGAGCTGCAATACGGAGGTCATTTTTTGCCCGCATTGCTATATAATATACAGTGATGGCCATAAAAAATTTTGCACAATTGCATAACTAGTTATAAATACTTGATTTTTATACTTGACTTAGGCGCCTTTGTAAGCATTCATTGCACAACCTTAGATGGAGGCGTTTATGGCAAAAATCGAACTACCAACGACACTGGATGCGCTGCGGGCGATGTCCTTTGCAGATCGGGCGACACTGTGGGCAAAATACAGTCCACATCCGTTCAAACGGCAAATGCGGGCACTGTGGTACTATGTTCAATGTGACCGCCAGAAACTGCGGATTGAACCAAAGTTCCTGGCCAAGATTAAGAAATATAAAGACAATCCCGCCAAATGCGCCACCCGCGCATATCAAAACCGATACTTTATCCGTCCCGGGACGGTTATAACGCGCACATTCCGCGGTATTGAACATCGCGTCACGGCAAATGATGATGGAACGTTTTACTATAACGGCAAAACATACAGAACACTGTCCGGAATCGCACGCGAAATCGCCGGAATCAAGATTTCCGGACCAAAGTTCTTTGGGTTAGATAAAGGGGGCAAAAATGCCAAATAGATGTGCGATTTATGTACGAAAGTCCACAGAACACGGACTGGATATGGAGTTTAATTCCCTGCAAAACCAAGAGGAATCGTGTAAGGCCTATATCGCGTCCCAGGCATTTAATGGATGGCAATATCACAAAACCTATACGGATGCGGCGATTTCCGGTGGCGCGATGGAACGCCCGGCATTAAAACAAATGCTGGACGATATGGCGCATGGATTGATTAATACCGTCGTGGTGTACAAGGTTGATAGACTGTCGCGTTCCATTTTGGATTTTCACAATATGATGCGGTATTTTGAAAAATACGGTGCCAATTTCGTGTCCATTACCCAATCATTTGATACCAGTACATCAATGGGAAAACTGATGCTGAATATGTTGCTGTCGTTCGCCCAGTTTGAGCGCGAGGTGTCATCAGAACGCGTGCGCGATAAAATCCGCGCCAGTAAAGCCAAAGGCCTGTGGATGGGCGGCAATCCACCATTGGGCTATGATGTGGTAAATAAAAAGTTGATTCCGAACGCGGTTGAGGCCGCGAATGTTCGGACGCTCTTTGAAAAATATCTGGAACTGCAATCTGTAAATGCACTGACTGAATATGCCGTGGCGCACAATATACATGCCAAACAATGGACAACCGCCAAAGGCATCACAAAAGGCGGTCGACCTATCGCGAAAATGAGCATGCACCGTATTCTGCGTGATCGGACTTATATCGGTCAGATTGTGAACAAAACCGACAACACCGTTGCCCCGGGCGACCATCAGGCGATATTACCCACTGAGCTGTTTGAGCGTGTGCAAACGGCCCTTCGGAACAATGCGAATAATAAATCTGAAACTCACGGTTCGCCAAACCTGTTGACCGGTAAACTGTTTAATCATAACGGCGTGCGATTTACCAATCAGCGGACATGTGGCAAAGGCAAAACAAACACGCATTATTATGCGACACGTGGATTCTATCTGCCCGCGCCAACGGTGGACGAAATTGCAATTAAAACCATTACCCAGTTCCTGGATGCCGACCTGTCGGTACTGCCGTCCGCGATCGTTGACATTCTGAAACGCATAAACACTCAAAATATGCCATACGCAGAAAAGAAAGCCTTTGTTCAATCACTGGCTGATAAAGTTATATATTCGCAAGAAAAACTGATATTCTATCTGATGCCAGATACGGCAAAATTACAGCCATTCGCAACCGAGAACTTTATAAACCAGAAATCCGACCCGATGGATTTCACGGTCAACGATAATCGCATTATCATCACCGTCCCGATCGTCCTGCGTAAATACGTAAACACAGTATTTGATAAAACAAAGAATGGCGTCTTGACCATCAGCGATAACAACCACTTGATCCTTAAAGCCTTCGCCACCGCTTGGAAGTATAGGGATATGTATGAAGAATGCGGGGATGTGGATAAAATTATAAATTCAGAACATGTAGCACCAAGATTTGTTTATAAACACCCGGCTCTTGCATATCTTAACCCAAAAATCACCAACAACCTATTAAGCGGCAAATACACAATGCCCGTTCGCGATATACTAGACAAGGCTTCCAGATCTCAAGATCTATATGAACAAGAAAGTTTATTTGGTTTGAAATAAATCTTTCTCCAACAACGCCGTCACAGAATTTGAACTTAATAAACATTTCTGATCTAAATTTTTAATATTTAATAAAATATATTGTTCGGAATCTGTTGTGCGCCATATTTTATCTACCACCGCACAATTACATCGAAATGCACAACACCCTAAAACAAAGGCAACAACAACCAATCCGAATGTAATTGTACCATTAATCCACTTATAAACTATTTCTGCATCAAGCTTTTCTCGTTTTGCTCTGACGAGTGCGTTCTTGGCCCGACTATAATTTACGTTCAGAGCATCATATCTTGGCTTAACTAAATCGTTTAATTTTTCTTTAGTATCGACATGCTGACCCTGAAAATTCAGTGGAAATTTCTGCATTAAAGCCTCATTCCAAACTTTTTTTAATCCCGACACCTTGCTTTTTTCTGATTTACACCCTTCCTCTAATCTATCTATTTCTTGATCGTACATTTGTAAATGACGACGTAATTTGCCGCGATTTAATCTATATTGAAATACAGCAATAAATGTTTGACCAGACAGAACAAGCAAACAAAACACTATAAAAGTTCTATAATTTGTCACCAAATCATACCCAAAGAAATTTGGGTTAAGCCCAAAACCAAATACCCCAACACAAAATACGCACAGCAACAGTAATGTCCGCATACTAAACTTTGTATCCTTTGATAAATCAAAATCCTGCTGAACTTTAATTACAGGATTTTTTAATCGCACATCCAGTTCACTATTATACCCAAAAGAAACTCTGCGTTCTTCTGTCATATATTCAACCTCATTAGTTGTATTATTGCACAATATTATATAGTTTTTTATAGACTAAATTCAAGTAATTGCCTCAGCGTTTTTGGGGGATGTATGCTCGGTGGCGTTTTTTGCGGGATTTGGTGTGATGGCGAGTATACACTGGTGCCCTCGCGTATAAAAATCCCAGAATTCCTGGGTAAAAGAAACATCCCGCGGGATTACCGTGGAATGCGTCATATTCCTGGCGGAGACGAAGGGATTCGAACCCTTGATACCGTTGCCGGTATACTACATTTCCAATGTAGCGCACTAGACCAACTATGCGACGTCTCCGGATTTCGGTGGTCTGATTATTCAGCAGACAAATCCGCTGTGGTTTCCGTCTGCTGTGGATCAACAGGTTCGTCAACCAATGCGTTTTCCAATTCTGCATCAATTTCACGCAACAATGGATCTTCGGTTGCGCCAACCTCCAACGATTCTTCGCCAGATTCGACCGCTGGGGTATCTTTGTACGACTGAATAAATTCGTGACGAACATTGTTCACGTCCAATTTGCCACTGGCAATTTCGCGCAGTGCAACAACCGTCAATTTGTCGTCGTTTTTATCAACCACAGGTGTTGCGCCACCGTTCAAGTCGCGAACACGCTGGGACGCCAACATTCCCAGTTCATAACGGCTTTCTACAAATGGTAATGTATCTGAATTTGTGGTACGGGCCATCATAAAATCCTTTGTTGAAATCGTTTTTAACCACGCTATAATGCCCCAAGGACGTAAAAAATGCAAGCAGAAAATAATAAAAATAACATTATGACCCTGTCCATGGGTTGCCGATTGAACGCATTGGAATCAGAAAAGATTCAAGAAATGCTGGCGCGCGCCATGCCCGCCGCTATTTTGGTCAACACTTGCGCCGTCACGGCCGAGGCCGAGCGTCAATCGGGGCAAACCATCCGCAAAATCGCACGCGAAAATCCTGACACCCCTATTTTTGTAACAGGATGCGCCGCCACACGCAACCCAGACCTGTTTTTACAGATTCCGAACGCAATCGTTGTTGATAACCGTGATAAAATGCATCTGTCCGCATATTTGACCGCACTGGCAGACGCACCATGTCATTTCGAGAATCCACGTGTGGCGAACTTTGCGCACGGCGACACCGTATTGTCCAAGCAATTTATTCAGGTTCAGAACGGTTGCAATCATCAATGCACATATTGCATTACGCGGGCGTTGCGCGGGCCATCGGTTTCATTTGCGTACGCCGATATTTTGAATGATGCGCGCACCGCCGTGGCGCGCGGGTTTACAGAAATAGTCCTGACTGGCGTTGACACGGCGTCATATGCTCGTGATGGTATGCTGATTTCAGACGTATGTGCGCAATTACTGCGCGACGTACCAGAAATTCAACGATTGCGCCTGTCGTCAATGGATCCGGCGTCGCCACAAATTTTCAAACTGATTGATTTAATGCATAACGAACCACGTATGATGCCACACCTGCACCTGTCTATGCAATCTGGGTGTGATGCCATTCTGCGCGCTATGCGTCGCCGTCACAATGCGGAAATGGTGCGCAAAATAGTTGCCACCGCAGGCGATGGCATTACTTTCAGTTGGGATATTATATGCGGTTTTCCTGGGGAAACCGACGAATATTTTAATGACACATTGGCATTGGTACGCGCGACGCGCCCGATAAAGATTCATGCGTTTCCCTTTTCCCCGCGCCCTGATACGGTTGCGGCAACAATGCCCGACCAAGTTCCGCACAACACCAGCAAACAACGCGTAAAAATCATAACCGATGCAGCAAACGCCAATAAATTGGAATTTATGCGCCAACAAATCGGCAAAACCGTCCAAGTTTTGGTTGAAGAGAAAAATATGGCGCGCGACCCGCACGATATTTCTGTAAAAATCGTTGGCGATGCGATTCCGGCGCGTACAGTTTGCGACGTTTTGTTGACTGATATCAATGGCGACGAATTTATTGCGCATATGGCATAAAAATTTGTTGGCAATGGGCGATATTCTTGCTAGTATCATGGCATCATGAACAAGAAAATATTCGCAATTATAATTTCACTGATTTCAACCGCTGCAAATGCTGATTTTTCAACACGTGCACGTTCGGCGTTTTTGATTGACTATGATTCAGGTACGGAAATTGTGGCAAAAAATGCTGATACCCTGATGCCGCCATCGTCAATGATAAAACTGATGACGCTGACCTTGCTGTTTGACGAAATCAAGGCGGGGCGTCTGACCATGGACGACAGATTACCCGTCAGCCAGAATGCCGACTATAAAAACCCACTGTGGTATCCCGCCAGCAAGATTTGTCTGACAGCGGGTCAGACCGTGTCTGTGCGTGATTTAATTTTGGGACTGATTGTACTGTCGGGGGGCGACGCATCGGTGGTTGTGGCGGAAAAACTGGCGGGGTCTGAAATCGCGTTTACTGATTTAATGGCGAAAAAGGCGCGCGCAATCGGTATGCCACTGTCGACATTCGGTAATGCCAGTGGATTACCCGACCCTAACAATTTGATGACCAGTCGCGAATTGGCAACATTGGCCACGCACATCATTGCTGATTATCCAGAAATCTATCCTATGTTTGCAACCAAACGTTTTGAATTTGCCGAACACCAGACCGACTGGTGTCGCGAATGGGGACGCACGCACACATTGAACTATAATAAACTGCTGTTTATTATGGCGGGCGCAGACGGACTGAAAACGGGTCATACCGCCGAAGGGGGCTATGGCATGGTGGCCAGCAGCCGCGTCGGCGGACGTCGCCTGATTGGCGTTATAAACGGCTTTAACGGCAAGGGACACGATGCCTTGGCGGCCGAGATGAAAAAACTGCTGAACTATGGTTACGAAACAACCAAGAATCACGTATTCTTTCGTGCGGGCGACAAAATCGCAAAAGTGCCCGTGTGGTATGGGCGTGAAAAATTTGTGATTGGTACAGTGGCCAAGGATTTTGCAATCACATTGCCCAAAAAACAAACTATGGCGGGCATTCGCGTTTTGGCGCGGTATGATGACCCGCACCCTGCCCCGATTGCGGTGGGCGATGTGCTGGGCGAAGTATTGGTTGAACGTGACGGACGTATTATTGCGCGCACCCCATTGATTGCCCAAAACAAAGTGTCCAAAACACAGTTCTTTGGTCGTGTAATCAGAAACATATCGGTATTATTTGGAATCAACTAGGGATATTCGCATGCCACCAAGAAAAAAACCGGTTTTATATACTTTCCCTGCACCAGCCGATTCCAATATTTTGGTTGGGCATAATGACGTGATGCAACACTTTATTGATGCATGGCAAAACCGCGACCAGTATCCTGTGCATCCCGTGTGGATGTTGGCGGGGCCGCGCGGCATTGGCAAGGCAACAATGGCGTACAAAATCGCACGTATGGTATACGGTAATGTTGGGGATTTCTTTGTAATTGATTCAGCGCACAATATTGACAAAGACGGCAATCCAAAGCCCGATATGAAATCCATTTCGGTTTATACCGTGCGCAACATTATTGATAAAATGCAAATGTCGTCTATGTCAGGCGAATGGCGCGTTGTACTGATTGATTCTGTGGATGAATTGACCACGAATGCCGCGAATGCGATTCTGAAATTATTAGAAGAACCACCGGCCAAGGTTTTATTCTTGGTCGTGGCGCACCAGTTGGCAAATACATTGCCGACCATTCGTTCACGTGCCCGCGTGGAAAAAATGCGTCCCCTGACCATTGACCAAATGCGTCAACTGTGCGCGCACTTTATTCCCGATGAACAAATCAGTACCGAAACATTAAAATTGGCCAATGGCAGTTTCGGTAAAATTGCTGCACTGAAAAGCACCGGTGGCGACGCGATATACGAAGATTTAATAGAAACACTGGAAAACCCACAATCTAATTCTGTGGATTTTATGACGATTGCGCGACGACTGGCGGCGGACACGGCGTTGTATGGTATATTGTTGGACGTAATTGCGCATTTCGGTTTGGCGGACATGTATTCAGACGCCACCCGAACAATCAACAGTATACGTGACGTCAATTTGGAACCTGAAACCGCGCTGTTCAAAATTATATTGGATATCAAGAAATGTTTATAGATACACACTGTCATTTGACCGACAATTACGTGTCGGGTGATTTAGATGCCGTGATTGCGCGTGCCGCAGACGCAGGCGTTTCAAAAATAATTTGTCCAACCGCCGACCCAGCGGACATTGCGCGCGCGGTGCAAATTGCAAACACGCACGATAATATTTGGGCAACGATTGGCATTCACCCCGAATATCACGGTGTGGATGCAGCAAAATTCTTGACCCGCGACGCGTTGACCAATCCGCGTGTGGTGGGTGTGGGTGAAATCGGACTGGATTATCACGAATGTGGTGGCGATACGCGCGATGCACAAATTAAATTGTTTGCGCAACAATTGGATATTGCACGGGAATACGATTTGCCTGTGGCAATTCATACGCGCGACGCAGAACACGACACGCTGGACATTTTGCGCGACAATATTCGTGGTGTTATGCATTGTTTCACCAGTTCGTGGGACATGGCGCGCGAAATGTTAAACCGCGGATTCTATTTTTCTGCCAGTGGCATTTTGACATTCAAAAACGCTGCTGAAATCCGCGAAACGTTTGCAAAGATTCCAACCGACCGATTGGTTATTGAAACAGACAGCCCTTTTTGCGCCCCTGTGCCATATCGTGGCAAACAATGTGAACCATTTATGGTGGTGGAAACCGCACGCGTGTTGGCGGATATTCATGGGCTGACATTGGAACAACTTGCCCCAATTTTGGAACAAAATACGTATAATTTGTACCCGCGCATGCGTGGCGATTTGCAATTTGCAAAACATGATGTAAAATAGACGTACTATGACACGCAGAAGTATTATTAAATTTGGCCAAGTTTCTGAAAATCGCAAGGCGCGGTTCAGTTATTCTATTACCGACACTATCGAGGCCGGCATTTCCCTGACGGGCGCAGAAATCAAATCCATTCGCTATGGATTGGTAACGATTGTTGATGGGTTTGTCCAGCGTCGCGGCACAGATTTATACTTGGCGGGCATAGAAATTCAGAAATTGCCGACGGCGGCACGCATTGTGAATTTTGACGAACGTCGCCCGCGCCAACTGTTATTGCATCGTGCGCAAATAAACCGTTTAATTGGCAAATTACAGGAACGTGGTGCAACGATTGTTCCACTGAAACTGTATTTTAACAATCGTGGGAAATTAAAGGTATTGTTGGGTATTGGTTATGGGAAAAATCGCGCCGACAAACGCGAAACCATAAAACAGCGCGAATGGGATAAAAACAAAGCCAGAATCTTGAAAGGGAAATAAAAAAACACGTCAATGGCGTGTTTTTTTAGTGATAAAGTGATAGAGTGATGCAGTGATAAAGTTTTAGAATATAAAACTTAAAAACGTGTCGCCTGCGGACTGCGTCCTTGCCGCATCCTGCGCTTAGCTTGGATTCATTGCGAGCGAGCGTAGCGACGTGCGACAATCCAGTAAATAAAGTCGCGCCATTCGGCGCACAAACTTTTTCCACTTGTTTTTATTTTATAAACTTCATATAATCCTAATGTCGTTGGGCGTTCCAACGATGGGGTGTGAGAACCCGTTTAGCAAGCGTCAGCAAGTACTGTTTTTATGGCGCGCCAGTTGCGCCGTTTTTTGTACAGGCGACGAAAAATAAAACTCCTGACATTTGGGTCAGGAGGGTTCGCGGAATATCAAATACGCGACACAATTCTTGCTAGTTGTTCTCAACCTCCTGACCACCTGTGAAAACTGGTGGTTTTTCATTTGGGGAAATCTGGAGGATATAGAATATGAGCGGAAAATTTTTATTGGTCGCATTGATATTGGCATGTGGTATTACCCCTGCACGTGCCGTACCATATTGTCCCGCGGGCAGCGGATGCAATGATTTCGTATGGAATTCATCAAAAGCTGCTTTCTCGTGTGGATATGGGACGTGTGACTGTGGCACCAAGAAATATAACTGTTATATGCCGTGTGATAGTGTAGGTAATTGTAATACGTGGGTCTATGATTGGGAAAGCATATGTAGCGATGACTGCGGTACAGAAATGGCGGGCTTTTTCTCTTGTGAAGATGACTTGCCCACTGGTAAGTGTAATACAGAGTGGCAGTATTCATATCGTTGTGCGCGGGGGTATTATGGCAATCCAACGGCAAGCAATCCAAAAGTTTGTGTACGTTGTCCTACATTCGACACCATCCAAGGCACAACCCCTGATGCCGGTGCAACACGAATAGGCGATTGTTACTTGCCGGCTGGGTCAAAACTGTCAGACCCAACAGGACAATACGAATTCAGTGAAGATTGTTATTATTAAAAATGTGTATTATGTTCTGATAAAAAACGGGGCGATGCCCCGTTTTTTATTCTGCGATTTCAGATTGAACTTCTTGTTCAACTGCGGCGCGACGCATCTGGTGCTTGAACGCCTTGAACTCTGCCTTGGTAATGCAGCCGTCGTTGTCCATATCCATCATTGGCAATGCGTTTTGCAATTTTGGGCATTTAACGGACGCAACGTCCATGCAGCCATTCACAAATGTTGGACGTGGGCCACCGCAGCACATTTTTGCTGCAACAAAACCCAACGCAAACACAATCAGAATGACAACGAATTTCTTGAAGAAACGAACGCCACGGCAACCACATTTGCAGCCACATGGGCAATTCTTGCCACAGCCGCATTCGTGTGTTTCTGGGGCAGCGACGATAACTGGTTTCAATTCTGGGGCGGCTGCTTTTTTAGCAACTGTTTTCTTGGCAACTGTTTTTTTAGCAGGTGCAACTTTCGCGGCAACCGCTTTTTTCACAGGTGCTTTTTTGACCGCTGCAACTTTCTTTGCAGGTGTCTTTTTAACTGTTTTTTGTGCCATTTTTCCTTCCTTTGTTGTTGACAGTGCAATATTAAAAAATATTAAAAAATATGTAAAGCATTTTTTGTCTCTTGACTTTTTACGTATAAAGATAAAATATTATATCGGCGTTATCAATAACGGTGGCGTCAATGTGGATTTAACCTGACTTGTCCCACAACAGCGGACTAAACAAGGAGTGAAAAAATGCAGAAAACTGCGGAAGCGGTGTCGCTTGGACACCCTGATAAAATTGCCGACTATATTTCCAGTTATATTTTGGACAGAATGATTGAACAAGACCAGCACGTAAAATACGCGGTCGAGGTCATGATAAAAAACAACACCGTCGCACTGGGCGGCGAAATCACAGGGCACGTTAAACTGGACAACGTGCGGACATACGTGATTGACGCGTTGGCGGAAATTGGTTATACCCGCGACTATGCCACGCGGTGGGGTGACTGCACAATCAACCCCGACCAAATTGAAATCATAAATATGATTGGCGTTCAATCACCCGACATCAACCGTGGCGTGATGCGCGATGGTTGGGGCGACCAAGGGGTCTTTGTGGGGTATGCGTGTCGGGGCACGGGGCATATAAATCGCGAACTGTATCTGGCACGGAAATTAAACCGCGCACTGTACGGGTTGGCGCGCGATTCAGACACGCTGGGGCTGGACATCAAAACACAAATCACGTTGGACGACGATGGCACGATTGACACCGCGATTGTTGCAATTCCGATGTTACGTGACACCGATTTAACAGATTTTGTCGTGCGCACATTGGGCGCGCGCCCACGGCACATAATTATCAACGGCACGGGACGATATACATATCATGCGTCAATTGCCGATTGTGGTATAACGGGTCGCAAATTGGCGTGTGATTTTTATTCAACCGCGTGCCCTGTTGGTGGTGGCAGTCCATGGACAAAAGACGCGTCCAAGGCCGATGTTACCCTGAACATTTTTGCACGGGCGTTGGCGATTCAAAACCTGGGCGACAATGACGAATGCTTTGTGTATCTGTCGTCGTGCATTGGGCGCGGCGATTTACCCAGTGCGGTGGCAAAGACAATAACAGATGGCGTTGTGACAACACGCAATATCACTGTTGATGCCCGCCCCAGCGTTTTGATTCCAATGTTGGGATTGGATGCGCCGGTGTTTGCGAATCTGTGCCGTGATGGGTTAGTGTAAAGTTCAGAGTTCAAAGTGCAAAGTTCAAATGATATGTACAAGTATTATAAAACTAAATCACTGAATCACTATATCACTGACTAGTACCCTCCCTGTCGCACTTGCGTGCGACACCCCCACACGGGAGGGGAATAAAAAAACGGGGCGATGCCCCGTTTTTTATTCTGCCAATGTTCCAACAGACATTGTGATACGACGAATACCACTGCTGATGGATTTTTCTTTGTTCACACGTGCCTTTAATATTTCGCCCGTATGATACACATGTGTTCCACCACATAATTCACACGATACATCACCAGCCGTAATAACCTTGACCGTGTCACCGTATTTTTCGTTAAACAATGCGGTTGCGCCCTTGGCACGCGCCGCGTCCAGCGACATTTCTTCGTGGGCAACCGGCATATCGGCCGCAATCCATTTATTTACCAGTTCTTCGACAGCATGTTTTTCGTCATCTGTCATTGCACGCCCGAACGAGAAGTCAAAACGTACGGAATCAGGCGAAACCTTTGACCCACGCTGGTGCACATCTTGGTTCAAGACATGCTGCAACGCCGCCTGCAACAGGTGTGTTGCGGTGTGTGCGCGTGTGGTCTGGGCACGAACAGATGCGTTGATTGCGGTTTTCACCGTATCGCCAACCGACAGGTTGCCGGTCAATGTACCCTTGTGAATAACGACATTGTCGGCACGTGCGGCCTCGGTCACGGTCATGACAGATGCGCCATCGCGCAGGATTTCACCACTGTCGCCAACCTGACCGCCCTGTGTGCCATAGAAATTTGTTTTGTCCAATGCAACCTCTACCGCGTCGCCGGCGTTGGCCGATTTAACAAATTCGCCATCGCGCAGAATCCCCAGAACGGTTGATTCCATTTCTGCGTTTGGCGCATATTTTGCACTGTCGTCGGTTGCTGGTAAATTCTGGGATTCCCACAGGGTACGTGTGCCCTTGGTGTCGGCACGACTGCGTTCCTTTTGTTCGGTCATGGCGCGTTCGAACCCAGCGACGTCAACGTCAATATTTCTGTCGCGCAGAATCATTTGCGTCAAATCCAATGGGAAACCGTATGTGTCGAACAGTTTGAATGCCACATCCCCTGGTAATACGTTATTGTTCAATTTTGGCAATTCGTTTTCCAACAATTTCATACCGTTTTGCAGCATGTCTGCAAATGCGTTTTCTTCGTTGCGAATAATTTCCACCACGCGGGATTGTTCACGCGCCAGTTCTGGGTATGCGCCCCCCATTTCACGAACCAATGCTGGATACAATTCAGACAGTAATGCGCCACGATGACCCAACAGTTGTCCATGACGCATCGCACGACGCAATATACGACGAATTACATAACCGCGATCGGTATTTGATGGAATTACACCATCAGCAACCGCAAAGCCAACTGCACGCAGGTGGTCGGTAATAACCTTGAAACTGGAAACATTTTCAGGCGTTTCGGCGACGTGGGTTACATCGCTGACCGCGCGTTTCAGGTTCACGAACAGGTCTGTATCATAGTTATCTGTTTTGCCCTGCATCATTGCAGCCCAGCGTTCCAGACCACCACCGGTATCAACGTTCTGTTTTGGCAGTGGCGTCAGATTGCCGTTTGCATCACGATCAAACTGCATAAATACGTCATTCCAGATTTCAACCCAACGGTCATCTTCGTTTGCAATATCATCGCCAAAATCATAGAATATTTCAGTGCATGGGCCACATGGGCCGGTATCGCCCGCCGACCACCAGTTATCGTGGTCGCCCAAGCGAATTGCATCTTTGCCGGCGATTTTGCGCCACAGTTCGGTGGCCTCTTCGTCAGACGTGTGTGTGGTTACGCGCAATTTCGCGGGATCAAGTTTCAATACGTTTGTCAGCAAATCCCACGACATTTCAATCGCGCCCGCCTTGAAATAATCACCAAAAGACCAGTTGCCCACCATTTCAAAGAATGTATGATGACGCCCGTCAAAGCCAACCTCGTCCAAATCGTTGTGTTTGCCGCCCGCACGAATGCATTTCTGGACGTCGGCAACGCGTGGTGCAAATGCTGGTTCTGCGCCCTGTAAAATCCCCTTCCATGGAACCATACCGGCGACCGTGAACAGCAATGTCGGGTCGTTTGGAATCAGTGACGCCGATGGCACGATTTTATGGCCATGCGATTCAAAATAATCCAAGAATGTTTTACGAATTTCATTATATTTCATTGTTTTTCCCCATTGAATTTCGGTGCAATTCTATAAATATTATTGCCCCCTTGCAACACATATTTGTTCAAAAAAGTAATATGAAAAATTATTTATCGTGCCCCACAGGGGCGGCCAATGCCGCGCGCAAAACCGCGTCAAAACGTGCAACCGCGCGGGCATAATGATCACGTGCGGCACGTGCCGGCATGCCTGCGCGGCCATATTTAATTGTCGCGGTGTCCAATTTGATTGCAACGTACCCCACCCTGTCCATATAAATAGGCACGGCATCAGGGTTCACGAATCGTACATACGTGTTCAGCATTGTCCACATTATTGCATCGTACGGCGGGCAATAGTCCATATCGTCATCAATACGGCGAATATCATCAATCGCACCGTGCAGCACCGACATCAGCCCCGCCAGTGCACTGATACGTATCGGCGTACCGACGAACCCCATATGCGGACGCACCAGAACGACGTTTTTGTCATCAATCGTGATGTCGTTCGCATCGCGCATAACACGCAACAGGTCGGACACGCGATGACGCACCACCGCCATATTACGCACCACGGCGAAATTATCGGGCGATACGCGTGGAATATCAATATCTGTTAAAATATCATCATCGTCACAGAACACAATCCATTCCGCCGATGGCGCATCACGCAACGCGGCGGAAACTATTGCCATACGCGCCATAAATGTGCCGACGTTTTCCGCACTGTTTATAATGCGAACGTCGCCATGATACCCCAATGCGCGAATCTGGTGACGGGTGATGGTTACAGTTGGATTATCATTATGTACAATCAGCAGAAACTTTTTGCCCAGTTTGCCCAACGCCGGCACAGATATGTGCAGCATATTCACATCAAATGTGGTCAAACCAACAACAAGATTGTACTTTTTCCCGAACATGTAATAAATAGTAATTCAATGTTTCTGAAATTGCAATTTATTAGTTATTTATGATATAATAAGAATATAAAGGGAATGCAGAGATTATGAAACCAACGATGTTATTTGCGATTGTGATGCTGACGGCGATTGTGCTGATAACGTCGTTTGATTTGCAATTTGGGGCCAGCACGCCCGTCGCCGTACCCGAATCCATGGCGGCAAATGTGCTGTATGTTTGTCCAGTGGCCAGCGGCACGTGGGACGCGGTTGCCCGCGCACTGATGCCATTTACCCGTTCAATCACAATCGGATTTTTGTTTGCCGCAATGATACTGATGTTCAGTTGGGGTTGGGCACTGTACCAGAATTTGTTAAAGGATTCTTTTAAGCGCGAGAGTTTCAAGAACCCATGGGCATTTACCAAGATGTGGTTCTGGGCGGGGGTAATCATTCTGATTATGGCGTTGACCCCGAATCATTTTCGCGAGGTACACTTGACCGGCAGCACCAGTTCATATGTCCTGTGCGACAATAACACGCCTGGGGCACGCGCCGTGCGGGCCAGCGCGGTCCACAACTGATTTTTATCATTTTTGTCAATATTTATAAAATTTTCAAAAAATTAAATATACTCTTGACTTAAAGCCCCCAATTCTCTACGATTCGTATAAGCAGTACGGGCAATGTCCGTGGAATACAAGCACTTGCGGTTGTGGTCAGTTAAAAAGTGGCGCAATCCTGCGGAATATTTCACAGGCATTGCCTTGGAACTGTCGGACACCTTAAAAAATTATTGAAAGGAGAAACACATGAACAAAATGCAATTGATTGAAGCAATCGCAAATGAAGCAGAAGTTACAAAAGCAACTGCTGCTGCTTGCTTGGATTCTTTCATCAACACAGTAACAAAAGTTCTGAAAAAGAAAGGCGAAGTTCGTCTGGTTGGTTTCGGTACATTTGCAACTGCAAAACGCAAAGCAACAACAGGCCGCAATCCTCAGACAGGTGCTGCTATTAAAATCCCAGCATCCACACAGCCAAAATTCAAACCTGGCAAGGCATTGAAGGACGCTTTGAACTAAAATCATTTGATTTTGTTTCATATAAACACGCCGCCCAATCGGGCGGTGTGTTTTTTGTGCAATGCACTTACCCCTTGCATTTACGGGAAAAAGCACTATGATATTATATGCGAGAGAGGATTTTAATCCGAATTATTTTTGGATTAGAAAAACTATTTCCCCTGTGTTATAATTGCTTACGTATCAATTCCGCATAGGGATTAAAACTGCACTGCCACCAGATTCACTACAAATAAAGCGTTGCTTTATTGGCAATGGATTGTGGTGGTGGTGCGAAAATGTTAAACATAACAAAAGGATTGTTATATTATGGTAAAAGTTAGAGAGAAAGCCGAAAAAGCACCGGTTGCAGAAAAAAAGCCGGCACGCGCGGCAAAGCCAAAGAAAGTTGTCGCGGCTGCGAAAAAGCCCGCCAAGATTTCTGGTATGAACAAACATGAAAATGATGCCAATGATGATAAAGTATACTTTATGGCGTTGGGCGGTCTGGAACATATTGGCCAGAACATGTACCTGTATAAATACAAAGGTAAATATCTGGTTGTTGACTGCGGTATGGGATTTCTGGAAGAAGAAATTGGCGCGGGCGACGTTCAATACTGCGACACCACTTGGTTGGAAAAGCGCAAGAAAGACGTTATTGGTTTCGTTATTACCCACGGCCACGAAGACCACATTGGTGCATTGAAATACATTTGGCCGAAATTCAGAAAGCCAATTTACTGCACCCGTTTTCCTGCGGAAATTTTAACCCAAACATTCCGCGGTATGGAAATAGATTTTAACCCTGAAAAAGATATCGTCGTATTTGACCATAACGGTGCAACGTTAAAATTAGACCCGTTTGAAGTTGAAACGTTCCACGTATCGCACTCTGTGCCAGAGGCCCAGATGCTGATTATCAAAACGCCAGCGGGTAAAATCCTGCACACGGGTGACTGGACATTCAACGACGATAACCCGATTGAAGCACCGACGGATTTTGCACGTCTGCGCGAAATTGGGTCTGATCCAAAATTGTTGGCATGTATGTCCGATTCAACATCGGCATCGCGTCAGGAAAAACAGACCACCGAAACACAGGTTCGCGATACATTCACACGCCTGATGCAAGAAGCCCCAGGCCGCGTTATTGTAACGGGTTATTCACGTTCAATCGCGCGTATGAAAATGTTTGCAGAGGCCGCGCATGCCGCTGGTCGTGTTGCCGCAATCAAAGAACGCAGCAATCCAAACCCAGTGCCATATGTTGGTCTGCCGGAATTTCGCGAAATGGGTATGGAATTTGGCTATCTGGGCAAAGACGATGTATATCTGCACAGCGAAATCAAAGATTTGCCCGCAGAAAAACAGGCGATATTCTTGACCGGTTCACAGGGCGAACAGTTTGCAATGCTGACACGTCTGTGCCGTGGCCACGTAAAAGAAATGAAACTGATGCCAACCGATACGGTTCTGTTCAGTTCCATTATTATTCCAGGGCGCGAACAGGACGTTTCGTTCCTGTACAACAAACTGGCGCGTATGGGTATCAAAACACACACGATATTTGATACAGACCATCTGCACGCGTCTGGTCACGCGGGGCGTCCGGAATTTGAACGCTTTTATGATTTGGTTCACCCACAGGTTTCTGTGCCAATGCACGGTGATTACATCAACGAAATGTTGAATGGTAAAATGGCAATGGAACGCGGTGGTGCAAAACACATGATGGTTGTGCACAATGGTGAAATGATTGCATTGGCGGACGGGGCCGAACCGTACGTTTGCGAAACAATCGAAACGGGCTTTGTCGTTATGGAGGGCGAAACCGAACGCAGTGCCGACGACCAAGTATATAAAAACCGTAAAAAAATCGCATCAAACGGCGCGGTATTTGTAACATTACCGGTCGACAAACGTGGTTTCTTGAAGGGCGTGCCAGAGGTATCCAGTGCGGGTATCTTTGAAACCGACGAAACAGGATTTATGAAACGCCAGATTCAAATCGAAATCACCAAGGCGATTGATGCCCTGACCAAGACCGAACGCAAAGACCGCGACAATCTGACCCGTGCGGTTCAGGTTGCATCGAACAAGGTCGTACGTGCGGCATTGGGTGCGGACAAAAAACCGCAATACAGTGTGCATTTTGTGCTGAAATAAAAAACGGGGCATCGCCCCGTTTTTTTATGTATTTACTTTCTTGTTGCGTTGGGAATCATGTCTGTGCTAATGTAATTATCAGCAAGGGAAAGAGACATGAAAAAATTCATCATTATGTCGATTATGGTGGCGTTGTGCATTCCAAATGCTGCACATTCTGCGGTACGTCCCGTGGAAAAATGCGTTGTGTATCAATGTGACGATGGGTATTTCGCCGACGGTGCTTTTGTTGGATATTTGACATCTTATTTGGGGACTGGGAAAACTGCAACATTCTATTCATCGTGCACCCAATGTCCGGCACCAACGCGCGCAAATGGCGACGCGGCCGTAATTCGCACATGGAAACTGTATGTGTCGTATGGTGACACGAAAAAATCCGTCCCACCCAAAAAGCCATTACTAAAAAGTGCATGTTACATTTCGCCGCACGACAACCAGACATTCAAAGATTCCACTGGTTGCAAGTATGAAATCAATGACGGCAACTGTATGTATTAAACGGGGGAAATGGCGATATGCGAAAGATTAAATCATCTTGGTTTCGTTTTTGGGCGGCGGTGCTGGCGATTCTGGGCGTTGTGCACAGCAAAGATGCCAATGCAGCATCGCGCAGTTATATTATATTGAAATGCGGCGGGCCAACACTGAATGACGACCCAAATACCGCATCGTGGAGCACCAAAGAGTGCAAGGTTGAATCGACCAGTTCCGAGGTAACAGAAAAAGATATTACCGACAGTTCCGGCATAGATTGTTATTGCGACGACATAACATTATTGCAATACAGGGTTTCATGTGTCAAAACATCGTGGCTAGATCCAAACAGCGAAGACACGCATTATAGTTATGAATTGAAGACAGGAAAATGTGCCAGTGCGGTATGCGACCCCGGCGACACACGTGCTTGTACAGATACAGATGGGTCAGGGACACAAACATGTGATAATTATGGTCAATGGAAGAGTTGCGATGTCACAACGTGCGCCAATGGGTATTTAATGATTGATGGCACGTGCCATGAAACCTGCACCATTGATGGTGGCACGGGCTATAAAAAAACACTGTACGAAGACGTCAGCAGCAGCAGTACCGAGGCATAGTTATGTTATTCGAACGCAGTTTAAGAACGTCGTTACCCATATTGCGCCCCAGAACGTGGCCACGTTTTATTTATCATAAATCATTAGAGCCGAATATTTGGACTGAAACCGGCAAAATGAACAAGTTGGTGTCCAATTCGTTGCAGCTGATTGCGTGGAACTATATTCGTTTTATGCAGCGCGTGGGCCTGCCCATTCCGGACGATTGCATTCGTGATATTTTCGTTCATGGGTCGACCACCAATTATTACTATGACGAAAACAGCGATATTGATATCTGTATCGTGGCGGACTTGTCGCCGATGCGCGAAAAACTGGCAGGCATTGATTTGCGCACCATTATAAAATCTATGTTGGGCGCATGGTTGCGGAAATATCGCATTCGTGTATGTGGTCGCGGTATTGATATAGAGGTTGTAGAGGTCGCCACCCCTATGTATGGCCCTGATATGTACAAGGTTGGCAGTGCGTATTCCATCGCGCGCGACGAATGGATCAGACGTGCCGAACGATTGACCAATGAACAGTTTCATACTATTCGTGCCGAGGCCAAACGTCAGTATCGCGAAATCTATCACATGTATCGCCAGATATGTCGTGAAAACATGCAGCCAGATTTTATTGATACATTCCTGCAACGCCTGATGGCGGATCGCAAGGCCAGTTATGCCGCCCACCCAGAACAACCCGTCACGGCGGAAACGATGGCGTTTCGTATGGCACGTCGTCGCGGGATTCAGCGCACATTGGGCGAACGCGCGACGAAAATGCGTTCCCGCAGTTTCAATGTGGAAAAACCGTGATTAGAGAATAGATATCGTGCGCCGATGGCGCGGCTTTATTTACTGGATTGCCACGCTGCGCTCGCAATGACAATAATGCTAGCAGTGCATAAAATACGCAGCCCGCAGGCGACACAAATACTAATTTTCTAGAAACAGTGTCATTGCGAGGAATGAAATGACGAAGCAATCCAGTAAATAAATCAGTGCGCCATTTGGCGCATTTTTTAGAGCATAGATTATAGAGAATAGATTATAGAGTTTTTTGGCAAGCCACTAGAACGTACTAAATTCCACTCCCGTGGGAGGGGAATTTTGTGTTCTTTGTTTTAATTTTCAGAACCACGTCATGCCGATGGCATACGTATTTTTAATAATAGCAATTTTGGCTAAATTCATATTTACCCGATGTATCCGACAGCCCCGTCCCCGACGGTATATAGCAGCCACTGATTGATGTTGTGCCAGCGGCACTTGTGCCGTAAACACCGCTAAGCGCGGGACAACGTGTACAAGACGACCCGCTGCCATAATACCCGATTGCGCAACGATACTGATATTCCGTATATTTGTCACATGTGCCTGCCTCATAATTGTCTGAGCAATATAAAAACGGTCTTTTTTCCACACCAGTACCCGCACTTTGCCAGCTGCCGGTCCAAGCACCACAAGTTGTTTCATCTTCGCACGGGGAATAACAAGGATACATAGCTTCGTTGCCCGTGGCTGTATTACACTCGCATTTGTTCAGACTGCCGCACGAAAATGCGTTTTTTGATGAACTCCACACGTACTCATTGCACAGACTACCTTTTTCGCAATATGGTGCAGAAAATGCCGATACAATATAAAACTGTGCAAATATTGCCATCAATACGATGCGTATATGTTTCATGTTTTTCTCCTCCCCGTTTGGTTCTTGAATCAACAAAAAACCACCGGTTTTCACAGGTGGTCAGGAGGTTGAGAACAATTGAACGAATTGTGTCGCGTATTGTGTATTCCGCGAGCCCTCCTGACCCGAATGTCCGGAGATTACTTTTCGTCACAGGTACAAAAAACGGCGCAAATTGCGCGCGCTGTTACATATCGACGCGTCCATCGGGTTCTCACACCCCATCGTTGGAACACCCAACGACATCAGGATTATATGCGGTTTATAAAATAAAAACAAGTGGAAATGTTCAAAGTGCAGAGTTCAAATTATGTGCGCGCCGAACGGCGCGGCTCTACTTACCTAGATTCCGGTGTCAAGCACCGGAATGACAAAAAATCTATTATCTGTGCTCTATTTATCTGCCAAGGGGTGGGCGTGGTTATAAATGTTTGTGATTTCAGCCATGTTGACACGCGTGTACAACTGGGTCGTGGACAATGACGCATGCCCCAGCAATTCTTGCAAACTGCGCAAATCCGCCCCGCCCGCCAGCAACGCCGTGGCGAACGTATGACGCAATGCGTGCGGGGTCACGTAATCGGGCAACTGTAAATATTTACGAACATGCTCTATCACCTTTTCCGCCATACGCGCCGACATGGGCAGGCCACGCACACTGCGAAACAGCGGGTCATCGGGCGAATTACCAAATGGGCGCACCGCGGCATACTTGTCAATCGCGTCCCATACGGCGGGCAATACGGGAACGATGCGTTCCTTTGACCCCTTGCCCATTATGCGCAATGTATCGGGGTGCGCGCGGACATCAGAGTTGGTCAGCGACAAGGCCTCTGATATACGCAGGCCACAGCCGAATATCAGCACCACCAGTGCCCAATCGCGCGCGGCAATCCATGGTTCTTTTTCGTCGATATTGCGAATGGCATCGTGCATATTTTCAACATCAGTGACCTCTATCGCTTTGGACAATTTACGGGGAACTTTTGGTGATGAAATCAATCCGATTGCATCGTTTTTTATACCGTGATGTTTGGCCAAGAATTTATAAAACCCACGCAGTGACGACAGTGCCCGCGCGGTTGATTTATGCGCCAAATTGCGACGCGCCCTGTCCGCCAGCCACGCACGAAAGCACAGTGTGTCGGCGCGTGCCGTATCGGCCAGCGTCGCCGTGCCACCCGCATAATTGTCCCAGAATTTAATAAAATCGAGAATATCTGTTTCGTATGCCGTGGCGGTGTGCGACGAATAATTTTTCGTATTCGTCAGATATTCTATAAATTCGGCAACGATTTCGTTCATGTATAAATTTGTGTCCGCCGTGGCGAACAGTTTTATTTACTGGATTGCCGCGCTACGCTCGCAATGACAATGGGGCATAACGCGACAACCATGTTAAATATATTACCTGATTTCAAATGTTGCGGTTACAGTGACCGAAACCTCGGTATCCTTGGTTACCAAGCCACCGCCAACATACGCGCCGGCGTCCGCAGTTTCCATTTTTGCACTGGCACGCAAGAAATTAGACGCCAATGGCTGGTACATTCCACGCGTAGCGGTGTCATACGACACGGCCAACATTTTGCCAGCATGACGCCGATCGCCCGCCGCCAATGCGTCCGCACGCGTGCGCGCATTTTCAACCGCTGTGCCCAAGCATTTTTCCATAATTGGTTTCATGGTTTCGGTACTGGTATACATGCGCAGGTTTTCAGAATACACGTTTTTCTGGCCCGCAAATTGGGTCAAGATTTTTTCAATTGTGTCGATATTGTCGGCTGAAACCTCGACCGCGATGGATGTTTCAATGCCCAGCGTTTCAGATTCTTGCAATTCGCGATTCCATTCGGTCTTTTCATACGAATTGAAATCAGTTGTCTGCATCTGGACATCTTGTTTTTTCAGGTATTCTGTGATTTCGGCAATTTTCGCCGTGGCCTGTTTCATGGAAACCGCCGCCGATTTGTCCAGCGTTGTCACGCGCAGTGTGATTGCCGTTCTGTCCTTTGGCGCGGTGGTCAGGCATTCGCCCGATACCGACACAGTGCGAATATCACGCGGCTGTTCCAGCCAGCCGAACACCAATGCCAGTACCGCACCTGTGCCGATTACACTGCCCACCCAGACGAATGATTTTTTCATATTTCTCTCCCTTGCTGTGTTTTATCTAGTCAAAATAGTTCAGTTTCATTGCGGCCTTGACCCGTTTGACGGTTTCCGCCGCCGCCGCACGCGCATCCATTGTGCCACGACGCAAAATTTCCATCACCGATGCGGGGTCGCGCGCCAACTGTTCGCGACGTTCACGAATTGTGCGCAATGTTTCCTGCATTACTTCGTTCAGGAACTTTTTAACCTTTACATCGCCCAAGCCGCCGCGTTCATAGTGCGCCGCCAATTCGGCATAGTTCGCGTATTCTGGCAAAAATGCCGCAAAATGTTCCGGACGCGCAAACACCGACAGGTAAATGAATACCGGATTGTCCGTGGTGTTACCGGGGTCTGTGACGCGAATATGGTTTGGATCGGTGAACATCGTTTTAACCTTGGCCGCGATTTCATCTGCGGAATCTTTCAGGTAAATACCGTTGTTCAAACTCTTGCTCATTTTCGCATTGCCGTCCGTCCCCGGCAGGCGCGCCGCCGATTTTGATTGTGGCACAACCGCGCGTGGCATTGTCAATGTGTCACCATAAATGCTGTTGAATTTGTGCACGATTTCAGACGCCTGTTCCAACATAGGCAGTTGGTCTTCGCCAACAGGAACGACATTCGCGCCAAACGCCGTGATGTCCGCCGCCTGTGATATTGGGTATGTAAAGAACCCAACCGGCACAC
>OIZA01000211.1_pt1 | contig 34733 bp, 31 predicted proteins | sample 1588381 | NCBI WGS metagenome assembly OIZA01 (sample SAMN03283277) | human gut metagenome | biome: human-associated habitat; material: feces | host: Homo sapiens | place: Peru | collected 2012 | reverse complement strand
TGCGTGGTTTCCATCCATGGTTTTCATCTTTCTTGCCATAATGAATATTCCTCCTATTGATAGTGAATGTATTCAGTAATAAATCTCCCCAAATAGATTGTCCTGGAAATTTACCTGATAATATTATAACAAATTCTCGTCAAAATGCAAATAATTTTGATTTATATCCGGTATTATTTTTCGAACAATTACAAAAAAGCTGTCTACTGTTTTTTCAGATAGTCGATAGCCGCCCCGATTCTCTCCACAGGAAGATTATGGTGACTGTAATCCTTGTGAGCCGGACTTAAGGTCAGCATACTGATTCCAAATTTCTTCTGCATCCATTTCACAGACGACTTCGCCATATAATCCTCACAGTCATCTCCAAGCATGGCGATAATTGCGCTTTTCGCGCCCTCCACCGGCCAATAGCAGCCGTAAAAGCCCTTTTCTGTCTCCTTAATCTTCTTCATTTGCCATCCTCCTTAAATATCAGGTTCAGTATTGTCTCAATCTGCGTTTCCAAGGTCTGTTCATATGCCGACTCATGAAGCTCGTCCCGGGATTCTGCCGTCAGCACAAGCACCTTGCACAGATTTGCCACCAGCGCCAGATTGACATTCTCCCTCACATTCTCCAGATAGCTTAGCAGTCCGACGGTGATAGCGCTTTCCTTCTCCAGATCCGGGATAAAAGCATTCGTTGAATACAATAGCTTCGCCTCGTCCTCCAGCGTCATATGCGGATAGATACTGATATTCTCATCGACGACCGACTGCAAATATTTTCTCGCGTCGTCCCGTCCCAGCTTCCGCCGCCCGGACAATGCCTCCGCTCCGATCAGCGTCGGAATGACCTTCTGCGAATGATACCGGATCAACTCCGCCATGTACGCCTCCTTGTTCTTCCAGAACTTGTAAAACGTACCGACCCCGATGCCTGCTGCCTCTGTAATTCTGGATATGGAGGTATGCTTCATCCCATATTGCTTGATCAATGGGAAGCCCGCCTCCAGCATCTGTACCCTGATCTGTTCCCGCTCTTCCTCAGAAAAAACTCTTACCGGCATATCTTCTCCTTTTTTGTGAATGTTTTTATTTTTCATTCACATAATGCATGTTAGTCCACTCTAACCTATTTGTCAAGCACAAAAAAGACGCCTCTCTGAAAAAGAAGCGCCTCTGTGTTTACTCTTTTTTCTTCTCCGGCAGCTGTGCCAGTATAATCGCTATAAAGATGAGCCCGCACCCGAGCAGTTCTTTTGCGCCGAGACTCTGTTTCAGGATGATCCAGCCCGCGAGAACCGAGAAGACCGATTCCAGACTTAACAGCATCGATGCCACCGTCGGATTTATGCCGTTCTGTCCGACGATCTGCAAGGTGTAAGCCACACCGCAGGATAAAACTCCTGCATAAAGAATTGCAAGCCATGCCCCGGGGTCTGTCAATTTTGCCAGCCAGACATCCGCTCCGACACGGATTTCCGAAAAAAACATCGGGATCAGGCTTAAAATGCCACAGACCAGAAACTGGATGCAGGACATTCTCACACCATCAACCCGCGGTGAAAAATAGTCGATGACAAGAATATGCACCGCAAAGAGCAGCGCGCATGCCAGCAGCAGGAGATCGCTGCTCTGGAGCCGCAGAGTCTCGGACATACAGAGCAGATAAAGTCCAACAAGTGTAATCGCAATTCCGGTCCAGACCTTGACGCCACATTTCTTCTTTAAGAAAAGTCCGAGTACCGGCACGAGAAGAATATAGCAAGCTGTTAAGAATCCCGCCTTGCCCGCCGGTGTTCCGAGACAGATTCCGAGCTGCTGCGCAGAGCTTGCAAGAAACAGAAGGACACCGCAGCTCAAGCCCCCGATAAGGAGTATTTTCTTCTCTGCCTTCGTGACCGGTTTTTTACTCGTCAGCTTCATCCGGTCAAGAAGCGCAATGACCGGCAATAGAACAATGCTCCCGATCAGTGAGCGGATTCCGTTAAAGGTGAAGGGACCGACCGCGTTGCCGCCTTCGCTCTGTGCCACAAAGGCAATGCCCCAGATAAATGCCGTAAGAACAAGTAAAATTGAGTTCCTGACCTGTCTGCTTTTCATGATGTCTTATCCTTCTGTAGTTTATTACTGTCTGTAATATTGTAGCAGGAGCCTGACGACCCTGCTGTAGCTGATCTTCCCATCGGCAATGCCGTTTACCTTCAGATTTGCATCTATGAAGACATCCGCCGCCTTGTCAACCACCTCAGTATCGATCAGCGCATCGCCGTTGATGCGATCCCATTCGTCATCCGATACAAAAATGTTGTCCTCCCACACCTGACCGGAAACAGCCACATACCTGGCGGCATCCACTGCCGCCTCATAGGTCTTCGGGTAATCCTTATACAATTTATACACATCATTATACAGATATGTCAAGACACTTAGGTTGCCCGCGTACTGAAAAAAGGGATTTTCCGACTGCACGCACGCCAGATAGCCGATCAGATTTGCCTCATCCTCGTAGATGTAGCCCCTCAGATGCGCAAGCTCATGGCACATCGTGGACGGTATGTTCAGAATATGCATGACATCATTATAATTCGCTTCCATGGAAAACGGGAAATAGTATCCCTGCATATACTGCTGGCACATGAAATCGGAAAAATGAAGCGCCTTCGGTCTCGGATACCAGCCATCCAGCTGGGAATAAGTCTTTCCAAGCTGCTGCATCAGCCCTCTCGCCTCATCCGCCATATCTGCCAGTCCGGTATTCCAGCCCTCGCCGTCGCGGTAGGAGATCTGTACTCCACTTTCACCGGTGTAGATAACCATTCCCGTCTTGTCCCGCTCCATAACCTCCGCGAGCCGGTTGCATTCCGCGGCAACCTTGTTATACATCATCAGCAGCTCCGTCGCCGTGTATTCTCCGTCATCCTCACCGAAATAGTGCTCCGAAAAGGTGGAAGCATGGTAGAGAATAAAGCAGTTCAACGTCATGACGGCACCGACGCAGAGCAGTGCCCACGCAAAGAACCGGTAAAATCCAAGGGTGAAGCGCTGAAACTTTCCGGCAGGTTTTTCCCGCCGCTCAGCCCCGGAACGGCGTCTGCCGACAGCCCGGATTTCCTTAATCACTCCAGTTACCGCCCATATCAGCCCAAGCGCTGCCGCCACTGCCACGAGCGCAAGCCCAAGCAGAATCATCCATTCCCCCACAGAGAATGGGAAAATCCCCGTGATGCGGCCGAGCGTATTTACCCATGCAGGAAACACATGGGCAATGTACCAGTCGCAAAAGGAACTGCTCACCCACGCCGCAATATTTAACAAAATAATTATCGCCAGAACCACCAGAAAAAGGATTCTGCCCTTCTTTGTCTTACGCTGCACTGCTCTTATTCTCCTTATGTGTCCTGATCTTTGATTTCTTCCAGATTCCTGTCAGATATAATATGTACAATATTACCGCAGAAATACCGTTGCTGACAACTACAGAATACCAGACACTCCGCACTCCGAGCTTTAAAACGCTCTCGCAGAACCAGAGAGTGACAAAGCGGAATACCCACAGTCTCGTCGCACTGATCGCCATTGTCACCTCCGTGTGCCCTGTGCCGTTGAACAGACCCGTCGTGGAATTATACACACCATTCGCAAAACACCAGAAGGCCATGATACTTAAGAAATCAGCTGCCATTGCAATGACCCCCGGATCATCGGAAAAAATACCGACCACGGCTGTCGATACAGAGGGCACTGACAGGATTCCTCCGCCGACCAGAAGAAATACAACGGAGATACCCATTGCAATCAGATAGCCCTTCCTCGCCCTGTCCGGTCGTCCTGCGCCCATATTCTGTCCTACGATCGTGGATACGGCAGAGCCGATACCGTTCGTCGGCAGTGTCACAAGGCTGTTGACCTTATTTCCGATTCCGTATGCCGCCATAGCTTGCGTGCCGTACACATAAACATTTCTGCTCATCAGAAGAAATCCGAGCTGCATGGTGCTTCCGCCGATCGCTGTGGGAAGTCCGATGCGCAGGATCAGTCCGACGCCCTCCCTCTCAAGGTGCATGTATTTTCTGTCAAGCGCTACATCGTCCCCGCTTTTCGCCAGCAGATAAAATGCCACAGCTGCCGGTACCAGCTTCGCAAAGACGGTAGCAAGCGCTGCTCCCGCCACACCCATGCCGAAAAAAACGATCAACGCCGGATCGAGGATCATATTCAGAACGATTCCCAACAGATTCAGAAACATAGGGGAAACCGCATCTCCCTGGGACTGATGTACCGCCGAAAAGATATTGACCATGAACAGAAACGGCATATCCCACAGCACAACGCGCAGATAGACGACCGCATGCCGATAGGTCTCTCCGTCCGCCCCCAGCCAGCGGACAATCGCCGGTGTAAACAGAAAGCATACCACCGCACAGACCAGCGCAAAGCCCATCGCGCAGACAAAGATCTGGTTTGCAATGCCTCTCGCCGCCCGTTTTTCACCGGCCCCGATATACTGTGCGATCAGCACCGAGCCCGCCACCGTAATTCCAGAGCCAAAATTTATAATGATGTTCTGAACCGGGGTGACAAGGTTGATGGCGGCCAGCTGCTCCGTTCCCAGCTTTCCCAGCCAGTAGGTGTCTGTCAGATTGTACATTGTCTGGATAAAGCTGTTGATGAAGACCGGAACTGCCAGAGAAAGAATTGCCTTCCAAAGATTTCCTTTCAGAATTTCTTCCTGATTTTTTAAAGCGGATACCCTCATTTTGTTTACGCCTCCTTAAAATGCAAGGTAATTGTATAACAAAATTTCCGTGGTATCCGCTTTCATTTTGCGAAAGATATTAAAAAATACTGTTTTTTTATCCTGGTTTATTCCCAGGACATATACTGTGCATAGTCATCCCAGATACAGCAGATCCATGTCTTTCCCTGATTCAGCACGATCTCATTACCGGATCTGTCATAGTAATGGGTGGGAGAAGACTCGCTGCTGCGGCTCCATGTAGCCTCAACGACCTTGCCGTTGGTAAAGATATAAGCGTTTCCGCTGCCTATTGTCTCAAATGCAAGATAGTCGTAGTTAGGGTCATCGGGAAGTCTCTCGGAACCGTCACATACCTTGAAGATAACGTTTGTCACCGTCAGCTGCTGATCGTTCATGCCATCTGTATGCGCTGATCCCCACTGGGTACGGTAGTAGAGCCTGTCTGCCGCATTATAGGTAAAGCAAGGTGTATGGCTTCCGTATCCGCCGGAATTCGTCTGCGTTCCGCCCGGGTATACCTTTGTTGCATCTGCGCAGTCGTCATATGTCGCGAGATAGCCGTCATCGGCAAACTCAAAGATCCTGCCAAAGCTGCTGTCATAGTCTGTTGCATAGCCTCTTGCCTGCACACCCTTTGTATAGCCTGCCACATCAAGATAGCCCGTAAACTCGGTAACTGCACCGGGAATCAGCGAGGAATCTCTCTTAAATGCAGCGTCATATCCGTTGTAGATACCATCTACAGTCGCGCTGATATTATCCACTCTGTCAGAGTTGATCAGCTCCTCGACCCAAGGACGTGCAAGACCCCAGTTTACATAAATGGCATCGAATGCCATAGCCTCATATACATAGTAATCACGGCTGGAACGCACCGGTCCGATCGTGGTCAGATCATCGTAATCCTCAAACAGTGCCATCAGACGTGTAATACGTCCCTCTACCGGCGCTTCATAGATCACGCTCGCGTAGGAAATGCCGTTCTGACGCAGCAGCGGAGAAGTTGACTTATAACCCGCACGTCTGTTGTTCGGCATCATGACCGCCATGCTTCTTCTCTCAGCGACGGATGCATCCTTCCACTCACCGGTGAGCCAGCTCTGCAGCTTACCGTCCACCTGCACTCTGTCTCCAATCTTATGTGTCTCGCCGCCGGATGACATGCCGTCGTCATAGACTACCGGATCCTTCTCGACGCTGGGCTGTTCAGAGGACTCTTCCGACGATTCGCTCCCCTGCGGTGCGTCTGTCAGAATCGGCTGGGGGTCAAGCGTGGAAACCGGAGAAATCGGTCCTTCACTCGATCCGCCACATCCTGCCAGAACACCCATAGCCATTGCTATTACAAGTGTTGCTACAATTTTTTTCTTCATAGGGAATTCCTTTCCTTTCCTGTATTCTCTTTCATTTTAGCTCTCAGAATGCAATTTGTCTATTTTTTCGACACAAATTGATGTAGAAAATTTATGGCAAAACTGTTCAACTTAACCAAAATGCCTTATCAGAGATTAGCAAATGAATTTTCCACAATGTTCGGCAGCAGTGTGTAAATATTGCAACCGCACAATTCGTCAAAAAACTTTTTATTCTCCAGACTGGCTCTCCATTTGCTCAGTGCGAAGTCCTGCACCCCATACCGCAGTGCAACATCCAGCAGCCTCTTCTCCATTATGCACGCCCCGGTCGGCAGAGATATGGCATCGCAGAGCTGGATCAGCCTGTCGTAGTCATCGAACTCCGCATTTCCGATAAACTCATCAAGAAACCTGACTTCCTCCTCCATACAGTCATATTTGCCGAAATATGTACGGCTGTCCCCGCCCGGAAAAGAATGCGTCAGACAGATCCTCGCAATCTCCGGCTGACCAATACTGTCCATATAATAATAGCCCTCGAAAATATGCCGGATCGCAAAAACGCCCGCACGGCGCCCAATGTCATGCAGCAGACCCATGCAGTATGCCTTCTCCGCATCCATTCCCGCAGCTTTCGCAATCAGCTCCGCATTCTGTCCTGTCGCCCTGCTGTGATCGATCCATGCCCCCGGATTCATCTTTTCAGCCAGCTCCAGTTCCCTGTCCGCCTCCTGTCTGGTCAACATCATCTCACCTCTTTCTGCAAGCATATAGACATCTTATAGGATAAATTTAAAATTAATTGATAAAATTCCTTAAGCTATTCTTAACTTTCTGCTCCTAACAAAAGAAGTCTCCCCCGCCGGCTGTCCGGCAGAGAAGACTTCCTTTCATGCTCTGTTTAGCTACGGCTCGGAACGATGCATGCCGCAATGATGTACGCGAGAATACCGCTGCCGCCTGCGAGGCAGAAAACCACCCATGCGAGACGGATCCATGTGGGATCAATTCCGAAATATTCACCGATGCCTCCGCACACACCCGCAAACACTACATTTGATGTTGATTTGTATAATCTTCTATCCATACCCTTTTCTCCCTTCTGCTGTTCTAGTTTATATCATGTTTCATTTGATTCCTTCAGCATACATTCATTATACACACTCTTTTTCCAGATAAATAGAGGAACTTCTGCATATTACCGCCGCTTATTGTGCATCCGCCGCACCGTCCTGCACAACGCACTGGCTGACAATGTCATAGTAATTATTTCGCAGAATATATGCGCTGAACAGATACCGGTTCCTGACCTCCTGCTTCATTGCCGTCATATAGGCTGTCTGCTCGTCCTCCGTGAGCTCCTTTTTCCATGTAGTCGTCTTCTGCTTCTTGCTGTAGGCTACGGTATCACTCACAAAGCTCTGATCGTTGAAGATGACCAGACCCTCCTGGTCAGAAAAAATATCCCTTCCGGCATACATGCGCGAATCATAATCAAACCCGAACAGATTTAACAGTGTGGGCAGAATATCAATGGAACAGCAAGCCTTATCCACATAGACCGGCTCTTCCATGGCATTATTCCACAAAATGAGGCTGTTCCGGTAGAGATCCATGTCCTTCGACAGATCCTTTCCCGCCAATTCCTCATACTGCTCCTGTGTCATTCCGTAGGGATAATGGTCGGCGCTCAGACAGATGACGGTGTTATCCAGCTTACCCGCCTGCTCCAGCTGCTCGATCAGATACTGCAATGCTTTGTCCAGCTCGATATTGCAGGCAAGATAGGCCCTTGCGTTCTCTGTCATATCCAGATCCGCCACGGCGTCCTTATTCCATGCGGACATCTGATTTCCCTTGAAATTATAATTCATATGCCCGGAGACGGTCATGTAATAGACATGGAATCTGTCGTCGTTGATATACTCGCCGATCGTTCCCTGCATCATCTCATAGTCAGATGCCGGCCATGCCTTCGGATGCTCGACCGTAAACAGCTGGCCTCCCCACTCCGCCTCGGACAGACCTCCCAGCTTGATTGCCTTAAAATCGTACCCCAGATTCGGATGGGACAGATAGCGGTCATAGTAGCTAAGGGTATTGTTATGGTAGGCACGGCAGTACACTCCCTCCGCAGAAAAGAATCTCGGCAGCGTGTACGCCATATTGTTGGAGGCACTCTTCCGCATACTGAACTGTCCGTCCGGTATCAGTCCTGTGCAGTTTACATACTCGCCGTCACTGGTGCTTGTCTGCCAGAGCGGTACATAATAGTTGTTAAACACAAAGCCGGAATTGACGAGCTTATAGAGGGTCGGTGTCAGATCCTCCCTGATGGCATAGGTTGAAAAGCCCTCCGCCGTCAGAAAGATCAGGTTATAGCCCTCAAACATTCCGGTATATTCATTCCGGTTCGTCGGAGTCAGTTCCGCAATGTACTCCGCCAGCCACTTTACCTCTTTTCCGCTCTGTGAAAGCTCGGCCAGCTTTGCCAGATCAAGCTCAAAGGCATGGGGCGAGGTATCAGGCTCCGGCGTACTCTCCGGTACGGGAGCATCCGTGTTGTCCGGTTCGATCGTATCATCTGTCATATTCCCTTCGTCGGACGGCTCCTCCGGCACAGGTGTCGCTGTGACTGTCGCTCCCGCCGCTACCTGCACCGCATTGTCCGGCTTCTTCGGTATTCTGTCGAACAGGGAAGAGATCTCATAGATGCCATCCCTCTGTACCATCACGAGCACACCCATCTCCTGCATCACAGTCGCCGGGTCGTAATACTCCCGATACTGCTCTGCATAGTCGGCACCGGTCATGCCGCCGATCAATATACTGCACACGCTGTAGACCAGTGCGACCCACGAAAAAAGTATCAGACGAAGCCGCTGAATGCCCCGCCCTGAATGAGGCTGCCAGATTTTCTTCTTTCTCAGGATCTCCAGCACAATAATTGGCAGCGCAAAGAGCACAAGCAGAGGTGTTGTCTGCAGCACGCCTAAAAGCGCCTCCCGCCAGTAGTTCGTCAATGCGTTCTGCCCGCCGAGAAACATTGCCGCCAGCTGGAGCGGCTGCCGGAAAATGTGCATATAGACAGCCTGCACGGCGAAAATGATAAATTGCAGCCAGAGCATGATGCGGGATGCTATTTTCTCCCCTTTCTCTGAAAAGCAGCTTCCTATCAATGCCTGCAATGCCGAAATCAGCGCAATCACGCCGAGCGTAAAGATCGGATTACATCCCTGAAACCCATAGCTTCCCAGATGAAAAACAAGTTCCATATAGATCAAAATTCCTGCGTACACCAGCCAAGCGATCATAATTTCAATTATCCCCTATCTCTGCCCAGCTGTCAGCTGAGCAGCTTTCTTTCGTTCCTCTGTCAGATCAAAGTATTTATCTGCAATAATGTCATGCGCAACCAGTTCCCTGTAGGTAGTCTCCTGCTCCGGTGTCATCACCAGTCCTACCGTGGAATTTTCATCCGTAATCACACAGCCTGTATGTTCGATCAGCCAGAATAGCGGCGAATCATTCTTCGGTATCTTCTCCCATATTTCGTTCGCAGGCATCGACATAATATCCATCAGTGTGTGCAGGTGCCCTGCCTGTGTCAGTCTGTAGCTTCCATCCGGCAGAATGACGCCTGACGCATATTTTCTCCTGTCCTCCCCAAGACCGGCGAAAAAACCTTCGTCAATAATCATATGGTCTACTCCCTCTGCTGCGCTCATATCTTTTTTATCGAGGTAAATTCTATATTGAAATCAAAAGAATGTCAACGATGGCAATTCTTATTTTTTCATAATATATGTGTAATCTGCCCGCAAAAACAGCCCCGGAAATACCGGAGCTGCTCTTGGGATTATGTATGTGTATGGTATTGATCAGATAATGGCTAATTAATTTTGTACATTGAAGGCCTTGATTCCGGGATAGACAGCTGCCTCTCCCAGTTCCTCCTCAATGCGCAGGAGCTGATTGTACTTCGCAACACGCTCGGAACGGCTGGGCGCTCCGGTCTTGATCTGACAGGTATTCAGTGCAACTGCGAGATCTGCAATCGTCGTGTCCTCCGTCTCGCCGGAACGGTGAGAGGAAATTGCCGTATATCCTGCCTTATGCGCCATCTTGATGGCCTCGAGCGTCTCCGAAACGGAACCGATCTGATTCAGCTTGATCAGAATCGAATTACCGCAGCCAAGCGAAATTCCCTTGGAGAGTCTCTCTGTATTTGTCACAAACAGATCATCTCCGACAAGCTGAACCTTGTCGCCAAGCTCTGCTGTCAGCTTCTTCCAGCCTTCCCAGTCTTCCTCATCCAGTGCATCTTCAATGGAGATGATGGGATATTTCTCGACAAGCTTTTTCCAATGTGCAATCAGTTCGTCAGAGGTATATACTGTTCCTGCCTTGGGAAGCTTGTATTCGCCGATCTTACCGGTCTTCCACTCGCTGGATGCAGCATCCATGGCGATACGGAAATCCTTTCCGGGTTCATAACCGGCCTTCTTAACTGCCTCAAGAATTGTCTCAATCGCATCTTCATCGGACTTTAACGCAGGTGCAAATCCTCCCTCGTCACCTACAGAGGTTGCAAGTCCGCGATCCTTCAGAATCGCTGCCAGCGCATGAAATACCTCTGCACACCATCTCAGGCATTCCTTAAAGGACGGTGCGCCTACCGGCATAATCATAAATTCCTGAACATCCAGTCCTGAGGAAAGTGCGTGGCAGCCGCCGTTGATAATGTTCATCATAGGAACCGGCAGTCTGTTTCCCGACACACCGCCGAGGAAACGGTACAGGGGTACATCCAGTGAAATAGCCGCTGCACGGCAGCACGCAATGGAAACCGCAAGGATTGCATTTGCTCCAAGCTTTGACTTGTCCTTTGTCCCGTCCGCCTTAATCATAGCCCTGTCAATAGCATAAATGTCAGATGCATCCATGCCGGTCAATGTCTCGTTGATGACGGTATTGATATTTTCAACCGCCTTCTGTACTCCCTTTCCGGAGTATCTTGATTTATCTCCATCCCGAAGCTCCAGTGCTTCAAACTCACCTGTGGATGCTCCGCTGGGTGCGGTTCCCCTTCCTACAGTGCCATCGGCAAGATAAACCTCTGCCTCCACGGTGGGATTACCTCTGGAATCTAAAATCTCTCTGCCTATTACTTTCTCAATCTGCAAGTAATCCATTGTAATTTCTCCCTTCCAAAAAAGTAAACCCCGGCCGAAGGTTCAGCAGCCCTCCGGCTTGATCGGAGCTCACATGATTTATTCATGAGTTAGTTTATACTAACCTCCGGATAATTGCAAGCCCTGCAGTTGAGAAACTTTCTCCGTAACTCCTCTTACTTTCTCTCGGCAAGTCTCTTTTCAATATCCCGGTCACACTGTTCCTTCAGGCAGTACTTTCCGTCACACTTATCGCGGCCCGTTCCGAGAGTGCCTGTCCGCTCAAAGCCTACATTCATATAATGGGAAATCATGTAATCTACCTGACAGATCGCCGGAAGCATATTCCTGCCGCTGTATTTTTCTGTGTAGGCAATGAAACCGCACCTGAAAATATCTATATCAAAGCTGCCATTGCCCCGATCCCGGTACCGGATATCCCAGTCGAACTCGTGAATTTCAGCAGGCGAATTCTGCATACGGCTGTTCCAGTCCAAGCTGCTCCATGGCATTCCACCATGCAACATAACCCGGAGCGTAGGCGTAGTTCAGGGCAAACATACTCTCCCCGATATCGGGAAACTCCGCAATCAGCTCACGGAAACGGTTATCACTGATTTCCTTGAACTGCTTCCAGAAGTCCGTCCATACTCCGCGGTAATCATCCGCCGGCTCCTGCTCATTGTCAGATGATATATGAATTTCGCTGTCCCTCTCTGGCTCATATGAATACTCACACCTCCTGTGAGAGCTAGAAGATCATGCCGCCCCATTCCACCACCGTGTAACCGGTTCGGTCGAAGGGCAGAATCTCCGCCTCCTGATATTGCTGTCCGTCGTAAAGCTCAAAGCCGAACCACATTCTGATAAGATGCTCCGGCGCAGGGATGATTTCCACAGGCATTGCCTCGTCCACCGTCTCCGTGTATTGAGGATACATAATATAGTCCTCTTTCTCCAGCTTTGCATCCCAGAATTCAATGAAGTCGCTGATCTCCTGCCCAGAAAAGCCATAGGCGGACAAAATCTCCTCCCACTGCGCGGTTCTGTTCTGCGCTGAGATATAGAAGCCCTCCTCCCTGTCAAACAGAGTTCTCTCTGTCATGGATTCATAGAACAGGAAATCATAACTGTCACCGGCAGCGTCTGTCAGCAGTCCGTCGTTCTGCGCCTGTACCTGCCAGCCGGAAATCCTATCATACTCAGGTATACTTTTGACGATCAGTCCGGGCGTCTGCATAATCACTCTTACCGTCTGTCCGTCTGCCCCGTAAATATAGATATTGGGTTTGTAGCACCCGATACCCAACGCGGTCTTGATATTCTGGAAGATGTTGGACACCAGATTATCAAAGTACTGCAACGTGGCGTTATCCGTGTTGTTCATCAGGTTTGCAAAGCCGTCACTGCTGACAATGGCAGATGCAATTCCGACGACAAGTCCTCCGATGGCAATTGCTGCAGTCACGGGTGCGGCTACCGTCGCTCCCGCTAAGATTGCTCCCGCACAGATAATCGATGCCGCCGCCAGTCCCATATCCGCCACATACAATCCTCCTTCCACCGCGCGCAGGGAGGCATGCTCGTTTTTCAGATCGTGCAGTCCCTGATAATCGCTGTAGATCCCATAGGCATCCAGACCGATCGATACACCGCTGATAATCTTACCGCCGATCTTATAGACCTGTCCCCAGCGAGTCATGGATAAGGCATCGTCAGCCTTTCCTGCCTGTTTCTCCATGAGGTTTGCCAGTCTTCTCTGTGTTCCCTTGCTGCCGGCTTGTCCGACCCTTGCCGCAAGTGCGTTGATTTCCTGCTGCATATTACCGGCAGATGTAGACAAGGCTCCCGCGCGGGTCAGCAGGCTTCCGCCGCTCGTATACAGCTTGTTTCCGGCGACAAGGCAAAAGTCACCAATCGCCCCGTTTACCTCATTCGTGATTACTGTTGACAGAACCTCTTTCACCAGATCAATTCCATTATTCCGGTAATAAGTCATCCTGTCGCTGTCATCCGTCGTCGCCTTCAGGGAATCCAGCGCCGCATATGCCTTATCGACCTGTTCCTGTATATCAGATCCGGTATCCGGCTGACTGGTGGCCGCCGGCTCGGATGCCGGGGACGCTGCTGCCGCCACTGCCCCGACAGCTGTTGAAAGTCCGGGATTCTCCTGCGCAATAATGGCGGCCTTGACATGTCCGTCCATCCAGAGCATTGAGCAGAGAAGTGCAGCCAAAAAAGCAGAAATTACTCTCTGCGTTATCTTCTTCGCTTTTGTACTCATTCCGCTGCACTCCCCTCATTCCAATAATCCATGTCATCCAGATAACCCTTGATCAGAGATCTGATTTTATCATCTGCACCGTTCTCCACAGAGGCATTGAAGAACTCCAGCGCATCCTCCTTTTTTCCGGTCTTATAGCTCGCCTCGCCAAGAAAATACAAGGTCTGCGGGTTCTCCGGGTTCACGGCGTAAGCATTGTATAAATAGTAGAGCGCCGAACTGTACTGTTTGAAATCAATCTTCATGACACCTGCGCAGAGCTGGATATACTCCCATTCGGGGTATCTGTCCGCCGCACGGCAATACAGATCATACAGCTCGTCCGTTGACCTTCCGCTGTCGTCCAACTGATAGATCTGCTCCGCGATTACCACAGCGACCATGGAATCCTGATCTGAAATTCTCTGATATTCCTGATAAGCCTCATCCCTCTGTCCGACGGAAAGATGATGGATCGCTGACAGCATGTGCACCGAATCCGTCTCGCCGTAATCCGCCTTCAATTCCTCCAGCTTTTCAGCCGCCTTGTCGTATTCCTCCTGATGAAGATACCCGCATATAGTATCCATATCCTGCGCATAGAGGATGAAACCGCCGCCGGTTCCTTTGATACCCAACTGGAAAATGCAGACCCCGATCAGCGCCAGCACAACCCAGCGGGCAATCACACCCTTCACGCCCTGAAGCTTCTTTCCGAGAAAGATGCGGAGCACAAGATACAGCACACAGAACACCACTGCAAAGATCAGCGCAAGCGTATTTCCCTGAAAGAAAAGGATCTCAGCCAACAAGATCAAAAGCATTAAAATGAATAAAACAATATCCATGTCATCAGTCCTCCCTTATCCCCAGCTCCTGCGCCAGTCTTCTCTTTAAATTATTGTTATGGATCGCTACACCGTAGGGGTCAAAGAGATGATCCGTATCCGGCAGAAGCGCCGATACTCTCGCACACGCTTCGTATGCCTCTTCATAGCGTCCCAGCGCGTCATAAGCGTTCGCCAGCGAATACCACGCTGTAGCCGCCGTGTCATCGATGGAAAGCGCCTCCCTGTAAGCCTCCGCCGCCTTCTCATACTGTTCCATTCCAAAGTAAATACAGCCCTTGAGGTAATTTGCCTGAGACAGCCCCGGCTCCTCTTCCAGCACTTTGGAAAGCTTTTCCATGGAAGCCTCATAGTCCCGCTCGCTGAAACAAAGGTACGCCGCGTCAAGGTAATCCGCATAAAAGGCATCCTCGTCGATCAGTGCCCGCTGCTCCTCTGTAAGCTTTCTGTAGATCATCGTGTTATAGCCCGCGTCATTAAAGCTCTGCCGCTGTATCACATCGTAGAACATGACCTCCGCGCGGTGCCTCTCCTCACCCGTCAGCTCCTGAACCATGCTGCTCAGCTTTTCGGCACTCCGGATCGCTGCATCAATATCATTTTTCTGGAGTTCAGCGATGGCACAATAGTAGACAGCGCCGCTGTTCTCCGGGTACTGCTTCAAGATGCGCTGTGCTGTTTCATAGCAATCCTCTGTCCTGCCAAGTTCATTCTGGCACTGGGCGAGCACCATGAGCACTTCCTCCGTCTCCGCCGCCTGTAAGGCTTCCTCACAGTATTCGATCGCACGCTCGTAAAGCCCCAGCTCCAAAGCCCAGTTAATCAGCTGCCAACGGCACTGGTATTTCTGATCATCCGTTGCCCTGATCTGTTTCTCATACAAGTTCACAAAGCGCTCAGCCGCTTCCATGGTTCTGTCGTAATGGCTGGCTCCGTCGCTCTTACAGGCACAGCCGTACACTACCGCAAAATACTGCAGGCTGAGGTCCTGCGGATTCTGCTCGGCAAGCTCCAGCATGTCCTCCATCTGCCTCACACTGACACCGCCCATCCTTCCGGTCTCCGTGAGTATATCCACCGCCTCGCAATAAATATCTATCCTGTCAAAGTCCGCCAGCTTCTTTGTCAGCTTGAACTTCTGTTCCTCCAGATCCCCGATCGTAAGCACATCATCCGTAAAGACTCCCTGTGCGACCATAAGCGTCAGGGTATCCGTCTGCAATGCCTTTGAACGCCCGGAGAGCTCCGATTCCAGTCCGGCATATACCCTCAGAAGTGACACTGCATAGTCCAGCCCGACTTCCTCCTCCAAAAGACACTTTTCCATTGCATCGAAGTCGTCACGATACTGCCAGTAGAGATAACGTGCCTCGAGCGTTGTCGCTGACCTGCCATCATACAGTCTGTCGTGATCGGTGGCACCTGTGGTATACTCCCACGCGTCCCTGCGCTCCTGTGCCATGTGAAACCACTCCGAAGCCGTCTCCACATTTCCTACCGCAAGCTCTGCCGCTCCATATGCCAGATCCTCCGCGATGCCGGCGCTGATCCGGTCCAGCGGATTCGTATGTAACAGGATGAGCTGACACACCAGACATGCGGCGATTCCGACCGGAGCAACAATTAACCTCACCCGCCAGTTCTTCGTCACCTCTGCCTTTTCAATATGTCTGAAGATCAGGGTCAGCGCACAGGCATCAATCAGTGCGGTAATCGCCCTGAGCAACACATTACTTCCAAAGGAGGGCTGCAGCCATCCGGCACAAAGCGCCACGAGCCTGTCCACCGCCAGAAGCACAAGCAGCCGCCCTGCGAGCACGCCGACAATCCAGAGATTACCCTTCATCTTCCGTCTGCTTCCGGGGAATGCCCACAGCAGAACCAGCAGTCCGACCAATAACAATAGCGCGAGCATGCCGTAGTAGAGAAGCTGCCTGTCAAAGGACTGCGCCAGTACTTTTTCCTGTAATATGGTTCCTCCCGCCGTTTCCAGCACATAGGCGAACGCCATGCCTGTCGCCCCGGCAAGCCCCTCCCTGCGGCTTCCGTAGCCGACCGCGCCCCACAGACAGAGCGCTGCGAGCGGCAGAATCAGGATGGCGCTGTATTCCAGCGCAAAGTACGCCGGCTGCGGAAGCGCCCTCCTGCCCAGCATGAGAATCAGGGTCTCCAAAAGATACGGCAGTGTCCGGAACAGGACGGCTGCCGCAAAGAGGTAGGTTGCCAGATTCTTTTCCGATGGTTTCAGCTTTTCAAGTTTCTCATTCATAATACTCTTTTCTCTTTCTATATATATTTTAATACCCGAATCGGATAACCTTTATCAGATTGACCAGAATGTCAAGGATAAACAGGGTGGAAGGCAGCGCCGCCAGCGCGATCACCTTCTTTTCCTCCATCGGCTCCGTGACATAGTAGAGCAGCGGATAGACCACATAGCTCAGCAAAAGCCCTGATACACCGAAGAAAAGCACCGACCTCAGACAGACATAGCCGCCGATATTCAGCCAGTTCCAGATCTCAACATTATAATCCCAGAGCCGCACGCCGAATCTCCGGTGCAGGATAATCCCTGTCAGCAGTTCAAGCGTCCCGGTAATCAGCTGGGACAGAAAGAAAACCTTCAGCGGGGAACTCCGGTATTTCCTTGTCAGCAGGAGAATCGCAACCGCGCCAAAACCGTAAATCGGTATCCATGGGCCGTAGGTCGTCCCCCTTTTCACGAAATACCCGAGATCAATCCTGTAGAAAATTTCTTCGTAGATAAATCCAAATATGCCTCCGATCACGAAGACCAGCAATATTCTCGGGATGTACTTCTCTTTTAATTCCATCTTTTGTCCTTTTCTGCGCGTTATGTCCGCTTCCGTAAATAAACGATAATTCCGATCATGTCTGCCAGCGCCCAGCCGATCGGAACCGCCATCCAGATACCGATCACACCGATCGCCGGAATTGCAGACAGGATATATGCCAACAGTACCCTCGTGCCGAGTGAGGCAATGGTCAGGATGACCGACATTGCCGGACGGTTCACGGCGCGATAATAGCCATACAGCAAAAACAATATTCCGATTCCGATATAACAGGCTCCTTCAATGCGCAGGTACTGCACGCCGACCGCTATGATCTCCGTCTTCTCCGGCTCAATAAAAATCTGCATCAGCGGCTTCGCCAGACAGAAAATAGCACTGCTGACCAGCGCACAGAACAGAGCAACCATTGCCACTGCACTGCGAATCCCCTTTCTGATTCTCTCCTGTTCCCCCGCACCGTAATTCTGGGCAACAAAGGTCGAAAATGCATTTCCGAAATCCTGTACCGGCATATAGGCAAAGGAATCAATCTTTACCGCGGCAGCAAACGCTGCCATCACAACCGTTCCGAAGCTGTTGACAAGCCCCTGCACCATCAGAATGCCGAAATTCATGATCGACTGCTGGATACAGGTCATGACCGAAAGGTTCAGAATATTTGTCAGGTTCGCCTTGTCCCACTTCATGTGCTCCCGCTTCGGCAGAAGCTGTGGAAATTTCTTCCATGTATAGATCAGAATGCCGATGCCTGAGACATACTGTGAAAAGACGGTTGCTGCCGCCGCACCGGCGATGCCCCATTTTAAAACAAGCACGCACAGCAGATCCAGCCCGACGTTCAACACCGCCGACACTGCCAGAAAGACCAGCGGTGTCACCGAATTTCCTATGGCGCGCAGCAGATTGGAAAAGTAATTGTACAGAAAGGTCGCAAGGATTCCCGCAAATATAATCCACAGGTATTCCTTCATGCCCGGTCTGATCTCCTCGGGCACGCGAAGCACAAACAGAAGAACATCCATACCGGCATACACCAGAAGATTCAGCACGACCGAAATTCCTCCGATCAGGACAAAGGACATATAGACACTCTGCCGCATCCTGTCATAATCTCCGCTGCCGTACTGCATCGAAATCGCCGCGCCGCTTCCCATACAGAGACCTATGATAATAGAGGTAAGAAAGACCATCAGCGTATAGGAAGAACCCACCGCGGCGAGCGCCTCCGCTCCCAGAAAACGTCCGACTACCCATGTATCCGCTATATTGTACATCTGTTGTAATAAATTTCCGCAGATCAGCGGGATTGCAAACAGCAGAATATTTCCTGTAATTTTACCTTTCGTTAAATCTCTTGTCTTCAAAATGCGCTCCTGCATTCAAAATTACGTTCTACACCCCGCTTATTATAGAATAACATATCGTTCTTGCCAACAGAAAGATTTGAAAATCAAAAAAAGTACGCAAAACGGACAGAACCCCCATGAATTCTGTCCGTCTGAGTACATCTTAACGCTTATTCTATTTCCAGAATCTGATATCCCCAGTCTGAAAGCCGGTTTCCCTGTGCAGCGCCCTGCATCAGCAGCCTTCCGCCCTGTAGATACTTTTCTGTATCGAGCTCTCCTTCGCCCACATGAAGAATGATTCTGACGGTATGCTCCTTCCTCCGCTCAAAGATGAAAAGCTCCGGCTCTGCCTCTTCCCGCAGCGGCACCCACTGCGCATCCGGCGCAAGCAGCTCTTTGCGTATCCTTAAGGCTTCCTTCACGAACTGCCTCTCTTCCTCCGCTCCGGTGTTCCACGCCATAGGGCTTCGGTACTCCTCCTCACGGATTCCGCATATCCCCTTTTCATCCCCATAAAATACGCTGGGAACACCCGGGAAAAAAATCAGGCAAAGGAAGGCGAGCTTCCATTTCGCAAGATTACCGTCACACAGGCTCAGGAACCTTGGTACGTCATGGCTGTCGAGAAGATTCAGCTGCGCCTGCATCAGCTGCGTCGGGTACCGTAATAGCATATCCGTCATGGCATTCCGGAAATCCTCCGCCGTATAGCTCTGCCTCGCAAACAGCTCACGGCAATGCTTCCGGAAGTCGTAATTCATCGTGGAGTCCATCATGTCGCACCCGAGCCAGTCCTTAGCATTTTCCCAGACCTCACCGATCAGAACCGCGCCCTGATTTGCCTCCTTGACCGCCCTTCGGAATCTCCGCCAGAAATCCTTGTCAATTTCATTCGCCACATCGAGCCGCCAGCCGTCCACATGGAATTTCTCGATCCAGTATTTTCCGACCTCTGCGAAATACTCCTGAACCTTCGGGTTGGCGGTGTCCAGCTTCGGCATCTTTTTCTCATATGCAAAGCATGCGTAGGAAGGCTTTTCTCCCTCCTTCGGCAGCTCCACAGGAAACGTCAGCCCATAGAACCAGTCCTGATACGCTGAGTCCCTTCCCTTTTGTACCACATCCTGAAAAAGAGGATTTTTCCAGCCGCAGTGGTTGAAAACACCGTCGATAATGATATGCATACCCAGCTGGTGAATCTTATCCGTCAGCTCCATAAAATCTTCATCGGTTCCCAGTGTAGGGTCTACGCGGTAGTAATCGATGATGTCGTACTTATGATATTCACAGGCGCAGAAAATCGGATTCAGATAGATGCAGTTAAAACCGAGATCCTTAATGTATTCCAGATTTTCCGTGATACCGCGGATTGTACCGCCGAGCCGCGAGATATGGACGTTGCCCTTTTCATCGGTAATCTCAAAGCCTACGCCCGGAACATGACCTTTTCTGTCGGCGAAGCTGTCCGGAAAGATGTTATATACCACCGCATTCCGGAACCATTCCGGCACCTCCAGAATTTCCGAGCGGAGAATATAGGGATACTGATAATATTCACTTCTTCCTTCTATTACAAAGCCGTTCTCCGTAATAATGTCCGGCAGCTTCCTTGAAAACTGATCCGCATAATAGTAAGACCATTCATCCCTGTCCCTCAGTTCAAAATAGTAGCAGAGCCTCCCGGGGATGTGCGGCAGTGTGATCTCCCAGAAATCAAAGCATTCGTCCTGCCAACGGACGGTCATTTCCGCTTCCGTAAAAACAACGGGTGAACGGTCACAGGCTCTGTCTCCCCAGAAAATATGGCACTGCTCAACATTATTCTTAGCCGTCCGCAGACGGATCGTCATTGTTTCCTCGTTCAGCGCAAACGCATATTGTGAAACAGGTATATGCAGCACGGCGCTCCTGTTAATCATGTTTACCTCCATACCTGAGCTCATCCGCCCTCTCCGGCGGGCGCTCACTTTAACCCTTTACTCCTCCGGCAGTCAGCCCGGATACCATATATTTCTGAATACAGAAGAAGATCACCAGAATCGGCAGTGAAACCAGCATTGCCGCCGCCGAGAACAGAGGCCAGCTCCTGCTGTAATCATTCGCCTGCAGCTGGTACAATCCTCCCGCCAGTGCATAGCTCTGCTCCTTCAGCATGAATGTCGTCGAGAACATATACTCATTCCACACAGAGATCAGAACCATCACCGCCGTCACAATGATCGCCGGACGCGCCAGCGGCAGAATGATCCTCACAATCATCTGAAGATTGCTTGCCCCGTCGATCTTTGACGCCTCCTCGATCTCCACCGGAATAGTGTCAAAATATCCTTTCATGTTCCAGATGCCGAAAATGCACATGGAGCCTGCGTAAATCATCATCAGACCGAGATGGGAGTTCAGCAGTCCCATCAGCTTAAACAGGCGGAACAGCGCAAACATCGTCAGAATCTGGGGAAATGCATTCAGCAGGAGCAGAACCTGAAGCACTGCGTTTCTCCCCCTGAACCGGAATCTCGAGAAAGCATATGCCGCCGTGACGCTGGTTCCCATGGCAAGAATCATCGTCCCCACACTCAGCTTTACTGAATTCAGAAACCAGATCAGGAACGGTTCTTCCTTGAGAATCCTGCGGTAATTTTCCAGTGTCACCTTCTCCGGGAAAAAGGAGTTTCCCGAGGAAAGCGCTCCGCTGCCCTCCCCGATGGACAGAGAAAAGGCGTAGAGAATCGGTATCAGCGCAAGTCCGCAGAGAAGGATGAAGAAAATGTTCAATGCTGTCAGCTTTAATGTCTGTCTGAGTTTTTTATGTGACCTCATTTCCACCCCTCCTTAATCCTTCGTGGTTGAGCGATTCGTCCAGAGCGAGAAGAGAATAATCAGCGCAAAAATGACCATTGTGACCGCCGAGGACAGACCGTAATTGTTAGAGACAAACGCCTTTTCATGCGCGAAGGTGATGATTGTCTGGATTGTCGCGCCCGAGAGAGAGCCCTTCTGCTTCGTCAGCAGGTAGACGATATCAAACTGCTTGAAGGTTGTAAAGGTCGTCATGATGACTGCGGGCGCAATGATTCCTCTCATGGAGGGAATCGTTATGTAGATGCTCTTCTGCCAGAAACCGGCTCCGTCCAGTGTCGCACTCTCGTACATACTGCTGTCGATGCTCTTCAATGCGCCGTCGATCGTCGTAATCATGAACGGAAGCGCCATCCACAGGTTCAGAACCAGACAGGCGAAAAAGGCGGGCACATTCTCTGCGAGATAGTTCATCTTAGGCAGTCCGAGTGAACGCAGAACCTTATTCAGCAGTCCGAACTCGGTGTTATACATCCCCACCTTCCACACAAGAATAGAAACATATGCGGGCATCGCCCACGGGAACATCAAAAGTGTCTTGTACAGGCGGCTCAGTCTCAGACCCTTGGCATTCAGTGCCAAGGCAATAAAGAATGACAGAACCACCTGCAGGACGATATTTGTCACTGTCCACAAAAGTGTGAAGCCCACTGCGGAAAGGAAGCCGGAATCCAGCTTCAGAAGCGCCCGCCCGTAGTTTTTCAGACCGATCACATCATACTCCGTCCAGTGATATAGATTCATATTTGTCAGGGATATGTACCCCGTGTAGACAATAGGGAAAAGTACAATGATCCCGACCAGTATCATAGACGGCAGGCTATAGAGCCATGGCGTGGCTTTTTTCCTCCTCATCCGATTTCTCCTTCCCGCATGGAACTTCGCAATTCGTTATCTGTTTACTGCATGTCGGCAATCGCTGCCAGCGCTTCCTTCTGATAGTTATCCGCAACCTCTTCTACATTCTGGCCGGACTTATTTACTGCTGCCAGCAGGGATTCTGTCGGTCCCCACATGCTTCCCATCTGGGGAATGTTGGGCATGGGAACTGCTGTCTCGGCTGTCTTCTGCATAGCGACGATCATCTCATTCTGAGCGACCCCGGGATCGTCATACGCCTTTACGTTTGCGGGAGCGCAGTTATACTCCTTTGCGAGAACGATGCCGATCTCGGGCTGCGCGAGCACTTCCAGTACCTTTGTGATTGCCGCGCCCTTATTCTCTGCCGCATACTTGAATACGCCCAGAGACTGTACACCGGAGAAGGGCTTCAGTGCATTTCCGTTCGGGAGCTTGATGTCCGCAAGGGATTTCACACCGTAGTTGATTCCCGCTTCCTTGATACCGGAGATCAGCCAGGGGCCGCCCCAAATTGCTGCTGCCTTTCCTTCGTTGAACAGTGCTGTCACGGTATTGTAATCGCCGTCTGCCTCCAGAGCCGCAAACTTCTTATTATAGTCGATAGCTTCCTTTGTCGCCTGCTCATTCAGACCCGGCTGCGCATCCTCGTTGATAATGTAACCGCCAAAGCCATAGATGAACGGGGAGACATTGTAGGCGCCGGAATGCTGGTTCACCAGCGCATAGTTGTCACCGTCGGTATGTGCAACCATGTAATCGTAAAGCTCCTCTGTCGTATCGGGAATGTCGCCCTCCCAGAGATCCTTGTTGTAGATCATCAACAGTGTCTCAAAGTACAGCGGCATCAGGTACTGCTCACCCTTGTAGGTGTCTGCCTGAATTGTCATCGGCAGAAGGTCTGCCTCCTTATCGGCACTGATCAGGTTTCCGACAGGCTCCAGAATGCCCATCTCCGCAAAGCCGCCGAGAGAATCATGCGCAAACAGGTACATGTCGGGGCCGTTTACCGCATCCGTACCGTATAACTGAATCTGGCTGGTGAGGTCAGATTTCTTCTCAAACTTTAAGGTGATCTTATCATCTGCGAGCTTCTGGTTCACAACCTCTGCGATGCTTCCCATCATTGTCTCGTCATTGTCATGCCATACCACAACTTCAACAGGCTCCGCGCTGACCTCGTCGCTTTTCCCTGCCCCGGAGGACTGCTCGCTGCTTGTCTTCTGGCTGTCAGACTTCGATGCCTCGTTTGATGTCTGCGCCGCCTGCTGACCGCAGCCTGCCAGCATTGTCACTGCCATAAGAATTGCCGTGAGACCCAATGTTTTCTTTTTCATAAATTTTCCTTCCTTTCTTGAATGAAAACGATGACCGTTCTTAAGATTTAGGAAACTGTTTTCCTTTATGTTATACGAAATCCGTTTCCCCGCAGATTTCGTATTTTTCTTGTGCACACTCTATTTATAGCATTTTCACCACATGTTTTCTATTGCATTTTACATGTTTTTGTTGACTTTGTTAGGAAAACGCTATACCATTTTCTTAAAATTAGCTATTTTTACAAGGAGGTATCTATGGGAGTTACCATTCGGGAGGTTGCAAAGGAAGCCGGTGTTTCCATTTCCACAGTGTCCAAGGTCTTAAACGGATGGACGACTATCTCGCCGGAGACGGTGAACCGCGTGCAGGAGGCGATCCGACAGCTGCATTATGTGCCCAATTCAAGAGCGGTGAATTTCGCACGCGGATCGACCATGAACATTCTCTTTCTGGCGGCGCTTTCCAAGGATCGTGTCTACGCAAACCCACATATGTTCAATATTCTCTGCGGTGTGCAGCGGGAGCTGGCATCGCGGAATTATACGCTTACGCTTGTCAGTGAGCCGGAAAACGGCGCTCTGGAGGAATATCTGGAACAGATTACCTCCGGGAAGATCGCGGACGGCATCCTGATCGATGGTTCCGTGTTCTCGCAGAAGCTGGCGAAGCCTCTGATCGACCGCCAGTTTCCCCACATGCTGATCGGACATCCCAATATCGGCGGAAAGCTCTGCTGGATCGACACCGACAACGGACTTGCCGGAGAATTTGCCGCCCATCATATGATGGAGTGCGGTTATGCACAGGTCGCCTATATTGCGAACCGCGAGAAGGGCTATATCTCCACACACCGCCTGAACGGTTTTCTCGGCGGAATGTACTATTACGGCTACCACATTCCCGAGGATTACATCGGCTACACGGAGGACACCATTGCCGCCAGCCACCAGTGCGCCCTCCGGCTGCTGTCCCTCCCGAAGCGCCCCAGAGCCATTGTCTGCGAGAACAACACGATGGCAATCGGCGCGATCCGCGCAATCAACGAAAAAAAGCTGTCAATTCCGGGAGATATTGCACTCCTTACTTTTGACAGCTATCCCTATTCACAGATTATAGAGCCTACCCCGACCGTGGTCGACATTGATGTTTACGATCTGGGCGTACAGGCCGCCCAGATGCTTTTGCGCAAAATTGAAAATCCGTCCCTTCTCGTACAGACGACGACCGCCCTTCCGGTCTTAAAGCAGGGAGAAACGACCACGCCGGAAAACCGGAGGTAGAATTACTTTTTCTTTGTGCTGCGGATTCCCAGAATCCAGTACCGCAGAATGGGAATCCTGCGGACAACTTCGTTCAGCAGAAGCGATACCGCCAGCGCGCCGACCAGCTCCACCAGATACACGACGGGCAGCGGCAAATTCTTCCCAATCAGAAGATAATTAATCACCAGCATGACCGGAATATGGAACACATAAATTCCGAAGCAGCACTTCCGCACGTATTCCGACGGTCGGTTGCTAAAATTCAGGAACCTTGCACCGGCACCCAGAATGAACAACACCATGCAGAAGGCATAAAGGTTCAAGTCAAACCGGGACAGTACATTCACATCCGAATATGCCAGTCCATAGCATCTTGTCATATAAAAGATACCTGTTCCAATGCATAATACCAGAAGCGGAAGCACCGCTTTCTTCAGCTTCTCTATCATCTTGTCGTTTGAAAAGATATAGAAGCCTGCCAGAAATGCGGGAATGTATATGCCGTTCCTGTATGCGGTGATCAGCGGCATGTTCAGAATATGGGAGCCTCCCCAGAAAATGAGGTACAGGAGCACCATCACCACGGTGAATCCCACCCAGCCCGCTGTCCTGCCTTCTATCCACGCGCATGCCTTGTCATCATCAACGCCAAAGTGTGCAAGGAGCTTTCTCACCAGCATCAGGATCAGCACCGCCACGAACAGCACATGACAGAACCACAGTGCGCCGATTCCGCAGCTTAAGACAATAATCGCTCTCACAAAGCCGGGCACTTCCGGCGGCAGGTTGGTACTCGCCGTGTGCAGGTAGATGACATAGCCTCCGATCCAGCCGAACACGAGAACGCCCAGTGTCGACGGAACAAGTATCTTATCCACACGCGCACGCAGAAATTCGCGGTTTGTCCTCTTTCCCAGCGCCGCACGCGCGCTGATTCCCGCTACCACGAACAAAAGCAGCATAAACCATGGATAGACAAAATATTGATACAACCCGGCAAAGTTGACCGAACCTGTATATTCCTTCGCTCCGGCAAACATTGCCTCTATCCCGATATTGTTATAGTAATAAAAAATGTGGAAAATAACGACCATTAAAATTGTGATCCACCGAATGTTATCCAGATAATGTTTTCTCATTTCTCTTATGCTTCCTTTCCTTTTATCGCTCCGTATTTGCCATCTTCATTGCCGCATTGACAAAATCCATCATGTCCTCGGCTTTAATCAGCGCAATCCCCTGTGCCTCGTCTCCCAGCACAACAATGGAATCTCCCGCCTCGATATGAAAGACATCTCTTGCCCTTTTGGGAAGCACAATCTGCCCCCTCGCTCCTACCGTCACGGTTCCGAACATATACTTTCCCTTCGGCGGCAGTGGAAGCTCCTTGCTCCGCTCCTCATAATGAAGCAGGTCTTCCATGGAGATGCCAAACGCCTCCGCCATCCTGTCACATGCCAGAACATCCGGGACACTCTCGCCCAGCTCCCATTTCGACACTGTCTGACGGCTCGTTCCTGTCAGCTCCGCCAGCTGCTCCTGCGACATTTTGGCCCTCTTTCTCAATATCTGTATATTCTCTGCCAGCATACCATCCCTCCCCGCTGCTATTTCCTGTATTTCATTCATTTCATACTTTTCATGTTTTTATTGTAATGCAGCCATTTCCCCTTTTCTACCAAAAAAAGTAACAAAAGGCAATGCCTAATGTTACTTTTCTTAACATATCCATTCTAATCAATCAGGGTTTTCCAGTTCGGAGAATGATAGGTATCAAAGCACATCTCAATCTGCTCCCTGTTATTCTTCTCCTCCGCGAGCACCGGATTGCAAAAGCCCCCAGCGGCGCGGTGATCAGGATCGCGAGAATCGCCACGGCAAAAGGGGACTGTGGTCAATGGTTGAATACCAGATCATGCCGCATTACTACGAGGGAAAGCTCTCCGGCATTGTCCATATAAACGATAATGATACGACCGCGACTCCACTGTATGAAATCTCTCACAGTGTCGGCAGCGTCTTTCAGAATCCCCGCTCACAGTTTTTTAACGTTGACACCACCAGTGAAATTACGTTCGGAAATCATCCGGTCATGGAAAATGCAGGGAAAAACTTTATATTCTCCTATAAAAACGGGGCTGAAATTCTGCATCAGTTCGATCTGTACGAACTGAAAGACCTGCATCCCATGTCCCTCTCTGGAGGCCAGAAGCAGAGGGTGCGATTGCCACGGCTCTCGCCGCCGACAAGGAGCTTTTAATCTTCGACGAGCCGACAAGCGGCCTTGATTACAGGCATATGCTGCAGGTGGCGGATATTTTAAAAAAGCTGCAATCTCTGGGCAAAAGCGTATATGTCATCACGCATGATGCAAAGCTTATCATGAGCTGCTGCACGGAGATGATCCGCATTGACAACGGCAGGCTGCTTACTCTTTAACATTCCAGTATAACTGCACCTTCTCCTGTGCCTCGGCTTCTGTGAGGGCACAGTTTTTCATCAGCTTTTCTACTGTCTCTTCCTGACTTCTCCCATATTCACAACAAAGGGAGACGATCGCTTTTATGGCGTTTTCTTTTTCCTGTTCTGTGTTCCGGCGCATCTCTTCCCGTACTTCTTCGCGCACTTCATCCCGCAGCTCTTCCCGCGCATACTTCCGCTCTTCCTCCCGGAGCAGCTTAAAGTCCCGCTCTTTGTCATACTCATAAATACTCATCTTGAATACCTCCGCTCTCTGCTTCAGCAGGAAATCCTTCAATACATTATTCCTTATGCAGTCCTCTATCGCCCGGTCCACCGCCTCCTCCAGCGGCATGAGCTTCACATATTCCCTGACCTTCTCCACATAAATCATGTATTCCTTTAAAATGGGGCACTTCTCCTTTAAATCCTCATTCATCCCACGGTTGATATTATAAATCTGCACCTTCAACTCTAATTCAGGCTCCCCGTTCTTCGTCTCAAAGGCGTCCGACAGCTTCAGCTCCATTCTATCCGGTATATTCTCTGTCCCATTGTACAAAACAACAAAACGCGGCGCGGGAATCTTGATCTGCCGGGAGCTGTACAGCGGTCTGTCCTTTACAAATGCCTGCAATAAATCCGCAACATAGAACAGATTCCGGAGCGGCATATTTGGCGTGTAGGCGGACTGCTGCTCATACAGCGGCATCTCGCTCATAATGAAAAACGAAAGATCGTTCTTCATGCCCATGTAGATTGCATTTTCCAGCGTGTTGAATTCCAACAGCGACTCATCCGTGTACGCCGTTCCGTTCAGGCTGTTATACAGAGACAGCGCATGCGCCGGCTCCTTAAACAGCATCCTGTAAACTGTGTCCTTGTAGTTTCTTTGTGTGTTCATCCTTTTCCTCCTTTTGCCGGAGGAAAATATATCAGCCGCTGTTCCGCCCGTTTTCCTTCCTCCTGCTTTGTAATTGGTTTTGTGTGATTTAAAAGCATGGATTTCAGAAAACTCCTGTTTTCATTTACAGACGAATACAGAATGTATCCGCAATAAGTTAGAAACAAACCGCCTGCTCAGGGCAGACAGCGTCAGATATGGATATTGAAATATATGCTTTGAATATATACTAACACGCGAATATCTATTAGTCAACTATTAAAATAACATTTTATCCTATATGAATAACAGTTCAGCCACAGAACAGCCGTAGGGGCGCGTGGCTGTTTCTACCGCATATCCTTCCCCATTTCCTTGAGTTGGGCGAGCAGCTCCAGGTCTGCCTGCTGAATCTTGATGTTGGCGGTGACAGGTTCCTCGCCGGGACGGGTCACGGTAATTTCCATGACAGTTCCCTCTTCAATGGGTCTGGAAAAAACAGTTTTGATAAAAGCGACAAACTTGGGGTGATTTTTCTCGAACTGCGCCTTTGCGCTCATGATTTTGATGATAGATGCCGGATTCATATATTGTCCTCCCTAAGTGTATTTGTATTTCACCTAAATGTAATTATACATTCAGTATACCCACCCACGGAGGACAATGCAATGCTTATTTGCTCAGAATTTTCTGCACGGATGGCACATCCAGCAGATTTACCGTAATAAATTTTCCCTTGTAGAAGGCACCCCAGTTATTGAACGCACAGGGCAGCTCCTTCGCCTCCTGCAGACTTCCAACTCTGTTGAAGGAGGCTGTTACTCCATTTGCCTCACAGTACTCCCTGATGTCCTCAATTCTCTGATAAATGTAGGGGCACTGCATATCATAGTAGATTGTCAGTTCCTCCTTTTCAATCACACTTTTCCTCGCCGCCGGCGTGAACTTCGGTTTCGTCCCATCAAAGGAAAGCGCCAGCAATCTATAGCCCGCCTCCGTCGAATCCACGACCTCAAAGCCATACTTCTCAGCAAAAGCCTGATTGGACAGCCAGAGCTTCTGCCTGTCCGAGCCGAGCATACAGACTCCCGATTTTCCCTTCGCCTTTGCATCCTCCAGACAATACGCCATCAATGCCTTTCCATACCCGCTTCCCTTCGGACTGCCGGAGACCCACAGGCAGTAAATGTAAATATAATTGTCCCCGACAATGGGTACCCATGCCGTTTCGAGAGGCGCGTACTCTATAAAAACACAGCCCTTAATGTCCAGCTTTCTGAAGACATGTCCTTCCTTCAGACGTTCCGCAAGCCATTCGCGCTTCGCCTCGATTCCCGGATTCTTCGTCCGGGTGCGGATCAGACAGCACAAATGCTCGTCCGCTATATTCTCTGTTGTCAGATTCTTAAATTCATAATCCATCTTATGATCCCCCTTCCGTCTCTTACAGCATAGACCGAGGGGAAAATGCCCGCTTGATTTTACTTGCTCTCCTGCGCTCTGCGCACAGGTCTGACATATTTAAAATACTGTTGCGGATTATAGAAAAAGTACATGATCCGTCCGGGCGATGTGTCCAGACAATACTCTGTCGACGAATAATCAAATTCCCGCATCGCGTCCTCTATCTTTGCCTCGACGCTCCGGTTTTCCTGTTCATAGTCGAACGCCCCATGTTCAAAAACAATATACTCCGCCTCGGGTACCTCCAGAAGCTGCATCTGCGGCGGGAGTTCTCCCCGATAATCGGCAGGAAGCCGTGCTCCCCAACATTCTATGCGAGGTATCCCCCAATCGCAGAGCCGTCCCGCCGGATCATTGATATATGCCATGATCTGACCCCCGGCGCAGTTTGGCTCGGATCCTCCGACGTCATCCAGCTTACCTTTCACGCTGTCCAGCAGTCCGCAGATCGTCTCGTAATCCTGCCCCGGAACACAATTCTGTCTCTGCCAGAAATCCCAGTACCCGTTGCTGTCATAATTTCTGATATGAAGGAATTTATGCGCGGGAATGGTTATGAAGTACACCTTGACACCCTCTGCCGACCTGACCATGCCAATCTCGCCAAGTCCCAGAAAATATCTGTCGAAGGGCGTGATCTTTGTGCGCAGCACCAGCGGCTTCGGATTCCTGCGGTACTCGCTCGGCGACATACCGTAGACGGACTGAAAGGCTCTGGTAAATGCCTCATGAGTGGAAAACCCATAATCGAGCGCAATATCCAGAACCCTCCTGTCGGTGTCCCTGATCTCCTTCAGGGCAAATGCCAGTTTTCGATTTCTCAGATACTCTTTAAATTGCATGCCGGAAATTTCCCGGAATTTCCTTGTCATATGGAATTCGGAATAGCCAAGCCCGGAAGAAAGCGTCTGCAAGGTCAACTCTTCATTTCTGTGCTCCCGGATTCCCCGGTCGATTTCATCCACGACTGTCTGAATCTGTCTCTGCCATTCGTACATCGGGCCTCTCCTCTGTGACATTACCTGCTATATGTCCCATTATGAACGAATGGTCTGCATGAAGCAACCGGATTTTCTCAAATTTTCAGACTTTCCCATTCACTGTAGCAATAACTTAAATCCATGTAATAGTAACATTTCGCTATATAAAACAGGGGTAAAAGAGCTATAATGAAATTACAAGCAGGAAGCGGAGGAGATATCTGTGAAGCTGAAATCCGGATTGTACGAAACAGACAAGTACCGATGCCTCGGAAATCTGAATAATGACAGCGTGGATCTCAGGCTCATTTACTGTGGTTATGAGGACTGCGCACCGGGACACAGGTATGGTCCCAACAAACGGTCTGCCTACCTCATTCATGTCATTTTACAGGGCAAGGGCAAGCTCGAGATCAACGGCGAAACCCACTATTTGCAGGAGGGCGATGCATTTGCGCTCCGTCCGAAGGAAGAGGCATGGTATGAGGCAGATCACGGGTATCCGTGGACCTACATATGGGTTGGCTTTCTCGGGATGAAGGCAGAGGAATGTATGGTAAATTCCGGTTTTGACAACGGCGTACATATTATCCATAACATTAACCATACATTGCTGCAGGACTACATCACAGAGATGATTAAGACCCATAAGCTGTCGTACAGCAACAGTCTCCGGCGTTGCGCGTATCTCCAGATGTTTTTTGCTGAACTGATCGACCAGTATTCGGATCACATTCCAAAGTACGAAACGGTCGAAAATACTCCCAGCGCGGAGCAGGTAAAGCGCCTCATGGCATATTTGGCTGATAATTACAAGAACCAGATCCGGATTACAGAGCTGGCAGACAGCATGGGGGTCAACAGAAGCTATCTGTCCAACAATTTCCGGCGCATTGTGGGAATGTCGCCCACGGAGTACCTGATACAGATCCGGATGGAAAAGGCAAAGTCTCTGCTCACAAAGACCAATCTTTCTATCAGCCAGATTGCGTCCGAGGTAGGCTATACCGACCAGCTGAACTTCTCAAGAATGTTCCGGCAGCGCTTCGGCGAGAGTCCAAAGCAGTATCGGGGTAATATCGAAAAACTGGATATTGTTGAAGAGAAGGTCGATGCTCCTGACGCTTTTTTATAGGGCATGCGCTTTCTTAAAGCAACTATCAAATGATGAATGGAGGGTTTTCTATGAAAAAAGTTATGACTATGTTAATGGCACTGACAATGATCTTAGGGCTGACTGCCTGCGGAAACGGCAATCAGAACCGTGATCCTGCGGACGTCACCCTGACAGTGTGGGTGAGCGGAGCCGGCACACAGGTGGATGCACTCAAAGCCGCAGTGGATCAGTTTGCCGCAGAAACAGGCTACACAATTGAATTTTCCGCACCCGGCGAAACCTACGAAGAACTGATGAAAACAAAAATGGCAGCTAACGATATGCCGGATGTGTTTGATACGCACGGCTGGTCAGTCGCACGTTACAGTGACTTCCTGCAGCCGGTGAACGACATGGATTTTGCAAAAAATATTGACTCCCAGATTAAATCCGCCATCTCGGATGCCGACGGTAAAATGTACGTCCTGCCGATGGATATGGATATTACCGGTATCGTATATAATGTAACCGTGCTGGAGCAGGCGGGCGTGGATGTTGACTCCATCAAGACATGGGAGGATTTCTCCGCTGCCTGTGACAAGGTGCTTGCCATCGGTAAGAACCCGATCCACATGGGCGGCTCCAACAGCTTCACCGTCGGCTGGTACTACGACAGAGTTGCCCCCAGCTTCTACATCACCGACGAATCCAACAGCAAGGCAGCAGATCTGAAGAGCGGCACCTTCGACGAAAAGATCTGGGAGCAGATTTCCTCTCTTCTGGATTCCTGGGTCAGCGCAGGCTATCTGAACGCGGACTGTGTCAGCGCAGAATATACCTCTGACGTAGCCTCCATTGCAAGCGACGAAACCGCATTCCTGTTCTACGGCAACATTGCCGTACCGCTCGCACAGGGCATCAACGAAAACGTAAAGCTCGGCATGATGCCGATTCCCTCTAACAGCAAAGATGATGAGCCGACATTGATTGCCGGAGAAAATGTTGCGCTCGGTGTCTGGAAAGATTCCAAAGTAAAGCCGGAAGCGATCGAACTTTTGAATTATCTCGCTAAGCCCGAGGTTGCAAAGACCATTGCCGAGGCAACCGGCAATAAGTCAGCCCTGACAAATGTAACCGTCGATCTCGGAATGATCCAGCCTTACCTTGAGAAATATGCCGATGTGGAAACCTTCCCGTACTTCGACCGCGAATACTGCCCGAGCGGTGTCTGGGATGTGATCTGTGCTACCGGACAGGAAGTGCTCGCCCAGAAGGACGGCGCAATCGAGTCAACCGCAAAGAAGGTTCTGGACATTTTTAACGAGAAGTTTGAACAGTAATCATACCGCCGGAATATGTAGTCCATGAATGCTCTTTGACATGGGCTACATATTTTATCGGCACATTGAAACCCCGGAGGGAAATATGTTTAAGCACAACCGACTGATTAACATCTTTTACATCCCCGCACTGCTTTTGTTTATCGTGTTTGTCATCTGTCCCTTTTTCAAGGGAATTTACCTTTCATTTACCAACTGGAACGGTTATTCCCGGAGCTTCCGCATGGTCGGTTTTTCCAACTATACCCGGATGCTGACAGATGAGAATGTACATATTGCTTTTCGCAACACTCTGATCTATGGACTCGGAAGCACAATCATCCAGAATGTACTTGGAATCCTGCTCGCCGTTTTCCTCAATCAGGAATTTCGCGGCCGTTCCGTAGTCCGCACGCTGATTTATCTTCCTGTCATGATCGCCCCCCTCATCATGGGCTATATTATGTATTTCTTCTTTGCCTATGACCGCGGCGCGATCAACGATGTGCTGCAGCTTCTGAATATTGCCCCCGTAGACTGGCTTGCAGACGGAAACAGAGCCGTTGTCATCCTGACTCTGATAAATTCCTTACAGTTTGTGGGAATCTCCATGGTAATTTACCTCGCCGGACTGCAAAACATTTCAGCAATGTATTACGATGCCGCTGCCGTGGATGGCGCAAGCGGAATCCAACGGTTCCTTCATATCACGCTGCCGCTCCTGACGCCGTCGATCACTTCCTCGGTGACAATAAACCTGATCGGCGGACTGAAACTGTTTGACGTTGTATCGTCCCTGACCTCCGGCGGTCCCGGCTATGCGACACATTCCCTGTCAACACTGATCCACCGCCTTTACTTCGGTGAGGAAAGAGCCGGCTATGCGTCGGCTGTCGGTCTGGTGTTCTTCATCTTTATCATGATCGTCAGCAATATTGTCGTCCGTACATTGCAGAAAAGGCAGGTGCAGGAATGAGTAAAAGAAAAACCATACACAGTATATTGCGCATACCAGTGATCTTACTGATCGTACTGATCTATCTGTCGCCCTTTTACATCGTGACTACCATTGCGCTCAAGCCCGCGTCCGACCTCAGCTCCTACTGGAAATTTCCCGCGCACCCGATTCTGGCTAACTTTCAGACAGCGATCCGGGATGCCGGAATCATGCAGGCTCTCCTGCGCACTGCGTTCATCACGGTATGCGTGGTCGTCCTCGTCGTCATTGTCAGCGCTCTGGCCGCTTACCCGCTCGCCAGAAGGAACACAAGGCCTAACCGCCTGATTACCGCCTTTATCCTCGGCGTAATGATGGTTCCGCCGCTCAGTATACTGGTCTCTCTGTACTCCATCGTTGTAGATATGCACGGTGTAAACCAATACTGGGCAATCATCCTTGTCATGCTGACCTATCAGCTTCCGCAGGGAATCTTTCTCTACACCAACTTCATCAAGGCGATACCCAGCGCTCTTGATGAGGCAGCCGCAATTGACGGATGCAGTCCGCTGGCGACCTTTTTCTGCATTATTATGCCGCAGTTAAGGCCTGTCACGGCATCTGTTGTCATTTTATCCGGGATCAACTGCTGGAATGATTTCCAGTTTTCCAGATACATTTTGCAGGCCGCCCGGATGAACACGGCAACCCTGTCCATCTCGCAGTTCTTCTCACAGACCTACAGCG
>OIZA01000208.1_pt1 | contig 34917 bp, 36 predicted proteins | sample 1588381 | NCBI WGS metagenome assembly OIZA01 (sample SAMN03283277) | human gut metagenome | biome: human-associated habitat; material: feces | host: Homo sapiens | place: Peru | collected 2012 | reverse complement strand
TTGAGGTATGCGGGCAGGATGGCGACGAGCGTTTTGCCCTCGCCGGTCTTCATCTCGGCGATACGGCCCTGATGCAGCACCATGCCGCCCAGCAGCTGTACATCGTAGGGGCGCATGTTCACCGTGCGCTTGGCAGCCTCCCGTACTACGGCAAAGGCCTCGGGCAGCAGTTGATCCAGGGTCTCTCCCTTGGCAAGCCGTTCTTTGAAAAGGGAAGTCTGCCGACGCAGCTCCTCATCGCTCATGGAGGCGTAGGTATCTTCCAGTTTATTGATCTTGTCCACAACGGGACGCATTTTTTTCAGTTTGCTTTCACTGGTGTTGCCCAGGAGCTTGTCTAAAAAGCCCATGAATATATCTCCTTATTCTCAAGGGGCCCGAAGGAATACCCGCATAGTTTTTCAATATGCAAATATACCATAAAAAAAGCCCCGGGTAAAGGGCTTTATGCAAACTGAAGGAAAAGGTTGCAATTAAGACATAATTATTCTTTCAGCCGGGAAATGACCTGCTGCATTTTCTGCCGCTGCTTTTCCGTGAGCATGGGGGAAAGCAGCCGGTAGATCTCTTCCATCTTTGTATCCGAAAGTTCCCCCACAGCCCGCTGCTGCCGGGTCATGGCTCCCAGCTCTTCCATAAGGGCGTCCTCGCTTTGTCCCTCCCGGGCCTGCACAAAGCGCTGCATATCTTCCTGCTTCATCCGCTCACCTCCCATAGTCCATCCTATGCATCCGGAAGGAAAAAAGCACCGGTTTCCAAAGATCACTTGAAACAATCCGGGCAAAACAACCGGCGCATTTCCCGGCACATTTGGAAGGAGGGGCGAATAGAATACAGAAAAAGGAGGACGGTCCATGTACAGAAACACGGCGCCGGGAGGCGGCTGCAATCCCGGCAACCCCCAACGAGGGGATCCCCGGCCTCCGGCCCCTTCGGCACTGGAGTGCGCCCTGTGCCTGGCCCAGGCGGTGCGGGAGGAACAGGGTCGGCGGGGGGTGGAGGAGTATGTGCGCTGTTTGAGCCGGCTGCTGCCTCAGGAGCTCAGCCGGTCGCTCAGTGCCGCTCTGGGGGTACCCCTGCCTCCCTGCCGGGAAGAACCGCCGCCCCGGAAGGATATGGACATGGGACAGCTGTTTCAGCTCATGCAGCTGCTGGGAGGAAAGTAGGCTTTGCGCAAAAGAAAAACCCGGCCTGCCACTGGCCGGGTCTTCCTCACAGGAATGAAAAGGAGGGATGTCATGAAAGAAACAATATTCTTTCTACAATAAGCATCTTACCGTGCAGATGTGGCAGAAAAATGCGCAAAACGTGAACGAAATGCAACAGATCCATTTTTTTAAAGAAAAGGCGGGACAAGTCTTCCGTTTTGTGGTAGTATAAAAGCACAGCAGGGAGCACCATATCGCCCTGTTGAGAAGGAGTGCAGCACATGAAGATTTCCATTTCCGGGAAAAACCTTGAGGTCTCCGATTACATGCGGGAGGTTGCCGAGAAGAAGCTTTCCAAGCTCAGCCGGTATTTTCCCCAGGACACCGAAGCTCAGGTAACCCTCTCCGTGGAGCGGAACCGGCACATCGTGGAGGTGACCATCCCCTATGAAGGCCGTATTCTCCGGGGCGAAGAGGTTTCCGGCGACATGTACGCGTCCTTGGACAGCGTGGGGAGCAAGCTGGAAAAACAGGTGGAGCGCTATCGTACCCGTGCGGCAAAGGCTCAGCGGAACACGGCTCCTCTGGCAGAAGCCCCCGCACCCATGGAGGAGGAAGAGGAGGATCAGGGGCCTCATATCGTCCGCAACAAGAAGTTTGAGATCCGCCCCATGAGCGAGGAGGAGGCCATGCTCCAGATGGAGATGCTGGGCCATTCCTTCTTCGTGTTTGAAAACGCCGCAACGGGTGAGATCAACGTTCTTTATCTCCGCAAGGACGGTAACTACGGCCTTATTGAGCCCGCATAAAAGTTTCTGCAAAAGGGGGCTGCGATTTTCGCAGTCCCCTTTTTAATTGCGGCTGTCAGGAAGGTGAAACCCATGTGCGCGGGATCCTTTCATCTGCCGAGTGCTCCATTGCAGGGGCAAAAATGCGGCATGCCCAAGCTGCGGTAAAAATGTGCCTCTTTATATTATGGAAACAGAATCCCGATATGGTTTTGCACATCTGGATTTTAGCACTGCCAATACGTGGCATGGCCGATAGACGGTCTGTGTACTAAAAAAGCAGGGATCTCGTTGGAAACGTACAGGATCCTGTTTGGGAAACGATCCGGTGAGATGCGGAAAAACCGTTCTGGCGGCTTTTTTATTCTGGGAAGGATATGTTCAGAGGCACAGGCGCTGCCGAGAAAGCGGGACGCCGGGACAGACCGTACCCCTCCTGCCTGCGTACAGGGTGCTTCCTTGCAATCCGGTGACACGGAGCGGGGGATATGAAAAGCGGCCCGGGAAACCCGCGCCGCCTGCCGATCCATATTTATTGCTGCTTCCGCATTTTTTTCAGTTCACGGAAATCATACCGCAGGTACATCACCAAGGACAGAAGAAGCATTCCTCCAGAAAGTCCGCAGAGCCCTTGGGCCCATATCTCCGGCAGGGCAGGGAAAACAAACAACAGGATCATTACGCCGTAAAATACCACCGTGCTGGCCTTGCCAAACCACTGAGCGCCGTCTACACTTTCTTTGCGGCGAAGGACCACATATCCCATAAGGGCCTGAAGCAGCTCCTTGCACACAAAGAAGCCTACCAGATACCACAGCCAAGCATACCGGCTCACCAGGCAGAAAAGCATGGAGATCTGAGTGAACTTGTCGGCTACAGGATCCAGTATCTTGCCGACATCGGAGATCATGTTGTATTTCCGGGCGATCTTTCCGTCCAGAATATCCGTGGCACCGGAAAGAGCTACCAGCCCGGCTGCCCAGTAGCAGGCTTCCCGGCCGATGTACAGCCAGAGGATCACAGGGATCAGGGCCAGCCGGAACAGGCTCAGCAGATTGGGGATGGTAAAGAGCTTGTCTTTATAGGGAGAGGGAGTGGGTTCCTGTTTCATGCTTCAGTCAAAAAACTCCGGTTCTGATAAAGATAAATGGTGCCGGAAAGCAGCGTAAGGGCTGCAACCAGCCAGCAAAGCGCCTGCGTAAGGGTCTGTACCCAAACTACAGGGCCGAAAACGGCGGCGGCAAAGTAATAGACCAGCACGGTAAGCATCTGGGCTACGGTTTTGATCTTGCCGTATACGTTGGCGGCAATGACCTTGCCGCTTTTGCTTCCGGCGGCCACCATGCGCAGCCCGGCTACGGCAAACTCCCGGGCCAGCACCAGCACCAGTACCATGGGATGGCACACTCCGGCATCCATCATATACAGCAGGGCGGTGGTGGTCAGCACCTTATCTGCCAGGGGATCCATGAATTTGCCGAAATCCGTAACGATGCCCCGGCTCCGGGCGATCTTTCCGTCCAGCATGTCCGTATAGCTGGCCGCTGCAAAGACGATGCCCGCCAAGAGGAAGGAGAGCCGGCTGCCCCTGTGGTTGCATAACTCCGCAAACACGATGAAAACCGGCGTCAGAGCCACACGGGCCATGGTAAGTTTATTGGGCAGGTTCCAGAGGGAAGAAGAGGACGTGCTTTTCAAAATATTCCTCCTGAAGTCATTTTCTATAGCATAGCACTAATTTTGAAAAATGAAAAGGAAAGAAAAGGAAAACAAAAGCGTTCTCACTGATTCAAACCGCATGCTTCTGCCAGTTCCAAAAGCTCCCTTTCGCTTTGGACTTCCCCGGGGTATGGGTAGGAGGCCAGACACTTTTCTGCTTTTTGACGCAGAGCGGCGGCCTGCGCCTGGTCTTTCTTCCACAGCAGAGCCAGGGCATATTGGGTGCGCAGGATGGCAGGATTCCCTTTCATACGTTTCATAAAGGCTGCCAGCTCCCGGCTTTCGCTTTGTGCCAGAATCAGGGGATCCTGTGCCCCCAGTGCTTCGCAGTACAGCCGGTCCAGCAGAAGCAGCTGCCGATATAGGCCGGGCAGGGCATTGGAGCTGGCGGAGAGCATATCCAGACAGACGGCGGCTTCCGCAAACCGATGTTCGTCCATAAGCCGGTTCTCATGCAGCACGGCCATAACGGCGGCCATGCTGTTGTACATATCCGCTTCCGCAGGGTGTGCAAACCAATCCTCCGGCATATCTTTCAGCCGCACGCCCCGGGAGATCTGCTGGTTGATCTTCATCTGCAGCCAGAAGGAACGGAGCGCCGCAGGGCTTTTCCCAAGACTCAGGGCATTATAGCCGTCATTATCTACATTCCCCAGCCGCATGGGAATACCGTTCATCAGCCCCATGCCCAACCCGAAAAGGGCAAACAGCAGCCACAGTCTGCCGGCCAGGGAGGCTGGATCCAGCAGCCGGTAACACAAAAAGCCCAACAGTGTCGCCAGCAGGTTCATCAAAGGGCCGCCCAGATTGTAGAGTACATAGGGGAAGCGGCCTTCCCGCCATGGAGGCGGGCTCATAAGGCATTGGCCGCCAGTGCCGGGCAGGGAATACCGACCCAGGTGCAGCCGCTGCCCGTCCCACCGCCACAGCAGGTTCCCAATGCGGAAGGAGACAAAACCGTAGCCTGTACATAAACCGAAGAGCAGGTGCCCGCCTTCATGGAGCACCACCTGCACCAGCAGCAGAAGACAGAAAGCAAGCCAGACGGCCAGCAGAAGGCCCATATGCTCCGGAAGGGGAAGCTCCAGCGACAGCACATAATCGATCAGCGGGAAAATGGCCAGACCGCAGACCATGCACAAAACCAGGTTTGCAAGCAGATAGAGAAATCGGCTCCGCTTGGAGGCGGCGGAATCTTTTTTCATACATTAATCCTTTACAGTAAAACGAACTATTATAAGTATAGCACACGAAACATCTGCAGAAAAGTGGATATGTTGGTGGAGCTCCATTCCCGGTTATTCTGCAGGGAGTTCGGCTTTGGATATGCGGATAAACTATAGCGTGGAAATGCGAAAGAGCATTGCATATAAAAATCCCGTCCGTCCCGGCAATGTGCGGCGATCGGAACGGACAGGATATGGACTTGACGGTTTATAACATATTGCGGGCAACCTCGTTTGAGATTGCCCGCTTGCAAAGACGTTTATAAAGTTAATCTTTCGGCTTCATGGTGGGGATTTAAGAAGAGTGTGTTTTATCAGGTGATACCAGGTGATAAACCACGATAAAATCTGGATTTTTCATTTTGCCCTCGTGATGCCATGTGATATAAATTCACATAAAATATGCGCTCATTGGCGTAAGGTTTGGCGTAAGCTGGCGTGAATCTCGGCTTTCATTGCTCGACAATAAATCTTCGTTTAAGAAGTGAAAGCTGCATATTAACCACCTATTATCGAGGCGTAACCGATCCTCCATTATATGGATGCTGCGCTGTCCATGAAGTCGCAGAAATAACTCTCGCGGGGGCTTTAGATACCTTTAATCCGGAACTCATTTTTCTTAGCCCTACATATTTTCCTTTCCAGTCCGGCCATGCCTCTCCTTCACAGTGGATGGAAATGGTTACATCGCCTACAGTGATTTCTTCATCGATCGGTGGCGTTCGACGATCCTTTAGCTTGATCCGAACGCTGAATCCGGTGGATTTTCCATGCACGGAGATAACTTTTGATTTCACACTAAACAGGGTATAATGTAAATCTTCGTTTTTTACTCGGATACGAATTGTTCCATGAACGCCCTTAAAGTTTGAATCGCTTTCATATACGTAACCAACGCCGACACGTTTGAATTGGCTCAAGCGCAAGTTGTTTCGTTGGAACAGGATATATGAGGGCTTCCCCTTTGGAGGAAACACTCTGGAGACGGTAAAATCTCGGTATTCAATATCTGTTTTGTCCATGTTGTACACCTCTTCATCATGAATGCGGAATCTCTAACATATCCAGCAGACGGATAAACGTATCTTGCCCATCCAAACAGGTATCCGTCAGCCAGCCCTTCTCGTTACGCCACTCGGAAAGTCCCCGGTAGTAATAATGCTTTTTTGCGTCTTCGATGATGAAAGGAATGATATTATGCCGCAGGCATTCCTTCAGGGCAATCAGTCGTCCAACTCTGCCATTCCCATCCTGGAAGGGATGAATGTATTCAAACTCAGCATGGAGCGCGATCACATCGTTGATGGTGATCGACGATTGGGAGTTGTATCGCATAAGGAGCGTCTGCATTTGGCCTGCAACATCCTTTGGCTTGACTGTTTCACGCCCGCCTACCATATTGGCGCGGCGCTTATAATCTCCCACGGCAAACCAGCTCAATGTGGAATCTTTTGTATCATGTTTCAAAATATAATGCAGTTGCTTGATTATCTCCTCAGACAGTTCTTCTTCCGCAACGTCGATCACATAATCAATCGCGCGGAAGTGGTGAACGGTCTCCAGAATATCATCCACCGGCACGCCGTCGCCCACATCAATGGTATTGGTCTCAAAGATCAGGCGTGTTTGATCCTCCGTCAGTTTACTGCCTTCGATATGATTGGAGTTATAGGTCATGCGAACTTGCAGTTCATGATAGAGTCCACCGGATATTTTTGCGTTTTTCTCATCCCGCAGGATTTGAAGAATGGGATTATCAGAGATCTCCCGATACAGCGCATCCGGATCACAGCCTAGATAATCGGCAATTCTTTCCAGCGTTCTTTTTGACAGTTTCTCGCCCTTTGCGATCTTGGCTATCGTGCGGGAGGAAATACCGATCTTTTCTGTGAGATCGGTTTTCTTAATCCCTTTTTGCTTTAGCTGCGCATATAAGCCTTCGTAAGAAAACATTTTGAATATCTCCTTCGGATCCTTTACATTATTATATCCGTTCTCCGGATATAAGTAAAGGAATATCTTCCGAGAAAACAAAAAAGTAAAGCTTTCTTAGCGCTTATTCCCTGTGCCATTGCTTCTTCGAATTACAGATGCGCGACAAAGATCAAAGCGGGCAACTTGCTGTTCTTCAAATACTTTTCCCGGAATATGGTATTGTACGTTTTACCAAGAAAATCATTGTTTGTTTCAGCTAAATATCTACTGTAATTCACCAACATATCGGTTGACGATTGATTCGATAATGTATTAATATAATATTATGAGAGGATGAAATGCACATGAATGATTATCCGTTTGGTGAACTGGTTTATCAATATCGAAAGTCAGCGGGCTTGACGCAGGCTGCACTTGCCGAGCAATTGGGCGTTACTGCTAAGGCAGTATCTAAGTGGGAAAACGGAGCCGCGAAACCGACGACGAACACCATACGTAAACTGGCGGTGGTATTCGGCGTTTCAGTGGAAGCATTATTGACACAGAAGGAGAAACCGATGAAAAAAGAGATCACAATGATCGTCCTGACGGGCGGTCCGTGCGCGGGCAAGACTACTGCGATGAGCTGGATGCAGAATAATCTGCCGCAGTACGGCTATAAAGTGCTGTTCGTTCCGGAGACGGCAACGGAGCTGATCGGAGGTGGGGTCACGCCGTGGGAATGCGGCTCAAACTTGGAGTATCAGCTTTGCCAGATGCAGCTGCAGCTGGAAAAAGAGCGCGTTTTCCGGTAGGGCGCCGAGTCCATGCAGGCGGACAAGATACTGATTGTGTGCGACCGCGGCGCGATCGACAACAAGGCATACATGAACGACCTGGATTTTCTGCGGCTTTGTGAAGCACTGCATACCAATGAAGTGGATCTCAGAGACCGGTACGACGCCGTCTTCCATCTCGTGACAGCAGCGAAGGGCGCGATCGACGCATATACCACGGCGAATAATGCGGCGCGGCGCGAGACACCGGAGCAAGCGGCAGCGCTCGATGATAAACTGATCGCTGCATGGACCGGACATCCGCATTTTCGGGTGATCGACAACTCGACAAGCTTTGAGGACAAGCTGAAACGGCTGCTGCGTGAGATTATGACATTCCTCGGCGAGCCGGAGCCGCTGGAGATCGAGCGCAAGTTCCTGATTGGGTATCCCGATCTAAAATGGCTCGAATCGCAGCCGAACTGCCGCAAGGTGGAGATTATTCAGACATATCTGAAATCCGAAACGGATGAAGAGGTGCGCGTGCGACAGCGCGGCGAGAACGGGCACTACACCTATTATCAGACGAGCAAGCGCACAATCTCAGGAATGAAGCGCGTGGAGGTAGAGAGCCGGCTGGCACAGGAGGAATACCTACGCCTTTTGATGAAGGCCGATACAACAAAAAGACAGATTCGCAAGACGCGGTACTGCCTGCTATATGAGAATCAGTACTTCGAAATTGATGTTTACCCATTCTGGATCGACAAAGCGATCGCGGAGATCGAGCTTTCCGATGAAGCGGAGCCGGTCGTGTTCCCGAAGGAACTGAAGGTCATCCGCGAGGTCACCGACGACCCCGCGTACAAGAATGCGGCGCTGGCGAAGATCGATTAAAGAGGAGGTATAAACGGAATGGGAGGAATGATAACATGCAAGATATGCGGACGCAAAAGCGATAACACTATTTGCCTTTACTGCGGGCAGCACTACTATCTTTTTTGCGATAGCTGCGGGGAGATGCTCGAATGGGACCCCGAGGGAGAAAAATGCCCGCGCTGCGGCGCCTGGTTTGAAGGCAGCGAAGGGAAGCATGGGAAGCATGGGAAGCGTGAACCGATACACGGAAAAACCCAGATATGCGATCGCTGCGGACACATCATGCAGGCGTTCTGGAGGGATATGGTGACCTATTGCGACTACTGCGGCGCGGGATACTTTAACAACGGATCGAGCTTTGTTCTGAAGGAAAAATAAACGAGCACGAGGAGCATCAGTATGAACAGAAATCTTAAAGTCTTTACCGCGACGGCGGTCGGCATCGCGCTGTTTGTCGTGCTGGCACTGTGCTTGCAGGTGCCGGTATTTCAGAATTATTACCTGTGCCTCGGCTATATCGTCATGGCGGTGTACAGCTATTCCTTCGGCGCCGTCAGCGGCACGATCGTCGGAACGCTCGGCGTCGTTCTGTACTGCCTCCTGACAAACGGCCTGCGCAGAATGCCCGGATGGGCGCTCGGCAATGTTGTGATCGGCGTGGCATTGGGCATTACATTTACCAAAACAAAGAAAATGAAAAACAAACCGCTGCAATACGGTGCATGGGCGATTGCAGTGATTGGGTCCGTTGCAGTCGGCATTTTGGGCGTCAAGTCCGTGGTGGATGCAGTGATCAAGGCACAGTCGGTTTGGTTGCGGATGGGTATGAATGTGTATGCTTTCGTTGCGGATGCCATCGTACTGTTGGCGTCGTTGCCGATCTGTGTACTGATGGATCGGCACGCCCAGAAGCTTCTTAAGGAGAGACAAACAACAGCGGATGAAAACACAATCAAAGTATACTCCGATACCGCAGGACAAAGCTCAAGTGCAAAAGCCCCGAAGAAAGGCGCTTCTGCCTCCGTGTCGGACAACACTTCACGACAGACAGAGAGTGTGTTTTTCAAACAAGATAAACCAGTAGCTGCCGTAGGTGAACATGCGGATGAAACGGTTGCCGATCCTATTGCAGAGACTGTGAATACAGACAGCAAAAAGGAAGAACGGCCTGTTTTTAGGACAAGCATCAGTGCAGGTACGCATAAAACAATGCCTTACGAATACTATGTCCGGATATGCTTAAACGACAAAAAAGCAGATTGCTTTTCAGAGGAAACGATCCGCCTTATCTGTGAGCATATGATCAGCAATGGGTATTGTTTTTTAGGCGCTGTTTGTGACGGTACGAGCGAAAGTGAGTGTGGCGGCGGCGGAACGGAAAAATATCATGAGAGTTATTGTGCACATGAATATGAGCGTTTTATTGGACAGTATAGACAAGACTATTTAGATGAAGATAACACTACCAGCGAAAAAACTAATAGTTGGGTCAGCCTTGATTTTTCATCTCTAACTGTGTATTTTGGGAAGAACGGTTTCTATGTAGGAATCGAAACTTACCAGTGCTGCTCATTTGTACTGGCTTGGCTGTTGAATCTGTCTTCCGAAACGGCTGCAGAGGCGAGACAGATCATTTCATCTCTGCAGGGAGAGTTATCCAACAGGTTTCAAACAACATCTTCCTGTGAGTATGAATCCTTAGAGACGTTCCCTCAGATAAAAACAGTAGCAGACAAGCTTTCTGGAATACTGGGCACAACGAAGGACATAACGCAGGAAAAATTGTTTGCAGATCTCTACGCCGCGTATCGGCAAGCAATCGAGCGCTATCGCTCTACGCTGCAGTACACGTCGGATTCTGTGTTTAAGCAGCTTAAGGAGGGGCAGCAATTCGTTCGGAACGAACAACCCCAATCCATCAACGTTCAAATACCGGAAGAGAAACAAGTCCCGACTGCAGCCGCTCAGGAGGTTTCTCCCGAAAACACAGAGCCTGAGCGAGCAGAGGATGTTTTCTTTAAAGACCACACGATACAATTCCTTGTACATAAATCCGAAAATCCATCAGTGTCCCGTGCAAGAGCATTTTCTTTTCTGAGGGAGTTTTCCCGTCGCTGTATCGGCGTGTCATGGACGGATGGAAAGGATCAATCGCTATGTGTTTCAAACGGCGTGATTACCTATGATTTCGATGAGCACTATGAATCTGACGACTGCTATGACGGCGGTTGCGGTGGATACAGCCTGGAATACTCCAGTCTGAGAATCCGGTTCATTTCATCTGAAGAGTGTCAGAGGCGGAAGACCGAAGCTCACGCAAAATCAGATAACAATGGGTTGGTCGTTCTGGATAAGCGTCACTGCATGATTGAGCATCCTCTTGAGATGAAAGACAGCTTTTTATTCGAAGCAGAAGGTTTCTGCCTCTGTGACGATACAGGGAGCTTATCAGATAAGTTCGATGCTTTTTTGAAGGATATAGAGATTGAACGGATCGCAGACATCTTCTTCGGAAGCAAAACCTCACTTTCCCTGTTTCCGAACGGAGGTTTGGACGAAGGCCGTCAGGCCATAAAACGGATCCATCAATATGTGATGGATCACTTCGAAGACAGCAACCACATGCCTATTTCGATCATCGAACGCCGATGGTCTTCTCCTTCGGGAGCGGAAGTGACTGAAGGAAGACTGGAATATTGTTACTCGAAGTATGAAACAAGCTGTTATGACGGCGGGTGCTGTGGAACGGATATCAATGAAAGCTATCTATGCATCAAGATCATCTCGGATGATGAAATTGCAGAAGCAAGAAAAAAAGCACAGTCGGATAAAGAGAAAAGAGTCCTAGATTTCAGACCATATCTGATCCGCAAGTACTGTGATCGTTTCCCGAATGAAACAACTGAGAAATTTACGGATTACGATCATCTGTACCTGGCGCATCCATTCGATACCCGGATGAATCTCTGTTTCTATGATCAGACGTATTGATATACAGGCCATCCGTTCCCGTATTCTGACAACGACTGCATGCAACGCCCGTTGTGCGTACTGCTATGAAAAAGGCTCCGCGATCCTTTGGATGTGCGATCAGACAGCAGATGAAACGGCGTGTTTTCTTGCGGAGCGCGCGAAAGAAACTGAGGGACCAGTGTTTCTCGAATGGTTCGGCGGGGAACCGACGCTGAATCTAAAGGCGGTTGATCGGATTTCCGCGTATCTGCACGACAATGGTGTGCCGTACAAGTCCTCAATTGTCACGAACGGGCTGCTTGCAGACAAATGCCTGGAGCACAACAGAATCGCACGATGGAATCTGATACTGACACAGATCACGTTAGATGGGACAGCGCAATTTCATGAAAAAGTAAAAGGCTTTCCAGCCGGATCGTTTGATCGGATTCTCCAAAACATAATTGCGTTGACGGAAGCTGGAGTCCGCGTAAAATTACGACTAAATTATGCCGGGAATGACGAGGAACTTTGTCGCCTGATTGACGATCTCAAGAACAGATTTCAATGCAATCCGCGCATCTTCCCTTATGTAAGTGCTGTCTATCCTGAAGGACGTGAGATTCCAAAGGAATCCATGCAGCATGTTCTGCAGTTGCAGGAACGGATTATCGAGGTGGGTCTTGCTTCCCGACAATCCTTATATGGGTTTGGGGAACGCTGCAACCGTTGCTTTATGATGTCACCGACCAGCTTCACGATTACACCGGATGGTAAGCTGTACAACTGTTCTCACAACATGAGCGACGGCCAGTGCGTTGGCTCTGTTCGTCAATATGAACCAAATCATCCGATCAGACAGGCATTCTTATCGGCATCGGTATCCAAAGAGTGCGAATTGTGTGATGCCTATCCTATCTGTAAGGGCGGATGCCGAATTGGGGAACTCGGTCTTGCACAAATGCCGCAGTGTCATCCGTTTAAGAATGTGATGTCGGATATACAGTATGCGAAGTCTGTGATGAATCTAGTATTGTAAAACATGCAGTTCTGTATAAAAGATGAGGAAAACTGCTTGATAGACAGTAATTATGATGGTATATGTTTTTTCAGTAATTAGAGACTGTGTTATCCGTTTTGGTACACGATTAGAAATCCATAATATGTAATTGCTCTCCGGAGAAGAAGTATGTTTAGCGGCTCTCTATTCTGGTTGCACGTTAGATATTACTATTGATTGAAAAGAAGATATGAGATGTTTAAGGATATTTTTTCTTTAGGCCCGATTGGAATTATTACTTTAGTTATTCTTGGCGTAATTTGTATTACTTCGATTGTAGCTTGGTGCTTTCTCTTCCGATTTAAGAAGAGTGTGTTTTATTAGGTGATACCATGTGATAAACCACGATAAAATCTTGATTTTTCATTTTGCCCTCGTGATGCCATGTGATATAAATTCACATAAAATATGCGCTGATTGGCGTAAGTTGGCCTGAATCTCGGTTTTCATTGCTCGACAATAAATCTTCGTTTATGATCTTTTGAATATGGGCGTAACTCGCAACGTCTTCGGAAGAATAAGAACATGACGCTATTCACGTTAGAGCGTCTCTATGAACTATTAGACTGCACACCAAACGATATTGTTCGCTTTACAAAAGAGAATGATTGAACCACTGTTGTCATGATAGACTCAGTGGTTTTTTGATTCCTATCGATTTTCTCTTTTTAGATTTTTCAGTTGGATATTTATAGTAAAAGGGTGGATTGTCGAGTTTAATTGCTATTTTTGAAAATATAGGTTGATTTTATCCTATAATCCGTATATACTATTTAGCGGGAGGTGCAACATGAAGATTGATACAGACACCATTGCTTCGATGAGCGAAGCGAACCAGAACTTTTCTCGTGTGGCACGCATTGCTGACCGGTTTGGCGAAGCGATTATATTCAAGAACAATCGCCCGAAATATAAGCTTGTGGATCTAGAGCAGGAAGAGGATCTAGAACTCACGGACGACGAAAAGATTGATATTGTTGCAAAACGGTTGCTGAACGAATACCGTCCGGCTTTCCTGGAGTTGGCAAAATGATTAAATTCTCACAGGAAAAAGTGCTGCTTTTGCATCAACTGATCACAGAAGAAACCGGAGGCGATAACGGCGTCCGCGACTTTGGTTTGCTCGATTCTGCTTTGGAAAGCGTTTATCAGACGTTTGACGGAAAAGAGCTTTATCCAACAAAGCAGGAAAAGGGAGCACGTCTCGGTTATGCTTTGATTTCCAATCATGCGCTCGTGGACGGCAACAAACGGATCGGCATGTATGTAATGCTTGCGTTCCTGCAGGTGAACGGAATCCATATTCATCCGACGAATGAGGAAGTTGCGCGTGTCGGAATCGCAGTTGCCGCCGGCGAGATGGGATATGAAGAACTGCTTGAATGGGTGAAGGCGAACACAGACGATCTAAGATAGAATCTCAAGAGATAATAGAACCATAGAAGTGCGCTCCTAAAGCAGGGGCGCACTTTTCATGAATGGGCAGGAATGTCATTCTGATTCAATATTGAGATTGACGTAGTTTCTCATACATTTTTCTCGCGTCTCGAATATCCTCTTGAAGATCAGATGAGATATAAATGTCCATTTTTCGAAAGAGAAGTCGAGCTTCATTTACTGCTTCTTCTGCAGATTCAGGCTGCCGATAGGTGTAGTAGGAGATGCCGTTTCGAGAACAGATAAATCGCTTGAGAGATTGCTCCAGCTGCTAATAGGAAGATGAAGTTTCCTTTTCAATCGCAACGGATAAACCGGGAATGTACATCTCCAATGGATAACCGATCGCACTGTCCGAATGAAACAAGATGCGTTCGCAGTTACGGGCAGCATATAGGATAATCAATAGCTTTGTGAGGATAGATCGAAACTCTGCCTCGCATTTTGTGCAGGGAATCCGCGCGATTGTTCGATCCGACACTTTTGCCTTCCACTCATGCCCACAGCTGCTCTTCCACCAGTAGACCCGGCAGGATGTTCGAGTAACACATTGCGGGGTATCCGTGCCATTCATTTCGTACAGCCACTCAGAGGCAATGTCGGGATCAGTTGTAGCAAGATCGTTGATTCCTGCTTTGACGGTACGGTTGGAACAATAGGGACACTTGCTCCCGGCAAGACGTGAGGTGATCCAAGCTTGGTATTCACCGCCACAATCTTTGCAAGTCCACCATGCCAGCATGAGTTTTTTCTCCGGAATGGTATTTGGAGCGATTTCATTTTGCCCTGACCATTCTTTGGCGAGATCGGGGTGAAGTGTCTGAAAATCGTTGAAGCCGATTAGCAGTTTGTGATCTCTGCAATACGGGCAGCCATGTCCTGAGGAGCGATCTGAGATGAACGCTTTCCATTCGTGTCCGCATTTTCCTTTCCACCAAACTTTGCGATTGGCGAAGGGCGTAACTTGATTCGGGGAAAGGGGATAATTCCTTTCAGACCACTCTTCCGCGACTGCCGGGAATCGAGTAGCAAGGTCATTAAACCCTTTTAGCACGCGGTTTCCCGAACAATAAGGACACCCGGATTGTCTACCGGAGGCACGGCTCTTAATGGTTGCCTGCCATTCATGTCCACATACGCCGATCCACCAAACCAAGCGATTAGAGCCATAGGTCACATCATCTGGTGTAAGAGGGAGATTTCTGTCCGACCATTCTGTAATGAGATATGGCGATACCTTGGATAGAGAATTGTCCATGTCGATACCTACTCCGATCTTTTGATAGAAGTTAGCATATACGACATGGATAAATAAGAAAAATGTGCGATTGAAAACAGACTAGCGAAGGTGTTGCCTTAGGTCTTGTATTTCCGTTTCCAATGGCTCTTGTTGGCATGGAATTAGCTAATGTGAATCAAAAAGCGGAGTCTGTTCTGGACGACTCCGCTGTAGGAAGAACGAATAAATCAGCTATCGGCTAATTCAAACTTGTTTGCTTCTTTATCTAATGATGTAGCAAGATCACTAATGAGCTCCTGCATGGAAACGAAGCTAGATCGCAAATCAGAATACTGCGTGATATACCTTGAAGCAGAATTTCCTTCCCATTCGCTCTCCAAAGTGCTAATAAGACTGTCAAGCTTTGTAATAACACCGTCCACTACTTCGCCTTGTGCCCTGTATTCTGAAGCTCGCGCACGGAGCTGATCAGGGGATACTCTAAGTTGTGCCATAATTATTCCTCCCTAATTTATTAATCTTAATGACTATTATGGTTTTATTGGCAAAAGATTATGATTTCCAATTCTGAGCATTACCTCGTAGAAGCTCAGGATGGGTCTCCACATATCTGTTTATGGTTTCTGTCATTCCTTTATTCTCACCATCGTCACAACCGCGGAAGAATACCGTGCTGATATCATCGTGATTAAAGTACGCAATACTATCTCCGGTGACGCCCTCTGGATAGAGAACTCCACCATAATCAAAGAAGTACTCTTTTCCATCGTTTGGTACATTAATTGCACGTGCAACAACTAGCAATTTTTTGATACCGCTCTTGAGATAGACAACGCTGCCAAGTGGAACATAATCGATTTTTTCCATGATACTTCTCCTTTTTTTATATGGTTACTCGTTATTGCCCTCACACTAATAGTGATAATGATTCCTTCATTATTCAATACTCATGAGAGATGTCTCCCATCTTCTGACCATAGCCAGAAATAGAAGTTCCTCCGGTATGTGCAACACTACTATTGATCACCGTAGGAATCAATTGCATTGTTTTGCCGTCTTCAACTTCATGCCATGTTAAGCCATTATCTTCTCTATAGCGGCGAACATCGGCACTTGTGACGCTTCCGCCGATTTGTTTTGCTAGCGCTTCATCTGCCTGATAATAATTTGCGTCTATTCCAGTTCGATCAGATGTCATATGACCGATTCCAACCTCACATTTTTGATGACCCCATGGAGTATCATGGACTGAAAACGGACTAAAATCTGGGTGTCTGTTGATAACAGTCACAGATTCTTGACCATAAGCTCGCATTACTGCTTGAGCTTCCGGATTATTAGGAATAAACTGCGAATCACCACGTTCTCCAAGCCATATACCAGAATTATCCTTTGGTGTTCTCATAGTAGGGTATTTAGGCTCAATAAAGTCTGTTGCAGTCTTAGAGAAAGAATAGTCCTCTCCATCAATTAGGAATTCTCCGTTTAGGTCCATTTCTTCCATTTGAAGTATTTCGCTTGGGGAGCTGGAAGTGTTATCCCAATCCGTGGAATGCCAATCGGATAGATGCGATTTTTCCCATATTTCTTTCTCTTCGAGCTTCTCTAGTGCCTCCTGTACAACCGGCGTTATGCCGCTGTTTGGATCGGTTTCATATCCTAATTTGGCTTGTATGATTGGAGTCAAACCTGTTTTAGGATCAGGTGTACGTTCTTTAAAATGACTCTTGGTAGTTTCTTTTAGACCCCCCTTTATGAAATCTGAACCGATCTCATCAAACGATAATACCTTAGTATACTCTTTTTCTATATCAATCGCGTCTAAAGCATTCTTTCCGTTGACGATATTTCGGCCAGCATCAAATACAGTTTCAACAGTGGTAGAGGTGAAACGCTCGCCAATGCCTGTAGTCACCGATTCGGCGGAGCCTTCGATAAAAGTACCTATATAGTGCCTAATATCGTTGGAAGGATTGGAGTATTTGTCCAACCCGAGGCCGATAGGCATATCCTTCATTTGATCACTGATTACATTGCTAACCATAGAACTGGCGAATGAACTTGATCCGCTTTTTGCTGCGTCGAAGAAGACTGACTTAACATTTGATACTGAACCTGTAGTCATCATCTGATCATACACATTGTCTAGACCGCCCCATATAGCACTGTTAGAACTTGATATGGTGGCCTTAACTGCGGCACCAGTGCCCGGCGGGAGTATTCCACTAGTAAAGCCGTTAAACCAGCCTTTGATGGCCTCCTTCCCAATATAGGCTCTGTCCCATTGATCTGTATCCATCCCATATTTAACATACTCATTTGCTGCAGCGTTAAAGGCGCACTTGGTAACACCGCAAATTACAGGAACAAGTAGTGTGCCAGCGCCTGTACCAATTGCAATACCTGTTGCAATTACTGCCAGAACGCCAACAGCCGCCTTCGCCCATTTCGCCTGCTTCTCTCGTTCTTCAATCTCTGCCTGCTGTTGCGCCAATCTATCTTCTAGACTCTTGGCTGCAAGAGCTACATCAGATTCTTGCGATGATAACCTGTCATATGCATTACGAGTCGCAAGTAACAATCCCGGAACGCTAGATAGAGTTAAAAAACTATTAAGCGAGAAATTACTTTTACTGTCCGGACTAATAGCTATAACTTCCCTTAGATATGCTTCAATTTGCGCAATGAGAGCGTCAATTTCTGAAAAATCCGAAGATGAATGGGTGCTTTCCAAAGAATTAATTGCATCGTCCAGATCATCAAGTGAGGATAGTATTTGGCTTAGTTCAGAATCCGGTTCACTAATATCAAGACTTGATACAGTTACGAGGTCCGATACCTTCCGAACCGATCCTTCTGCTGAAAGACCAAGCTGTTGTAGTCTGCTTCGCTTATCCTGTAAGACAGATCGCACTTCGCTTTGTTCAGCTTCATCAATATACGTGTCTCCCGCTTGGTCAATCTGTTGATAATAGGAGTTCGTATATAACAGAAAATTTTGACTGAAAAGTTGTAGCAAGCTGGATAAAGAAGCGCCGAGACAAGAATAGACCGTATTAAGATACTCTTTCATACGATCTGCGCTATTGCCCGCTATATGAGGACTTGCTTCAATAGTGGATTTAGCTTCCAATACGGATGAAACACCTTGAGCCCATTCTCCGACTGTAGTGCTATACGCGCCCAAAAGATATTGCATAGCACCATAATCTACTTTATATCCCATCTCGTTTCTCCCGTCAATTAGTTTCCACTGCTATCAGCAGCCTTCAATTTTGCAGCAAGACCATCCATATCATCAGCATCTTTCTTTATGACCGCTTCTGTCCAGGCCATTATTCTCCAGATCCTAAAAAAACGCTCCTGATACGCATCCACCGTTGGGAGGGTAATTCCTTCCGTAGAAGCGGAAAAATAGCTTGAAGCATCAAGTCCTTTAGCGGAAGCGCGAAAAGCAGCTACTTCCAAAGAAAACAGATCATTTAATAAGATGTTTGCCATATTAGTTCCCTATGTTTTGCAAATCAACTTTCCATCGCTCAATCTGTCCCCAAAGGTTTCCAATTAGTGGAACCAATTCACGTTTTTGTGCTTTCAGGTCGCCTATCTTTGTGTTTACTGCATCCTGGGCGGCATCTAACAAGCGATAATATTCCCCGCAAACATCATCAAAAGAATCTCCGGCTTGGCAGAAGGCATTATGTTTGTCTCCAACCCACTTTCTTTTTTCATCAATTATCTGCAGAGTTTTTTTCCTGACAGAGCGGAAATCATTTTTGATAGCTCCCAACTCACGATACACTGGCTCAAGGCGCGCAATTTCATCGTCGCAGTTCCTAACTATTCGTTGGTATCTTGTGCGTTTATTCTTTGCAGCTTCAATCCATTTTTCAATTTCGCTCTTTGTTGCCATAGTATTCACCTCTTCCCAAGCGAAGAATAATATGGGTATTGATCATGTACATCATATCGACTCTTCTGATAGCGGACAATGTGGAACACGGATACGTGCGATTTCATTTCCAATTATACAATATCCATCATATTTTTGCAATGGTTCATTAAATGTTCTAATTATCGCATAAGGCAATTCGCCTATTCTCAAATTGCTTAAATCATCAAAGAAAACCAATTTGCGGTCATCCCTGAATTTTCTTAGAATTTCTGAGCTATACGGAATGCTGACATTGTCAAGCGCTCCAAATATTATGCAGACATTCATAGCTTTAAGCTTATTCATCAGAGCAGACCATGCCTGAAGAGCGGCCTTATCGGTTTGAATGACATTGATGGCTTCGGCAGTATTAAGCAAAAGAACCAATGTTGGAGATGTATCTAAAACGGATGCATCGCCCGAGGTGACAATTGCATAGCGTTCTTCCGCTTTCATCTGCACTTGAAGAATCATTTGTTTCGCTTGATCAGGAAGAAAGCTGTACTCTGCAACACAAGAGTAATTAGAAAAGGATTGCAGGGTGCGATCAATTCCGTCAACAATATAAAATTCCGTCTTCAATCCTTTTGCATTTTCTGCTGCAGTAAGAATATACCGCTGATAATTATTCACTTCATCAGCTCTTCCAGAAATCGCCAGCATACCTACAGACGCAAGCTTAATTGACAATGGTTTTACTGTTGCATAATCCAAACCCATCATGAGCTTACCGTTACAGTACGCATCAGCATATGTAGAAATAGCTTCGATCGCTGTAAGGTCTTTAGGAATGAAAGGAATGGGTTTAGCTTTGATTCTTCCTGCCTTATCAACTTGATCGCGACAATACTCGCGAATCGTCTGTGCGCGTTCTATCTCTTTCTCCATGTCAGCGGTCGCAAATGCTAGATAAGACTGGCATTCATATACTGTATTCTCGATAGATACAAGGCAACGTCCAGGTTTTTCTTTTAATTTGAATGTATTATGACCCAGAAGCGCGCTATAAACCGTTACATCGTTATTATAAAATGCTATACGGTTTGCAATCGCAAAAGTAGGCAGATAGGACGTGCTCCCCACAGGTTGCGTTGTGGTCGCAATAACGCTAATTCCAAGAGCAAGACCTTCCTTGCACAAAGATAAGAGAGGATCGTTATCCACCGGGAAGTATGCTTTTGCAGCCGCCAAATCATCAACCATTACCAGGATTTGAGGCAAATCCTGTGCTCCGCTTTCCATATAGGCACCGTAATTGCTTACGCCAGCAAACATAAACCTTTTTCGACGCTGTTCCATCTCTTCGTTTAGCAGCCGAAATAGGTTAGTGATTTTCTCGGACTCTGTAATCGTGACAACACCTCCGACATGTGGAAGTGTTTCATAATTTTTCAAAAAGAGTGACGCAAAATCTAAAATATAGATATTCACTTCCTCAGGACTATACCTTTGCGACACACCATAAATGATGGTCTGCAAAAGGTTGGTTTTGCCCATCATCTGAGAGCCGACTATGAGCGTATTGCGAGAGAATATATCAATACAGTATTCTCCCTGAAACTGCCTCGATGGATCATCGCGAATCCCAATTGGAATTGATCCAAACGGTAATGTGGTATTATCTCTGGAAGGAGCTTGAGGGAAAGTGACCTTGTCTAGAAGCGGTTGGCAGAAAATATCTGGCAGTTTCTGTATTTCATGAGTGCGACAATAATTTGCAATTGCATCTGCTGCTTCACGAAATTGCGTGCTTTCATTTCCATCGGAAAGAAGAACCTTTCCGCCGCTATAAGCAGACTGGAAGAGGGTTAAACTATCATCAATTTTCAAATATCCCCGACCAGGGTTCTTAATCTTCGCAGCTAGATCCGAGTTAATCATATCTCGGCTTTCTCCGGAATTAGCGACTTTTAGACATATCTGTTTAAGGACATTCGCTCTTATCTTACCATCAACCACGCCTGATGGACTTTGTGTTGCTAGCACAAGGTGTATACCTAAAGATCTTCCCTTCTGTGCAACCGAAAGAAATTTATCCATAATATCCGGCAGTTGCTTCTTTAATTCTGCGAACTCATCAACAACAATGAATAAATGAGGCAGAGGCTCATTTACTTTGCCCTTCTTATACAGCTCTGTATAATATCGAATACCTTTAATCTCCTTTTTTTCTTCCGGATGGCTATCGTTATATTCCTTGAACAATTTCTCTCTTTTGAGATTCTCAGCACTAATAGAAGCTAAAGAACGTCTTAATTCGTCCCCATCAAGATTGGTAATCACTCCACGGACATGAGGAAGCCCTTTCAAACTGCCAGCGATACTATCGCCTTTAAAGTCGATTATAAGGAAACTGACCTCATCCGGAGGATAACAAAGCGAGAGTGAAAGTACGATCGATAACAATACTTCACTTTTACCGGAACCATTCGTACCGGCAAATAGGGCATGCGCGCCACCATTTTCACCGGTAGGAGGTGAATTGAAAATCACAAGTTCGCCATTTTCCTTAATCCCAAATGGAGCAGAAGGAGCAACAGTTGAAGTGAGAATGTCAGAATGTTTCCATCTTTTGCCAATATCAACTTCGGAAATAGAATCAACTCCAAGCATTTGATAGAAAGAATATTGTTTAGGCAGAGAACTAATCTCAATTCCTTCATCACAGTATAGTGGACTCATTGATTGCCCAAACATCTGCTTTAGCTCGGATGAGATCATATCAGGGCGAAAACTTTGACGTTCTGATGCATGTGTTGTATTATATATTTCTCCCTCTCCATCAGACAGAGAAATAATATCAGTGCATTGCTTTGGCAATTGAGCTATTTTCTGAGCAGCCATAAGACATCCAATTCCAAGCCCATGTTCCAAGAAGAGAAATTGGTTGATTGGATTTGATTTTTTTAGAAGTTTCGGCTCAAAAAACACAAAAAGAACATAAGGCGTGAACTGAGGATCATTGCCGTAGCTATTGTTTTCTTGTAGTTCCTGCTTGCGCTGTTTAAACAACTCGGTGAAATCGTGAAACAGTTTGTCAGCTGCCTCTTGGTCGCTTGCAATGTAGCTATCGCCTTGCGGTGCCGCGTGGGTGTGTGGCAAATTGGACAGCCAACCAAGTTCTTCTTTGTTTTCCTCATTATAGAAACAAACAATCTTCAGATCGCTATAACAATGATGTGTAGTTAGGTGGAATACCATGTTTTGCAACTGGCTTTTTGTTTGTTTGGGTGTGCCAATTAGTCCTACCACTTCACTGCTTCGGATATTGCAAAGGACAGGCATATTCTTAACGGTATTATATGAATGGTACAGTTCTCCAGGCTTCTTCTTCAACTCGTCTGTTTCCATCAGTTGCTCCTGAGACCAACTGAGTTTCATGGAGAAAGGCACTGTTCCTGTACCTATGCGAACTGACACAAAATCAGTATCATCTGGCTCTCTGCACCAAAGCTTTGTGCTGCGAGTTTTAACAGCGTCAAAGCAATCTTCCGGATTTGGGTCCGCTAAGAGCATCGCTCTCTTTTGTGCTTCGCGTTTATCTTTAATGGTTGCTTCGACTTCATCCAACTTTTCCATGTAAGCGGTTTTGCGCTTTTCTGAACTCTTTTCAAAGGACTTATTGCCGCGGAAATAGTTAACAATAGAGACCACTAAGCCTGCCAAAGTCATGGGCAGGGTATAAAGCATCATCATAGTGTTTTGAAAGGCCAGGGCCATTGTAACAGCAAGCGCAACAGTAACGCCTGCCGGTAAAAGCGTAGATAGCCAATTGATTTCAGGCTTGCTAACTACTGCTGGAGGAGCCGGGATCTCTATTTTGCCATTGGGCAAGCGTTCCTGAATACGAGTAGATCTCTTAAATAATTCCAACGAGGACTTATTAGTCGGTTTTATTGCTGTATTATTACCAACTAATTTTCCTTTTAATCTCCCAGTTTCTACTTGAGGTTCGAGCGATTCAGATTCAATAATCGCTTGCGTCTTAGGAGTAGAGGCTTTTTTTGATGAGATAAGACTACCCTTTAATTGAGATTTCATAAAACTACGTTGTTCACCGGTAGAATGGCTCAAAACTTTTCCGCAATTTGAGCATTCTAAACTATTATCGTCATTGGGCGAACCACAATCAGGACAGATAATCATAAGCAATATCCTTTTCGTTAATCTAAGTCGGTTGGTCGAGTGAGAGTAGCAGTAATATGCGCTGAAGACTTTGTGTTTTCAGGCTTCTGCATTTCAAATCCACAATACGGACAAAACTTAACCTTTGATATCCTTTTATGACATCCAGGACAGTTGACGAATGAATCATCACCATCGTCTAATACAGGAGGCTTAAGCTCGCTGGCCTTTGAGTGATGAGATAATGGCGATGATTGTGTGCTTATACTTGCCGCTACTGACGGTTCCTTTATATAATGCTCATAGCTGTTCTTATACATCAGCCACAGCGCTTTCTTCTCTTCATGAGACATACCTTGCAGCTTAGATATAAAGTATGCATGAAGGTAATCAACTCTAGAACGAAAAGCATTCTGCAAGTTTTGGAATGATCCGAATCCAACAGAAATACCAGTCAACGAAAAATCATCTCCTGATATCTGCATTAGATCTGCTTTGAGCTTGCTTTCCCACTCTGTAATGCTCGATGCATCCAACAAGGTTCGCAAGAGCATGTATTCAAATTCCATAGGAGTCGACAAATAGCCAAAGCATCCATCCGTTGCAGTAAAAAGAATGCAAGGACTCTTTATCTTGAGTTGCTTTTGATGAATCTCGAAGTCCTTTGATGTAGTGATAACATTTGTTAATACGGCGTCTGTTGTTAAGTTTTCCATTGCATCTACATTCCCGAGATCATCTTTTGTAAGCTGCATCAGACCATCCGAAGAAAGAAGATAGCACCGGGAATCCCCTGCAGACAAGCAAAGAACATCCAAATCACGACCATTTTTCGTAGACACTAAAACAATAGAAGCCGTAGTGGGAAAGTCTTTTGTAAGGCCACCTTTGAGAGCAGATGCTTCATTACCAACATCTTTACAGATTGAGAGATAATGCTTGATTTTTTTCTTTAGTGAAGCAGCAGGTGAAGATTGGTATTCCGGTGTACCGTAGGATTCTGAAAACCAATCCTTTGTGGCTCCGGCAACTACTCTCGATGACATATAGGCTCCGGTTTTGTTGTGAAATTTCGGGTATTTTTTTGCACCTGATCCGCCGCAGCCATCAAACACGCTAACTATGCCGGCATTATCATTAAGCGAAGTGAAATAGCTGTCCTCGCCATTATGCTTAATCTTTTCTTGACAGCATTCTATGATGCAATCAGCGTATTTCAAAAAGCTGGATTGAGTCACCTGTATAAACCCTCCGTTTTTAGCCTATTGTTTGTGCGATGCAGCTCAAAATGGTTTGATAATCGACATCCTTTAATCCGTCGCCCGCATTGGATGGAAAATGAACGACATTGTCCCAGTTATCTGCAATTGTTTTCCACCCGCCTTTATTCGGGGCGAACAAAATAAGCCTCTTTGCTGCTTGTTCAGGCATATAGCCGGGATCGTATCTGTCACCCCACCACTGAGTAAGTTCGTCCATATCCTTTGCCATACCTTTCGGATAAGAGGAACAGGTTTTTCCAAAACCAAGGCTGTGTGGGGCAGCATCAGTCCAGAGAACTATGATATGACGATCCTTTGATCCTTTTGTGCTCCAGTCTGAACGAATAGCATATGCAAGCGCTTCAAGTCCGTCTTCTTCGTCGTCCCCTCCGCCGATAGGAAACAAGCTGTTTACACTTACTTCAAGTTTATGAGCATCCGTGGGGAGTGAAAAGAAGTCAGAAACGAGCATAGGCTCATTCTTGCGAACCTTTTTACGAATCTCATCGGCATACGCCAAGTAATCACGAAAAGCGATAACCCGTACACGAAGCTCATCAACGACCTTATCTTTTTCCTGGAGTGTTCTTTGTACATCATCATAGAAACTAAGAGCTCTCTGCTTGACGATATTTAGGATATTATCCATAGTTTCAGTACAGTCAATGCAGAAGACGATGTCTACGTTATACGACAGTTTAATTGTATTACTACCCATAAAATACCTCAATTATCTATTAAGTCACCAGCGGGGCGCAAGTACTTTCTTGCTTCCTCCTGAATCTTTTTTTCTTCAAGAGAAAGCTTATGACGATTGGTTACAGTAATAATCGCAGCGATCATTGCCAACGGCGTAATAAATACATAAGCCCCCAGTTGTATTGTATTGGTAAAATAGTCTTTGGAGATCATAGTGAGTATGAGGATTGCCAACGCGGGGATGGCAGTCAGAACCAAGCCGATAATGGTTAATCTGAAAGGCCATGCACTTTCGTACTGCTTGGACATGCTCCTAATGCCAAGAAAGGATGCAACGATTGCACCAACGCCAATAATTGCTACAAGAGCAATAAGGAATTTGGGTAACGCCTCATTAGAAGACATGGATAGTAGCGAAACGAGAGCAGGATTATTAAGACTAGCCGCAAAGCTTCCGTCATTATCCAAAAGGACATAGTCGATAAAGTCCGCGCCATTCGTAATAACTTTTAAAATATTAAAGGAATAGGTATTGCCGTTACTGTTTTGGTAGGTAATAACCGGCAAGAACAAAGATACGACACTTAATACAATAGCGCCTATCGCGATATACATCCATGTCTTTTTCTTATTCATTTTATCCATGTCTCCTTCCGGATTGAGTCGGAACAGCTGTAGGGTTCGGACTTTCAATGTCCTCGTTTTCATCCGATGGATCGGATGCTTCTGGCGTTGCTATAGGGTCATCTGAGGGTAATGGAGATGTCTCTGATTCTTGAACCGTCAGATTAACAGACAATTCTTTTTCGAATCCATCCACGCTTGTAACAATACATTTATATGTTCCAGCAGCGTCCAGAGTAAGGCCCGTGGCGATAAGACGACTAAATCCTTTAGAATGATCTTCCTCTATTGATAATCCGAGGATAGGATTATTAAGACTTGAATCAAAGTCAATAATCGTCCATGTACCTGTTATAGACTGCTTTTCCCATTTGAACGAGGCCACTTGCCCTTCTACTTCAACAGAAAACAAAGATGTTCCCTCTTCGTTTGCATAGCCCTCTTCGAATATCTGATCGATAGGTGAAGAGACTATGCGCAGAATAGTAGGTTCAGCGCCTTTTAAGTCGTCTAGTTCTCCGCGAAAAGCATCAATTGAATTTGTAAGGTCGGAAACCTCTGTATCAATATTGCTTTCTAAAGAATTGATCTGCTCATCGGCATCCTTCTTGACCGAAGAAACTGATTGATCGAGATCACTCCGCGTCGAACTAATGCTTCTGGATAGTTCTTCTCTATTTTGATCAATCCTATGGCTTGAAATAGCAAAAAGGACAATCGACAGCACCATGCTACAGATTGCTAAAGCACCAACGGCTACAATCAGAAACGTCGGCTTCTTAGTAGGAACCGGTGTAGTAACATCATGTGATACATTACTGGGCTTGGGGGATTCTGTCGGCTTAGGCGCTGAGGCCATATCCCAAAATCCATTGCCTTTTTCATTTGATTCTATGGAACGTCCACAATGAGGGCATATTTGTTGATTAGGTTCGATCGTCTTTCCGCAATGTTTGCAAATCATCTGTATTCAATCCTTTCACTAAAAATGTAATCCGCAAGCAGGACAAGTTCGTTGTTCTTTTTCGAAGATTGTTTCACAATGAGGACAAATTCGCATATTCCTTTGAGAAGCATATATTTCATCGCATGAACGCTGAGCTTTTGCTTTATTAACGGCTGGCTTTGTGGGGGCAGGGTCTTTTTTCGCTGGCGGTGTCATTCCGGGTATATTTATTTTCAATTCGCCGGTTGCGGAGCTTGTATCTGGTTTTTTCTTGAAGAAAGAGAATGCTGCCATCATTAACTCCTTATACCTTAATCAAAATCAGTAGGCACATAAAACCCATACGTTTTCTTCGAATCTTGCACGTGTGGAAGATCGTTTTGATGTGAGTCGCCAACGCTTGAGAACAAAAACAAAAGAGTTCTTGCCGATGGCCTGTCCTCCGGGTTTAAACTCAGCATTTGCTGAATCATGGATCTAATATGTTCCGGAATCTGCGTGCTGATTACTGGACTATATCCATCTAACACAGCTTCAAAAACATAATGGTATTCTGATGTGACTGCAGGGAAGGTACCTGTCCAGTATTGATGAAACAGAATGCCAAGAGCAAAGATGTCTATTTTTTCAGAAATAACTACTGATGAATCAGACATCCTTTGGAACACCTCTGGAGAAAGGTATAGAAAGTCTCCCTGCACATCATCAGGAACTTTGCTGGCAAGGAAACCAGAATCAAAATCGATTATCTTTGCAGTATAAAAAGAATTTTCAGTTTGCTTCAGAAGCATGTTATCCGGCTTTATATCGGCATGAACAATACCTGCTTCATGAAAAGCAGCAACACTATATAGAATTGATCGGATTAAAGCTTCTTTCCTATCATCACTCAATTTAGAGATGATATGAGGATCTATTCCCTCTGATAGGATCTTGTCGGTAATCATGTAATATTTCGATCCGGCACGGAAAAAGTCCTCAATGATCACATTGTTTCCAGTACGACATTGAGACAACGTATTATAGAACTCCTTCTTTTCGATATAGAAGTTCTCGCACAGTCGCTGTTTTCGCTCAATTACTTTTTGCGATAGCTCGCTTTGATTGCTTGGATAAACCGGAGACAAGAATTCTTTGATAAAGTATTCATGTTTATTCTTTGTACAGAATCCCCATTTGCAGAACCCGGCATTTTGAGTTGTTAACTCACCGTCTAAGCGATAACCATTTATGTCTCCCATGGTTTAGACTCCCGCTTCAGATACTGTTTGTTATTGCATCAAGTATTTGATCATACTCCAAGGATTTCAGTCCCTTTCCTGCTTCTGATGGAAAATGAACAACCTTATCCCACGAATCTGAGATTGTACTCCAGTACTTTTTCTCCGGCGCATAAATCAACAAGCGTTTTGCACTATTGTTCATGATCCCAGACTGATCTTCATCGCCCCACCACTCGGTTAACTCCTCAAAGTCTTTGGCCATCTTCTTCGGGTAATTATCTGACTTTGCGCCAAAGCCAAGTTTGTGAGTACCATCATCGGACCAAACAATAATAATATGACGAAGTTTATCACCGGAATTGTTCCAAGGGGACTTCATTGCATAAGCAAGTGCTTCAAGCCCATCTTCCTCATCATCGCCGCCACCTTCGGGTTTAATGCCCTTAAGCAATTCCTCAAAAGCAGCAGAGTCGTCAGGAAGGTTGAAAAAGTCAGAGGCCATCATCGGCTCTTTATCTTCAATATAATCACGGAACACAATAACACGAACGCGTACTTGATCAATGTGCTTGGCCTTTCGAGCCATGTTAGCAGTTAGATCGTCGTAAAATGTCAAAGCGTTGTTTTTCACCGTACCTATAAGGCTATCCATGCTACCGGTTGCATCAACAACCATGCAAATATCAATATTATATTTGATGCTATAGTTGCTTCCCATAAATCCATTTCCTCCATCATTACCTTCAATGAAAACAATTATATCAAAATACGCTTATGGAAACAAGACAAAAAGGATGCAATTCAAATCTTTTTTCGTTTATATATAGTATTCATCAAGCTAATATGGTATAATAATTGTGTTTTCTGCCCAAATAGCGAGCGTTTCAATAGTAGAGGGGTTTAATCAATGGAGCATAATAATTCAAATAATGACAATGTGTACAACATTGATTTAGTTACAGCAACGAAAGAAAAGTATGTTGCATATCTACTGGAAAACAGTAAGGCCCTTGGCTTCAGTACCAAAGATTCTATCGACTTGCCTTTTGCTGTTGATAAAACTGGAGAATTAATACTATTATCGATTGGAGACGGACAACAAGGTAATGCACTTATAATAGGAATCGCGGGAAGCGGTAAATCAACCATTATTTATGCTTGGTTCTGCGTTGAATCAATATGAGAAAGATGAGCTTGAAGTGTGGCTGGTCGATTATTGTTGGTTGAACATCGAGTACAAGACTTATCAAGAAGCACAGCCTTCGATTATTAAGAGATATGTCGGGGATGCTTCAACTTGCAAACCCAGCGATTTATTGCGAGAATTATACGATACTATGCAAGAACGGAAACGTATTCTTTCGTTGTCGAAATCAGCCAATTATAGCCAGTTTAGGAGTCAAAATCACTTTGACACGCTTAAAACGCCAAGATTGTTAGTGGTTTTTGATTCTTATGATATGATGCATGATTTGATAAAGAACGACAATGAAAGCAAAGCATATTTAAAACGACTCATCCAAGAAGGATCATTATCCCGCTGTAACGGTCATCGCCTGCCGGTAGCTGCCCGGGTTACTGTCGTATAGATGTTGTCGCTCGCTTCCTTTCGGAAGGTCTTGGCGCATCTACGGCTTCGGCTCGTATTACAGGGAACGTATCTGATTGCCTGTGTATTCGGTTTTGAAGGTGCTGGTGAGAAGGTTTTTGATTAACCCTTTCATATGTGTACAGGGGGGCTGGAACTCCAAAAAACGACATGTGATTTTTATATATTATTTTTTAAGGCATTTTTGAGGGAAACTGATACAGGATGAGATAAAGAAGCGAACATAGGGAAATGATGATTATTCTGATAGACGGAAAGAGAAAAAAGATATATGGGAGATGTAACAAGTGTTACTCAATAGAAATCGCACAATTAGGGATTATAGGAAAAGATAAAGAAAACGTGATAATTTCGCTTGTCAAGTGTGCGATCGAAAAGGCAAAAAAATAAACCTTACACCGTTTGGCGTAAGGTTGGCGTAAATTGGCGTAACAAAGGCGGTTTCATCACGAAACCGCCTTTGCATATTTTTTCGTTTAATACAGTTTTGCGCCTGCCGGGATATGAGGATCCAGCATCAACAGATGCAGCTTCTCCTCGCCGTTTTCCTTATGGACAGCACTGAGAAGCATGCCGCAGGATTCGAGACCCATCATGGGACGAGGCGGCAAATTGGTAATTGCCACGCAAGTCTTGCCGATGAGCTGTTCCGGCTCGTAATAGGCGTGAATGCCCGACAAAATCGTGCGTTCTGTGCCCGTGCCGTCGTCCAGCGTGAACTTCAAGAGCTTCTTGGATTTCGGCACCGCTTCGCAGGCAAGCACCTTGACGGCGCGGAAATCGGACTTGGAGAAGGTCTCAAAGTCAACGAAGTCCTTGAACAAAGGTTCGATCTCAACATTGGAGAAGTTGATTTCTTCTACTTCTTCAACGGTGCCGGCAACCGCATCAGATGAATCCTCGGATGCATGCTCGAGCGGATTATTATACATTTGTTCAAGCTGCTTCTTGCCTTTCGGCTTCATGGTGGGGAAGAGCAGTACATCCCGGATGGAAGCGGCATTGGTCAGCAGCATGCACATACGGTCGATGCCGATGCCGATGCCGCCGGTGGGAGGCATACCATATTCCATGGCCAGCATGAAGTCTTCATCAATCTGCATGGCTTCGTCATCACCCTTGGCCCGCTCCTGCGCCTGCTGGATAAAGCGGCTGCGCTGGTCGATGGGATCGTTGAGCTCGGTATAGGCGTTGGCGTACTCATGGCCGCCGATAAACAGTTCAAACCGATCCACGATATCCTTGCTGCCGGGCTTCAGCTTGGTCAGGGGGCTGTTTTCGATGGGATAATCGGTGATGAAGGTGGGCTGGATGAGCTTTTCTTCCACAAAAGCGTCAAAAAGCTCGGCCAGAACCTTGCCCTTGCTGGCGGTTTTGTCTTTAAGCTCCACACCCAGTTCCTTGGCAATGGCACGGGCTTCTTCATCGCTGCCGCAGCCGTAAATATCCTTGCCGGTGTACTGCTTTACCGCCTCGTTCATGGGCAGGCGGGCAAAGGGTGCGGTCAGGTCGATATCCATGCCCTGATACTGGATACGGGTAGTGCCGTTGACCAGCTGGCAGCAGCGGGAGAACAGCGTTTCGCACAGATCCATCATGCCCCGCAGGTCCGTATAGGCCTGGTAGATCTCGATGGTAGTGAATTCCGGGTTGTGCATGGGATCCATGCCCTCGTTGCGGAAAAGTCGGCCGATCTCATACACCCGCTCCAGACCGCCTACGATGCACATCTTCAGGTGCAGTTCGGTGGCGATGCGCAGATACATATCGATATCCAGCGTGTTGTGGTGAGTGATGAAGGGGCGGGCGGAGGCACCGCTGGCCGTGGAATTGAGCACGGGAGTCTCTACCTCCATAAAGCCCTGGCTGTCCAGATACCGGCGGATCTCGGCGATAATGGCGCTGCGCTTGCGGAAGGTATCCCGCACCTCGGCATTCATAAACAGATCCACATAACGCATGCGGTACTTGAGCTCGGGATCTTTCAGGCCGTGGAACTTCTCCGGCAGAGGCCGCAGGTTCTTGCTCAGCAGTTGTATGTCCTTTGCATGGACGGAGACTTCGCCGGTGCGGGTCTTGAATACGAAGCCCGTAACGCCAACGATGTCACCGATGTCCCAGGTCTTGAAGGAGGCATAATCTTCCTCACCCACATCGTCCCGCTTTACATAGATCTGGATATCCCCTTGGCCGTCCAGCACATGAGCAAAACTGGCCTTGCCCATGATGCGTTTGCTCATCATGCGCCCGGCAATGCTGACTTCCCTGCCTTCCAGCTCGTCATAGGCGGCAACAATATCCCGGCTGTGATGGGTCTGGTTAAAGGAAGTGACTTCAAAGGGGTTTTTCCCCTGTTCAATAAGGTTGTTGAGCTTATCCCGCCGTACTTGCAAAAGCTCCGAAAGCTGTTCTGCGGAAAGTTCCTGATTCTCCAAGGGGGTCTGTTCCATAGTGTCTCCTGCCTGATATAGATTTTTCGGCTCAACGGCCGGCGTTGATGTTGATGATCTCCAAAGAAAGCACGCCGCCGGGGGTATGCACCTCTACGGTGTCGCCGGCCACATGACCCAGCAGAGCGCCGCCGATGGGGGATTCGTTGGAGATGCGGCCATTGCGGGGATCGCTTTCGGCGGTGCCTACGATCTGATAAGTCATCTCCATGCCGTTCATGGCATTGCGAATGGTCACGGTGGAGCCGATGGATACGCCGCCGGTGGAGAGCATGCTCTCGTCAATAATCCTGACGTGACTGAGCTCGTCTTCCAGAGTGGCGATATCATATTCGTTTTTGGCCTGTTCATTCTTGGCCGCATCATACTCGGCGTTTTCGCTGAGATCACCAAATCCGCGGGCGATCTTGAGCATCTCTGCAATCTCCAGCCGCCGGGTGGACTTCATATACTCCAGCTTTTGTTTGCGCTTTTCTACCTCTTCTTCGGTAAGCCAAATCTCTGCCATTTATAAATTCTCCTTATTTTCAGGGACAAATTCCCGATTCATATTATTATATGAAGGCCCGTGCTCTATGTCAAGTATAATCCTTTGCAGGGCCTCATAGCTTTTTGCTTCCTGCAGGAGCATCCGCAGCTTTGCGGCGCCCCGTTCCGCTCTGAAATACAGGGGCAGGGTTTTGCGCAATTCCAGCAGCCCCCGATCCGCTTTATCCTCCCGGATCCTGTCCAGGTGGGCGAGGGCCGTTTCGCAGATCTGCTTTCGATCTGGTGGAGCAAAGGGCTTTCCTTCCAGCAGCATACGGATCTCCCGGAATATCCAGGGGTTCCCCAAAGCACCCCGGCCCACCATGATTCCGGCGCAGCCGGTCTCCTTCAGCAGGGAAAGGGCGCTTTCTCCATCTGTTACATCACCGTTGCCCACTACGGGGATAGAGACCGCCTCCACCACCGCCCGGATGCAGGAACGGTCGCTCAGGCCACTGTACTGCTGGGCCCGGGTGCGGCCGTGAATGGTCAGGGCTGAAGCTCCCGCTTCCTGTGCCATGCGGGCAAACTCTACGGCGTTGCAGTGGGCATCATCCGTGCCTTTGCGAAATTTTACCGTTACAGGCAGGGTGCTGCCTTTCACTACGGCGGAGATGATTTTATAAGCCAAGGGCAGATCCTGCATCAGGGCACTGCCTTCCCCGTTGCCGGCGATCTTTTTAGCCGGGCAGCCGCAGTTGATATCCAGCAGAACGATCTGCTCTCCCAGCTCGCCGCATATCCGTTTGGCGGCTTCCTCCATGACGGCCGGTTCCTTTCCGAAAAGCTGCACGGCCAGAAGGCCCTCTTCCGGTCCCTTGTCAATAAGCCGCCGCGTGCGGTCGCTGCCGTAAAGCAGACCTTTTGCACTGATCATTTCCGTACAGGCCAGTTCACAGCCCTGTAAAAAGCAGAGGGTGCGGAAGGCTTTATCCGTATAACCGGCCATGGGGGCCAAAAGCACCCGTGGCCGGGCATAGAACGTTTGCAGATTCAGCATGGATATCAATGAGCGGGTTCAAAGGAAGTGGAAATGGAAGGAACCGGTGTAGCCGTGGGCGTGGCCATGGGCATGGGAGAACGGGAAGGATCCGCGGTGGCTTCCGGCTCCAGCTTGGGATTCACCTCCAAAGTGGTAATGGAGCTGATGCGCCAGATGCCCTCCGTTTTATCCAGAGTCAAGCGGTACTTAATGGGCGTCCAGGCGGGTGGAGAAGCGGGGCGTCCTTCCGCAGCGGCATTGGAAGTGCCTGTTATGGAGCGGACTTCCTCCACCACATCTACAGACAGAGTCCCCAGCCAGGGCCATACGCGAATACGGCTGAACGAAAGGGTGTAGCTGTAGCCGCTGACGGTAAAGCTTTTGTAAGTGGTATCCTCCAGACGCCCGTCGGAGGCCAGACACTCCTGGGTAAAATAACTGCCTAAAGAAGAAAGGGAACCGTCCTGAAGAATAAACTCCGCCCGAGCCGCCATTCCTTCGTTTACTATTATATAAGTATTGGACAAGCGGGCACAGCCGATAAAGATCAGTACGCACAGTAAGAGCCCCAGACCGATCACCGCCAGAGCTTTGGCAATATAGGTAAAGGAACGCCGGGCAAAGCGGAGGCTGTCTGCCTCCTTGCGCATCCGGGCCGCTTTTTTCTTGGAAGTAGTAGCCATAGTGCCTCCTTCAAATGCAGCCATCATACCATAAAATCCCCACGGATACAATGAAAAATAACGTGAACAAAGAGCGGTGGAAATCTCCAACAAAAGTTTTTTTGAAAAAACGAAAAAAAGGTGTTGACAAAGCGAGGGAGAGCGGGTATACTGAGGAAGCTGTTGCGAGGGACGGGCCGCAAGGCCGGGCCGGAGTAAGACAGCAGGGCACCTTGAAAACTATATAGTGCAACAACAAACAAGCCAGTTGATTCAAGTAAAATTGGACAACAAGAAACGCAATTTAATTGAGACGACCAAGCGTAAAAAGAAGAACCAGTCGGCAGGGAGACCTGCTGAAATAGATTAAACTCAAGAGTTTGATCCTGGCTCAGGACGAACGCTGGCGGCGTGCCTAACACATGCAAGTCGAACGGACGAGGCCCTTCGGGGCCGAGTTAGTGGCGAACGGGTGAGTAACGCGTGAACAACCTGCCTCTTTGAGGGGGATAACACCTGGAAACAAGTGCTAATACCGCATAAGACCACATTACCGCATGGTAAAGTGGTCAAAGGAGAAATCCGCAGAGAGAGGGGTTCGCGTCCCATTAGCTAGTTGGCGGGGCAACGGCCCACCAAGGCGACGATGGGTAGCCGAGCTGAGAGGCTGATCGGCCACACTGGAACTGAGACACGGTCCAGACTCCTACGGGAGGCAGCAGTGGGGAATATTG
>OIZA01000207.1_pt1 | contig 34955 bp, 57 predicted proteins | sample 1588381 | NCBI WGS metagenome assembly OIZA01 (sample SAMN03283277) | human gut metagenome | biome: human-associated habitat; material: feces | host: Homo sapiens | place: Peru | collected 2012 | reverse complement strand
GGCAGCCCGCCAATGAACTGAACTATCCACTTTGGCTAGTTACAGACGATACTTATTACTATAATAACACCCCCGAACTTGCTACAAAGCACGGTATTCACACAAAAGATATACTTGTTTTACCTAGCGATGAAGAAATAAAACGCAAGATAGAATCTGCGCCAAAAGGTTTTATTGTTTTACACACTTTAAAACCGCCAAAAGAACTAAAATTCTTTTTTGTTATAAGAGAACTCCCAAATAAAAATGGAATTTTAACCACACAACAAGCAAATGCAAAAATAGCAGAAGCCATAGCATTGGAAGAAAGATTAGGGCTTTCGGTTATTGACAGTCCTTTTACGCTTGATGATGTCGGCGGAGCGCAAGGACTTAAAGATTATGCAAATAATCTTGTTATAGCTGAACAATATGGCTATAGAGCCAAAGGTGTTTTCCTTGTGGGAATTCCTGGCACAGGTAAAACATTTTTCCCAAAATGTTTTGCGGGACAGCTTAAACGCCCACTCGTTCAGCTCAATATTTCTATGATAATGGAAGACACTGAACCCATTACAAAATTAAACTCAATTTTCAAATTTTTACACAACCGCCAACTAAATTTCCCAGATGCAAAATATATCATTCTTATCGATGAAATTGAAAAGATGATAGGTAATGCCGCACCTGAGGAAAAGCGTATGTTGGGACGACTTTTGACTGTGCTCAATGATATGCACACGCCCGCAGCTGAATACAAATTTGATGCCTTGTTTTTCGCTACCGCAAACGATTTGGGTGTTATCCTAGACAACAACCCCGAATTTTTGAGGCGTGGGCGTTGGAATGAGCTTTTCTTTATCAATATGCCAACGGACGAAAATGCAAGAAGTATTTTTAAGTTATACATTAAGAAAAAACAACTCGATTTTATCTTTAACGACAAAGACAGTTTGGAAAATTTGCTGACAGAGGTATATAGTGAATATCGAGCTGACAATCCAAGTCAAGACAGATTTCCATATACAGCAGCAGAAATTGAAAACTTTTGTGATAGATTGTATTTTTTGAAGATTTCAAAAGGCAAAAGTTTCGACATTATAAAAGATGTTCGTCAGTGTGTCAAAGACATCATACCTATTGGCAAGTCTGCGAGAAACGGTATTACTCGTATGCTTGGGCAAAAAGAACTTTTTATAGAGATTTGAGGTAAAAGAGATGGCGTATTTAGAATTATCAGACACTTCTTTGGTATCACAAAACATTAGGAAAAAGATTGACTTTTATGTGCAATCAAATTTATTTCCTATTAGAGAAAAAATAGAAAAAGAGATAAAATATAAGAATTTAAACAACACCGACAATCAAATCATCAGCTCAATTAAAAAATGCAATAAAGATTTATTAAAACAAATCAATTTCCTATATTTGAATGATGCAAGCGATTGGAATGTAATTTGTATTTGCGACCCCAAAAATCCATTGATAATCCTGAATGTTCAACAAATTTCTCAAGACTACAAGAGCTATTCCCAAGCCTTTGACGGCGTGCGGGAAGCCATTGCCTATGCAACAATCTTTGGGTTTTTGGGTATTTATTTCGGAGCTAACTTGTGTTTCTCTTGTTTTGGAGCACTACGAGCACAAGGCGATTACACAACAAGTTTATATGAACGCTATGAATTTTTAGCCCAACACCTATTTGACCATTACAAAGATGATTTTATGATTTTTATGACCTCTACCGATAAAGGTATGAACCAAATTTTTATGTTCGGAAAAAAATATATCTTTACCATTTCTATACTTTTCAGTGAAGAGAAAATTGATTTACAGCAAGCAGCCTCTTTGCTTGATTTGAGCGAAGAGGATAGTTTTGTGTTTTTATCAAATTACAAAAATGTGGCTTATATAGCCTTTATGAATTACAAAGTTGGAGCAGATGTATGATACTTGATATTCGATTTACGAAATTTCCATTTATTTTCTGGACTTCCACGAGAGCTATTAAAAGTGAAGTGGAATTTGAAGATAACACCGTAGGCTCTCTAACAACAGAGAACGGGCGTTATAGAATACAAGCTATGAATTGGTTAATATTTTTCTTTGCAAAATATGTACCAATTATGTTGTTTATGTTTATTTTTTACAACCGATACGATTTGAGTATGGACACAACAAAGCTTATAAGCTATATTTTTGCGGTAAGTTTTTTTATTCCACTTATTTTGTTTGATAATATTTTGCGCCGCTACATCTTACTCGCATTGATGTTTGTAGCGTTTATCACGGGTTTTATTGTAGGTGATTCAAGTTTGGGAGCATTTGCCCTTAAATATTTTATCTTTTTATTCTGTGTGTTTATTTTTGTTGTAGATTTAAAAAGTAAACCTTTCACGCTTTTTAAAGATGGAAAAATTTATGCTCACTTTTTATTGCCAAAAGAATTACTAAAGGATTATAAATGAAAAGCATTAAAATCCTTTTGTTGAGTGTGTTTATGGCGAGTGCTCTTATAGCAGATGGAGAGGATATTTCTCCGCTGTCCCCAAAGAATTTCATCATTCCAAATTTAAATCCGCCTGTAAGCGCAGAGGGGAAAGAAGAGAAAGTTGAAGTTGATGATTTGAAACACAACTATTTTTATCTCAATATGACACCCGAAGAACTTGCAGCAGTGCAAAAAAAAGATAAAATAGTAAAAGATGCTCTGTATCAATTTTCACAAAAAGAAATCAACTATAAGCCCGTAATTCGTCCAATAGCAAGTATGGATACAATATCGATGCACCCATATTTCACTTTCACGCTTTTATTGCCAGCTGGCTCAATAATATCCTATGTGGATAGTTCAGTGGAAATGGCTGTATTAAAGCACGAGAATAATATGCTGTTGCTTCGTCCAAAAAGCGATTTTGATATAGCAAATTTAACCATAATTTACAAACTCAAAGATGAAAATAAAGTCATTAGCATATTAGCGGAAAGATATACGGTTGAAAGAGGCGATAAGCTCAATTCTATTGTGTCCTATGTGGATAAACCAAAGCGAGAAGCGTTAGAAGTAATGGATACTTTTTATAGACAAAATGGTGCTTTTCCAAGCGAAAAATATTCTTACATTAAAATTGATGACATAGATTATCGAATTGTGCAAGATGACAAATACGGCAATATATCCGTAAATAACAAAGTATATAGGGTGGACAACAATGTTATACACAAATGAGAATCAAGAGAACGAACAAAAGGCTCTATCGTGTCAAGATTTTAAGCGATTGCAACAAAATCTTAGCAACTCGATAGAATTTTTGATTGAGTTGAAAAACAATTTTGCAGAGCTCTATGCCAATGGACTAGAGGTAAGAAAGGAAGATATGACACTTCATAATGACAACTTTGAAGAAAAGTTTAACAAATTGCAAGAGCAAATTGTGAACCTTGAAAAAAAAGTCATCACTAGCAGAGATTATTTGATGAGCAACATAAAGGTTTTAACCGAGCATCTTGCTTGTTTGGAAAGAAAAAACAGAGGTTTTGCGGATAACATAAAGTTTTGGAAAAAAGAAAATAATGTGGAAGAAAAAATCAACGAAAATACCAAGAAATTTTCGCAAAATGAGCCAAGTTTATTTTCTTTAAACGAAGACTGAAAGGATAAGAAATGATTAAAAAACACTTAAAAAATTTTTTGATAGCTTTTGTTTTATTGTCGTCAATAACGACAATTATCGTAGCTGCGAGCTTGGAGATTGGTGATACGAACACGAACGCCAATAACAATAAAATAGTGGATAACCCAAGCACAATCACCAACGAGTATTTGCGCTTTTTATATGACGATAAAACGCTTAGTAATGAGCATCTGTTGCTAAAAAAAGATGAGGATAAAAAGCCAAAAGTCGAAAAGGAAAAGACTGAAAACAATGCGACAGATGAAATGTCTAACAATATAACACAGCGCATAAACAAGGCTTACAAACAAAGCGATAGTGATGAGTTTGATGCTGGCGTAAAAATTAAAAAGGAACAAAACGAAAGTGAGGAAAAATAGATGAAAAATATGAATAACAATCCAAATTTCACTATTACAGCAGAATCGGCTACAAGGGCACTCATCACTATAAACAAGCCGAATAATGGTGTAGAAATGGAGTTAGAAAATAGATACAAAAAGCGTAAATATTCGGAAATAATGCTAATAGATGAATTTTATCTATTTATAACGAATCCATTCTCGAAGTTTTCATTCAACGAAAATAAAACAAATATCAAAAACAAAGAAAGTGAGGAAAAATAGATGATGACAAAAATCTTAACTTTGTCCTTTATTACCATTTCATTAGCTTTTGGCGTATCACAAAATTCGGAAAAAAGGGCAGATAGGGAGTTGGTTGATAAGCCAGAGACTATTACCAACGAAATGCTGAAAAAGATGAATTATAAGAATCAAATAAACAAGATGATAGGAAAGGAAAAACGATGAAATTTAAATTAGGCGGAAATGGAAATTCAAACTTACCCAACAAATTTAATGTGGGCAATTTGACAAAAAATAAGAAATATGTCCTTATCGGCGTAGGTGTTGTCGTAGCATTTTTACTTTTGATAATGATGTTTTCGGGCGGTGAGGAACAACCACAGGTTGATGGAGGACGCTTTGAAAACAATGAGAGCGAGCAAAACAATAGTATTTTCGCTCCGCCTCCGCCTCCCGTTTTTGAATTTGACGAAAAAGCACTTGAGGCGTTGGAAAAAGGCGAAATATACGAACAAAATGTTTCATCTTATGCAATAGATGAAAATGCGAGCAATATGCGTTTTAGTAACTCGAAAGACAATCCCTTGTTTGAATTCGATGATGATGCTTTTATCAAAATTGATAAAGAAACTGATGAAAATTTAACTCAAAATAAAAGTGCAAGCGTTCAGCAAGAACCATCAGTGCAAGTGGAACAAAATACAACTCCACAAGTGCAAGAGCCTACAAAGATACCTGTCGAAGAAATCGCACCAAGAGTAGAGTCTAAGGTAGAACCTATTTCTCCAAAAATTGAGAAAGAAGTTCAACCAACTCCGCCCGCTCCGCCTCCGCCTGTGCAATCGATGCCTCCAGCACCAATAGCACCTGTGGAAAATGGTTTATCTATGTCTCAAAGAGGTATTTCTACGGAAAAAATTGTTGAAACTATCGACAATATTGACAATGCGCAAGGTGCGTGTAGGTGCGAATGTAATTGTTGCGGTTATGGTAATGATGGCACTAAAAACACTGCAAATTCTAGCGTAAATAACGCAAATAGAGGGCGTAGCGGTGCTTATGGCGATTCGTCAAATCGAGTAGAAATTCGTCCCGATGATATGATAATTTATCTCAAAGCCAAACAACCGTTAATGCGCTTTGATGGAAATAATCTGTCCTTTGAAAACAAAACTTATAGAGAAAGAGATATTTTCAAAGGCTGGTGGAAAGTTGAGTATGTAAATCCCGTTTATGCACGATTTTACGATGATTTGAGTGGATATGCCTATAATCTGCGATTTTTAGACAATCAAGGGGCAATGAGATGAAAAAACTTGTATTGCTTACAACTTTAATTGTTTTTGGTTTTTGTGCGCCTATCGAGCGATATTCATATGCAGGCGTGCAAGAAATGGAGCTTCGTCAAAGCGAACAAGTCTTTAAAGCTGGCTTTGAAGCTGGTATAAAATCTTTGGGTTTTCAACGCAAAAACGATGGTTTTAAGCCCAAAAGAGTGGATATAAATAAGGCGTATTTTATCACATACGAAATTACAAAAATGCCTTATGAAGAAGCCTTGTTTTTACAAAATATTGCCGCAAGAGAGGGTTTTGATACCTATATCACCAAGAAATATATATTTTTTGGGGAATTTGAAAGAGAGGCTGATGCTGTTAAAGCTGTGAATGATTTAAAATCTAAATTTAGAATTAAAGCCCAACTGCATAAAAATAATGGCGGAGAGTATCTCACTACCTATCCAAAGCTTTGGGGGCAATACTTCACGCTCTTTGAGCAAGAAATTAAAAATTTAGGCTATATGAGGGCTGATGAGTGTGCAAATACTGACAATAATAAGTCGAATAAGAGTTTGGTTTCTAACTCAAACACTCAAACAACAACAGCAAGCAGTGGAACAAGTAGGGTTTATGCTACAAAAGTGAAAACAAGCTTTTTCACGCTTAAAAATTCAAAAGCGATGTCTTATATGAATTATGACAAAAACAATAATTCGAGGCGTAATTCGCTTGAATATATAGAATCAGGTTTAAAGCCTAAAAAACGCTACCCTATCGGTAATTTCAAACGCCCATATCTCACTATACAAGGTGAAAGTTTTTATAAGGTGCTAAATCAAAACATTTACTTTTCAGATAAAGATGTGTTGATAGAGGAATAAAAAATGTTAAAAAGTCTTAATATCGTGTTGTATTTGGTTGTTTTGATAGGCTTTTCAGCTTGTTCGGGAATGGTTCAAACCAACCCGATTCCAAATCCAACCAAATATGCTTTGCCAAAAAACCCTGAAATAGAGCTTGTTTCAGCAGTTTCCGCAAAAGATATTAAAGACTTTGATAACTATGCAAGAGAGTTTTTTAAAGTTCATCTCGTAGATTTGAGAAAATCTATTTGGAGTATAGGGCTCGAAAGGGGGCATTATGACCAAAATAATCACTAATGTTTTGCTTGTAATGTCTTTATCATCATTAGCTCTTACAGCTTCAATGACGACACAAAGTGATAATAATATCACAAATTCTGTCGTGAGTGAATTTAAAAAAGAAGAGCAAGATACCTACAACGAAGCGCAAAGTATCATTCGTGCCGCAAGTTATGGCAAACAAATCGTGTATGATGATGACAAATATCTTGATGAACTAACACGCATTGAAAAAGCACGCAATGCTAATGGTGTTGAAAATAACGCCACAGATAACAATGCTACCGACAACAATGCTACTAAAAAGTTGACTGAGCGAAAGAAATCTAAAGAGGAAGAGAAAGCTCTTTTGATGGAAAAATATGGACTTTTAAGTGGTGCTGATAAAAATGAAAGTTTGTTTTACAATGAGACACTTCTAAATTGGACGAGAATGGCTAAAAATGCAAATCCAAGAGGTAAAGAAATAGCCGCTGCCAAAGGAACATTTGTGGTAGCCGCCAAAGTCGATACGAATTCGTCAAATTCTACGACAAACAAGGGTATAGACACGGTTGTTGTCAAAGGCTATTGCTATATTACCGAAAATATTGAAGTAGGTAAACAGCCTGGTGCGTTACGCACTGAATGTCAGACAAATGTCGGTGCAATCACAATGTTTGCTAATTTGGTAAATGTCAATCAGCAATCATCGTTGATTGTAGACCCTAAATACATTGAAAGAAAAGGTGTGCGTTATGATGTGAAAAGTTCAATCGTTACCAACGAAAATAAGACTTCTTACAATGTTGCAACCTTTGTCAATGACACAAAAATAGCACAAACTGGCTGGACTGCGTTAGGGGCTGGAGCTGATGAAATAAAAACAGCTTCAAATGAATATCTGCAAGCCATTCAAGATTCAAAACAAACAGAGCAAGTTATTCCGATAGCCGATTCACAAGGCAATACGACAACAACAACGGTAACAAATACCGACCCGCCTGACCCGCTCAATTATTTGACTAAGGCGGTTATCAATTTATCGGCAAGTGCTTTAAAGCAAACGGCTGATTTATATAAAGCAGATTTGCCGTATCTTTATTATATAGCTGCGGAAACTAAAATTTGGATTGATTTAAAAGTCAATAAACAAGGAGAATATGTTCGATGAGAAAAAATGCGTTGATAATGCTTTTTTTAGCAACAAGCCTTTTTGCTGTAAGCACTGAGGACTTCTTTTATCAAAGAGGCTATGAAAATGGCTACAACAAGGGCTTTGAAGTTGGTGTGCAAAAAGCATTTGAGGAATCAAAAAAAGTGCTTGAAAGGTATAGGGACGAATTAGCAATGTTTGAAATTGGTAAATATCTGATTCGCTCTAAATATTTAACCTTTCCACAAGTATGGCAAGAGACGGATACGAGTGGCTCTATTAGATTAAGAGTCTCACCGTCAAGGCTTGAAAGACCGCTTGATGTTGATGCGCTTTTTACAAAATTTTCGCAAATTCCTTTGAAAAGTGGTGTGGAAACGCCAAGTTTGGAGCTTAGCTTAGAAGAAAAAAACAGCATTTATCTTTCAGCTCGTGATTCAAACGCTAATGATATGGCACAAAGTGTTGATGAGAGTATAAAAACTAAAACGCTAAATATTGAAAAAACAGCAGGTAATCTTAATGTGTTAAAAAAAGCTAATGTAGTGTTTAGCGATGAGGGAAGCTCTTACAAAGTCTTATTTTTTACTCAACAAGAGAAAAATCAGTTTTGTAATGCTTACAAAATTTGTGGGAAGTAATGAGATGGCAGAAGAAGTAAAACAAACCCAAAATAGCGAAGTTGTAGAAGCTAAACCAACAGATTTAGCCCAAGACAACAAAAATGCTAACGCACAGAAAAAAGACAAGGACAAAAAGCCAAAAGTCGAAAAGGAAAAGACTGAAAGCATTGCTTGGAAATGCGAGCAATTTTTTGGCAAAAATTGGAAATATGTCGCTTCTTTTATAGGGCTTGTGATGCTTGTGAATGCTTGTCAAATAGGAAGCATTGAGTCAAGAATGGGTGAATTAGAAAAAACCGTTGCTGACAATAACGGCAAGGTTGTTTTGACAACGACAGATGGGCGTGCGATTAGAGTTATGAAAGAGCCGTTAAAAGCAGAATTTTTAAAGCAAACGGTAGTTAGCTCGCTTGTAAATAATCTTGTTGTGGACAGAAGAACGCTGACAAACGAATTTAACAAAATGGTATTCAACACACCACAAGAAGTCTTAGAAAGTGTGCCAAAACTCGGTATGTTTTTCGTAAATTTCATTAAGCAAGATGACCAACAAGCTGTTGGGAATATGCGAGGTTATGTTCAATGGCTCATCAACTCCATAGCAAGAGATGAACTTCCAGAACATATTTCCATTAAAAATTATCGTATCGACAAATATACCTATGTGGGTAATAGCTTTGAAACGGAAGTAGTTATTACGGCAATAGCGCAGTCATATTTAATTTCAACAAACAAGTATGTTTCTCATTCAAGCGTTATGAAAATTCAAGCTACGGGAACTTTTGACTTGTCGCAATCTACCGATGAAAATCCTTATGGTTTAAGATATGCGACTTTACAAATCATTCCTATAAAGAAAATTAAGAGGCAATAAAATGAATAAGATGACTTTAATCGGTATCGCAGTGCTTGTGATTAGCAACTCTTTATTTGGTTATACGCAAGAAGAGATTGCTAGTGCTTTAAAAAGACAAGCTCAAAACGCCAATATCGATGAAAAGATTCTTTACACCATCGCTAAAATAGAAAGTGGGTTTAGACCGCACATCATTTCTTTTGTGAGCGATACCAAAGAAATCAAAGTTGGCGGCGCAAATATGTCTGTTAGCCCTTATGGTGAAAAATGGATTATAGTTTTAAATGGAAAAATGCAAAATCTCATAAAAATAGCAAAAATGTTAATTAAAGATGGTTTCTTAATTGATGTTGGCATTATGCAAATAAATTCTCAAAATTTCAAAGCTGATGAGATTGAAAAAATGTTTGAGCTTGATTATAATATTGAAAAAGCCGCATCAATTCTAAAATTATGCGAAAACAAGTATGACAACACTAATTACATTATTGAATGCTACAATAAGGGGTATAGAAAAAAAGCAACATTTGATTATTTTAATCGTTTTAAACGAAGCTTCTTAAAAGATTTTGCGGGGGTTAGGCTATGAATTTAGGGCTAATTACACTCGTAGGATTGGGACTTGGCGGTGCTTATTGGGGCTTTAAACATAAAGACCCCGATATGAAAATGTCGCACTGTTTTTTCGATAAATTAGCAACGCCACTTTACACATTCTTTAATCAGTATCGTAGCAATACAGGACTTCTCGTCAATTACATTGATGATGAAAGTGTTATTGTAAATACGCCACTTGAAAAACTTTATGGCATTGAACTTACAACGGGCTACACGATACACAAGTATTTGAGCAAAAATTCAATCGATATGGTAATTAGCGCATATAAGCTACAAGATAACGCAAGTTTTTATTATGTTATGCAAAAGCAAGATAAGTGGCAAAAACAATATCTCTTTTCATACAATGCTGCTTTAATTAAAGTATTTGCCAAAGAATTTGATGTGCCACTTTTAAACGGAAAAGAACTTACTAACATAATCTATGATTTGTATTTGCAAAATTCTTATCGCATAGAAAACAAGCAAATTTACAGAAATATTGTCATCGACAAAGAGCATAGAGAGCAAGAGCCTGAGTATATGAGTTTTAAGCGACTTGCTCGTCAAGCCATTTATAAATCTTTTGATGAAATTGATATTTTTCAAGGCTTCAAAAAACAAGATAAGCTCAACACAAATATATTGGAATTGTTTAAGTCGAATTTTAACGGAGCGATTTGGTTTATGTTTGATTTTAGTGAGCGCAGAGTGCAAGGTAAAATCACAAGTCTCATTAACGAAACCAAAATGGCTGGCAACAAAGAGCCGTTTTTGGAGCTAAAAAAATTACACGACAACGGCGACACAAATTTGATGATTGTAAATACCACAGCCTTTTTTAAAGAATATTCTGATGAAGTTATAAGCTCGTTCGGAACAAATCTCAAAACTTCATATTTGCCCAAAGAGCTTTTTAGAACCGATGTGATTAGGAAAACACCGCTTAAAACAAGAGATTTGGATTTTGACTTTTTGGTAAAATCAGACTTTTTGACAGAATTTGTGGCAAGTATTCATAAAAAACGAGCCAAAAAACCCGACATTTTTGGCGTTGATAGGAATGGCGGTTTTATCAATTTTTCTTTCAGCGAAGAAAACGATAACCCACATTCCGTTATCATCGCAAAACCTGGTTCGGGCAAGTCTGTTTCAAAACAAAAAATTATGTCTCAAATGGTAGGGCTTGATTTTGAAACGGGCGAGTGTCATAATTTAGGCTCTGAGCCTGGCAATGTCAAAATAAGAAGCTACGATATAGGCTTTTCAGATGAGAATTTCATTTCACTCATCAAAAACAACCCAAAAAACAATGTAGCGCACATCAAAAGTTCATTGTCAGCATTCAGATATAATTTAATCGGTGTTGATTTTGAAGTGGGGAGCAACCCTTATTCACTTGGTGAAGAAGCAAGAGAGATTTTCTCGGCTGACATTATGTTTGCAGTGGATTTGGCTTCGCTTGTGCTGAGCTCATCTGGCAGTGAAGCATTAAATTCTAATGAGGCTGGATTTTTCAAAAAAATCATTGAAAATTTATATGTAAAAAATAATTTTCAAAAATACAGACTTAAAGAACTTGAAAAAGACCATCAAGAGCTTTTAACAAAACTTGAAGCACTTGGTTATAATGCCAACAATTATATCAGCGATATAAAAGAGCCTGAATATGCCTTTTTAAAACGCCCACTAATAGGTGATGCGATTAAAGTGGCTCTTATTAACGCACAAAATCAACAAATTCAAGAAGAGGACAGAAAAGAATACGCTTCACTTGCTTCAAAACTTGAAGCCATCAATAAACTTGATATTTTCTCAACCTTTGATAAGGTTGATGTTAAAGAAGCTGATATTATATCAATGGATTTAAATAATTTTAAAGAAAGTTCTTTATTCACGCCGATTTTTTATTGTATTTTTCAAAAAGTTTATCTCAAAGATAGAGAATTCGCACTATCTTGTAAAAGAGCTAAACGCCCTGCACCAAAGCTTTTTTATGCTATCGAAGAAGCAAAAAACTTCTTTAGAGATAATCCAACATTTGAATCAATGTTTGATAAAGTAACGCTTGAGGCTAGAAAATACAATGTGCATTTGTGCTTCATCGTGCAAAATGCGGAGCACTTACCAAAATTTATTTTGAAAAATATTAACACTCGTATATTTTTGCTCAACCAAAATGTAAAATTGGAAGTTATACAAGAGGCTGATTCTGCCTTTACTATACCAAACGATGTCAAAGAAGCTTTGGCAAACACTAATCAGTATGAGCTTTGTGTTTGGTATAAGGGCGGAGTTTTTAATATGAGATTTGAGATTAGTCCTGTTGAAATGAAAGTATTCAGCACTAACCCAAATGAGCTGTAAGGATTAAAAATGTTGAAATTTATAAAAAAATTGATAGCCAAAATAAAAAGAAAGCCAAAAAAGGTAGAGGTTGAAAATAAACAACCACACAAAAAATTAAGGCTTTCAATAATGGCAATTAGAGCTTTAAATAGAAAGGATAAAAAATGAAAAACAATAATCAAGAAAATTACATACAGCAAATAGAGTATAGAGTGTTTTGTCAAATCAAAGACATAACAATAAGAACATTTTTCAGATGGAAAAAAGAGGGCAAAATAAAAGTCGTTAAACAAGGTAGGCATAGCTATGTTTTAGTTGATATACAAGATATAACTATGGCTATAAAAGAAAAAAATAGCCATAAGAAAACCACAGCAAAGGGGGACATTAAAGAGAAAAAGGCTATAAAAAAAGAATTGATGAAAATCAATTCTCAAATCAGCTCGCTGGTTAACAGCTTGAGCGTGGAGGACACTGATGAGTAGTAGCAACGAACAGTTGATTGCATCAGCCTATGTATTTGGGGCGGCAGCACTTGCCTTTGCCACATTACCTTTCGTATTTTGTGTATTGAGAGGATTGATGAAAGCGAACGAACCCAATTCTACACCAGGCGGTGTATTCAATGTGTTTTTGTTTTCATTTGGAGTTCATATAGTTGCGTGCGTGGCGTTTATGACCGCCATCTTAATACTTGACAATGTAAGCATTAGCAAAAAAAATCATTTGCAAAATTGCGTATTTCAATTATTTTGGGCAGATACCAAAAATATTGATTCGTTGTTAAAAGGTGCTTGCGGGCAAAAAAAAGAAGTTGATACAACAAATCCAATCTATTCGGGTTCTGTGTCCATCTTGTATGTGGTGCAAACAGTTCGGGATTGGTTGTTCATTCTAATTACGCCAAGTGTTTTATTCTTAGGGGCTGCTTATGGAGTCTCTATGATGAAAAAAGACACTTATAAGCAAAATAGCGACTATACGAGTGTATTGTTTTGGACCTTTGGTTCATCAACCGTTGCGTATATATTATTTGTCTTGTGGGCTGAAATTGCTGAAATAGCCCTATTTATGCCATTTGATAAAAGTGGTGTTTTAAACGAGATAGTAAATTTATACCGACAAAAACTTATTGAACCAGCACTAATGATTCTTGAGGGTAAATCAAGTGATGTTTCAATTTGATGCTATAAATTAAATTTTGGAGGAAAAAATTATGGCAGAAGAAAACAGAATAGCGTGCCCACTATGTGGCAGCCCTTTGAGGGTAGGTAAAGACTCAGCAGGCAAAAAAGACAATCGTGTTTATTGCGACAAATATAAATACGATGGACAGAGCCAACAAAGCGTTGGCGAATGTGATTTCGTCCTGTGGTTGTCAGATGGCAAAAAAGCCAAATTTGGCAAGGATTTGACATTGGCTGATGCCAAAAAACTCATTGCAGGCGAAACAGTCGTCTCACCACTCAAACACAAAATGACACTCGATAAAGATGATGCTGAACACGGTTACAAAAAAATCGAGTGGCACAAAAAAGAGGGTGAAGATAAGTTTCTTTCTTGAGGAGGTGAAATATGAAAGAAGTTCAACGACATTCTAGTGTGCTTAACATAGCATTTCTTACGGCGTTCGTAGCCATATTTGCGACAAGCGGATTTGCCGCTGGTGAGCAAGGTTTTGATGGAATTACGGGCATCGTAGGACAAGCGAGTCAGGCAGCTAGTTCAACTTTCGGCACAGGTATTCTTTGGGGCGTTTCAGTTTTCGCACCACTAATTTGTGTTGCTGCTGCTGCTTTTATGGGCTATAACTTTGCTAAAAAGAAAGCAGAGCAACAAGGCGAGGGCGAGAAGAAAATTCTAGCCGCTGTCCTAATTTCTGGTGCTATTGGAGCTTTGGTATTTTGTTTCATCGTTGCAATTCTATCGTCTGTTATGCTTGGTAGCGCAACTGAGATGTTTGGAAATATCGTCAAGTTTTATAAAACCATCATCACTGCGGGCTTCAAAACAATCGGAGGTTGATAAATGGGACAACGCATAGTCAAAGTAGTTTTGGGATTAGCATTAGCCACGCAAGTGGCTAGTGCTAGCTATTTAAATTGTTTAACAACGCCTTGTGCTGTGTGCTTCAATTTCTCGAGTGAAGATGAAGCAATCGCTACAATTCAATCTAAACTCGTCAAAGGGCTGATTTCATCGGCTATTGATGGAGATTATTTTGGACATTTAGATGAATTGGAAAGCATTTATAAAGAGCAGTTAGAAGAATCCCAAAAGCAAAACGAGTTGTTAAAACAATATCTTGCTTTACTGCAAAAGGCAACTTTGCAAGAAAAACAGATAGCGTTTTTAACCAACAAATTTAACCATATTCAAAGTATGGTAAATCAAATAGAGGTGTTAGAAAAATGAAAAAAATAAAATCAGCATTAGCGATAATATCGCTAGGGATTATAGGGATTGCGTTGAGTGCGTGCTCTGATTTATATAAGTCCAGCACTTTGGAAAATGAATCTGTGCTTTTGGAACAAAAATGTTGTCAAGAAATAGCAGATTTTGAAAAAACAATTATAAAAGATAAAGCTTGTTTTAACGAAGAGCTAAAAAAAGCAAAAGCAGACGATAGGCAATTTATTGCTGTGGATTACTTGATAGACAAGTGCGGCGAAAATCGAAAAAACATCGATTTTTTAGGTAAATAAAATTAAGAAAAAATGAAAGGTAGGGACTGAAGATGAAAAAGTTATTCGTAACAGCTATTGTAGCTTTAGGATTTTTAACAAATTCGCTTAATGCAAATTTGACTGACAGCATAACAGATGCTGTAAAAGACAAATTGGGAGATGCCGTTGGGAGCAAATTGAATGACTTGGGCAGTTTGGGTAATATTTTGCCAGGAAACATCAGCAATGCTTTTAAAGGCTTGTCAACAGATTTATTTGGCGGATTATCAAAACTTATGTTTAAAGGATTAGACACTATGTCATTTGACAAATTAAGTCAATGTTATGTCCCAGAGGAAACATCATCAAATTTAGATGTTTGCGGCTGGGCTGATGCACTTGATGACTTATTTAAAGGCGACTTTTGTAACTTAGTCCCACAAATGCCAGGTTGGAGAAAGGTAACTGATACCGATACAAAGTTTGATTATAGCTTTGGAGCGAGAGAATGGTGTGATGCCAAAAAAGCGAAATACGGAAGTGCAATAGCTGATTTGTTTGACGATACGAGTGCACAACCATCAGTTAATGATGATGATAAGGCAAAAGAGTGTAAAAAGAAACAAGCACGAGCACTTGACGAAATGTTTTCGATGACTAACTTGTCAAAGTTAAACAAGAATTCTTATGTCTATAAAGTTGCAATAAGCGGCGATGATAAAACTTTAAGACTTATTCGAGATTTTTACACGAATAGCAGTGCAAATAATTTTCCAACAGCATTGTGTGAAAAAGGAAAGCCTGCTAATTTGACAAATGTAAAAAAATCTTTGCAAGATATTACAGAAGAAGATATATACAAAGATTCAATGCCAAAAACTGTGGCAGATTACGAAGAAGATATTAGAGAAACAACTCAAACAATGCAAAAAACAAGACAAGCATTTAATAAAATTCCACAAAATGTAAGTGTTGCTGTTGCAAATATCGAGCAAGATGCCAATGTAAGCACAGAAATTTCAACTCAAACTCAAAAGGCTATGACACAAGCTGTTGCAGGTATTATAAACAGCTTAGAAACAGAGCGCAATGGAGCGATTAAGGCTGCTAGAACAAAATATCGCAATGAGACAGGTGCGATTGAAATGGCGGGAGAAGATTATGTGCAAGCCCTTAAACCTGCCTATCAAAAAGCAGCTAGGACGGCTATTCAAAAACAAAAAAATGATGAAATAGCTATCACTAATGACATAATGGAGAAATATGACAAAAAAATAGAATTAGCCAAATTGATGGTAGAAAAAGAGGTAATAATGCAATCTTTAAATTTCCCAAAAGACATTGCCAAAAAAGAGATTGCAAACTATATCAGTTGCGCTAACGATTCTAGTGATAGCTGTAAAGAATTGTTAGATTGGGAGTAAAAAAATGGAACAAAATAATGCAAGGACAAATTTAGAGCAAGGTGTTGAGCCACGCCGCCCACTAAGCATTCGTGATAGAATGATGAATTCTGCTACGGGTGTTGGCGGAACAAAAACTATCAATGATAGTGGCGTTGAGGACATTGTGAAAAAAGAGCTACGAGAGTTGAGGCAAGATATTAACATAGTCGCTCAACACATCGTAGCCATTCGCAATGAAATGAAAGACAAGATTAAGGTTGTTTCAGATACAGCTGATGATTTTGAGCAAGTTACCAAAGCTGTTTTAGAATCGGTAATTCAAAAAATTTCAGACGGTGAGCTTGATACCTTTTCAGAGGCTTTGGGGCAAATCATCAAAGAGGACGATGAAAATAATCGCAAAAAATTGTTTGAAGATATTGAACGAGCGATTATCAATCAAGCCCCAAAAGCCAAATCAAGCTCTATTAGCCTTATGCAATGGCTTATCAACTTATCGCTTATAAGCGGTGTTGTAGCCATTTATTTGATGAAATAAGCAAGAAAGGATAAAAAAATGAGTGATGTAAAAGTTGCAACAAAAGTTGATGAAAAAGGAAATATTGGAACTGACATTGATATTAGCAAACAAGCTAAAATGAAAAAAAAGTCAGCTGATGCCAACATAGCAGAAAAAATGGCTAAACTTGATGAAAAAATGAAAAAAAATCAAGAAGACAGAAGTAGAGCTCTCAATTTATTGGAAGATGAGAAATTGATGATGGATAAAACACTGCTCGCATTGCTACAGCTGTTTTTATTGGCATTTGTAAAAAGCAAAAGCAAAGATGTGCTTAAAGAAGAAATTGTGAAAGAATTACAAGAAAATGAGCAACTCAGCAAAGAATATGTCATTTCTCAAATGCGTAATTTGCTCGAACAAAATCAAAATTTAAGCGAAGAGCAAAAAACAGCACTTTTTGCAAAACTTGATAGTCCCAAGTTACAAGATGACATTGCAGCAATGGCTAATGGCAAATACAAGGACGACATCAATAACCTTAGGGATTTTGTTCAGCGAAAAAGGCGAGAAGATAGCGGTATAACCAATTCCGAATTAACCGAATTGATTGAAAAAGAATTAAAGGAAAATGTGTCTTATTCGACAATGAGTGCAAGTGGCATAATTCGCTCTTTGATTTTCAAAAAACCAAAGACAGAAACTCAAAAAGCCGACACCACAAGAGTGATAAGCGAAGAGCAAAAAAACAAGGAAAACAGCAAACATAGAGGAATGGTGTAATGACCACATTGCAACAAATGCCAACAAACCAAAGAAGTAAATATACGCTTGATGACATACTTGAAAAAGAGCAGTATAAAATCAAGCTTAACATAAGATATTATTTCTTTTCGGGCACAAACGCTGTGGCTTTTGCTATTGTTTATTTAACAACTTCATCGACAATGGCGTTTTGCGTTGGCTATTTGATTGCGGCTATGTGCGGTTATAAATTTGTGTTTTCATTGACTAAAGATGGAAAACAATATCAACCTTTTTTTATAAAAAAAGCAGCTTTGTTGATGAAAACCATAAGAAATAAAAATTTAGTCAAGGACAAGAAATGAAAAAAATTATATTAGCAAGCGCAATAGTGCTTAACACAGCTTTCGCTGTTAGTTTGAGTTCAATTTATAATGCACAAAATGGACATATCCAACAAATAAATATACAAATCAATAAAGCAAATATAGCAAAAGTTTTATTACAGAATCATTTTTTGGATACTGCAAATCAAAATTTTCAATTATTGAAAAATATCAAGCTTATTCATTATGATTTTTTAATCAAAACTTTTATAGCGCAATCAAATACAGAAAGCATAGATGAAAAATTTTGCAAAAATGGCACTTATAAAGGCGGCATTTGCAATTATTATCTTGATAGAAAGGACAAAAAATGAAAAAAATAATTTTAAGTTTAGTTGTGGGCTTAAGTGTATCGTATGGCTTTAAAGTTGAATATGGACCTGGTTGTTCGCCAAGTTACTTATGTGGAGCAATTTTGCCTATTCCTTGCATACCTGTCCCTTATTCAAATACGCTCGATTTTAATATAGCGGGTATGTTCCAAGAAATAGATGATTTAATAGAACAAAGAATCAAAGGCTCTGGTTCAAATAATGCAGAGCAACATTGGAAAAAAGTAAATGCGCTCTTTAACCAAATTAACGAGGCTAACATTGAAAAACTCGAGCTTTTAAAGAAGATTACTGCTATCGAGCAAGCAAAAACTTTAGATAAGGAAGAATCAACCTTTAATCTAATTAAAGAGCAACAGCTTTTAAATAATTACGGCAACATTATAAGCAAAGGAAAGTGATGGCAAAGGCAAAATTCGCACCAAAATTGAAAAGAGATTTATTTAACCTTATCGACAACCCAAGTGTTAATTTAGGCGACATTGACACTCGTTATATCACAGATATGTCAGAGCTCTTTTTAAACTCAAAAAGAGAAGATTTTAGAGGTATAGCTTCGTGGAACACTCGAAGCGTTACCTCAATGCGTGCTATGTTTTACAACGCCACACATTTTGATGAGGATATTAGCTCTTGGGATACAAGCAATGTGCTTGATATGCAATTTATGTTTAGAAATGCCATAAATTTTAACCAAGATATTAGCTCTTGGACTGTCTATAAGGTTATGGATATGAGTGGTATGTTTGAGGGTGCTACCAATTTTAATCAAAACATTAGCACTTGGATTACGAAATCGCTTAAATATATGAACGATATGTTTAAAGATTGTCCAATACCACAAGAAAAACAAATCATCTTTAAAGATGATATGCCAAAAACTAAGGCTGAACTTGACTATCTCATCAATGTGCTGGATATAAATTTAAGAAGCATTGACACTCGCTATATCACAGATATGTCAAATTTGTTTTTAAATAGTGCAAGAGAAGATTTTAGCGGTATAGAAACTTGGGATACAAGCAATGTTACTGATATGAGTGGTATGTTTAAAAAAGCTGAAAATTTTAACGCAGATATTAGTAAATGGGACACAAGCAGAGTTAAAAGTATGCGTGAAATGTTTAGTGGTGCAAAAATTTTTAACCAAGATATTAGTTCTTGGAATGTCGATAATGTTACTGATATGAGTGGTATGTTTAAAGATGCCACAGATTTTAACATCAACCTAGACAGATGGAATGTAAGTAATGTCGTTGATATGAGTTTTATGTTTCAAAACGCTACGATTTTTAACCAAAAATTAGATAAATGGAAAATGACGAAAGTAAAAGATATGTATAAAATGTTTGATGGCGCAACAAAATGCCAACAAAACATTGCTGTTTGGAATTTACAAAGCATTACTTTGGAAAATTATGTCTTTGGTGCAAACCCTTGTATCATTGAACCATTAAAGCCACAAAGTCAAAATCAAGGCTTTATAAGTGCTTTATGTGAAAAAATTAAAAACAAATTTTTGAGGAGGAAATAGATGAATTCAAAAGTAGCATTTGATTATTTTGCAGCTTTTGCTGGTTTTTTTGCGTTGTCGGTGCTTGTAGCCCTTGCTTTAAGCGTATCGGGTTGTTCCATTGCGCCAAGAAATCAAACATATTGTAGCCAAAATATGAAATGGGTGAAATGCCCAAAAGGTGTAGAGCCTGGCTCTATAATCGACAAGGATTCAAACAAGGCTAAAAACAAAGAAAGCGAGGACAAACAATGACAGATAAAAAAGCTCGAAAAATAATTGATATTATTAGAACACACGGGATTTTGGTTGCACAACAAAATGAACTTAAAAATCAAAAGGACAGACTCAATAAAGAAATAAGCAAAATTGAGACAGAGTTAGCCACAATTAGTAATTTTACAACATACGAAGAGTTGTCAAAATTTATAAAAGAAAAGCAAAGCAAAGAAAAAAAGGCTGAAAATCAAGCTGGAAAATTGGTTATTGCAGCAAAATACGGAGATTTTAAAGAAGTTCGCAGTTTAATTGCGCAAGGCGTTGATGCTAACACTTTTTGGCAACCTTTGAATATGTCAGTTCTACACGCAGCTATTGCAGGTGCACATTATCAAATAGCCTATTTTTTGGTAAAAAATGGAGCAGAAGTGAATAATGTTTATGTAGAGGGTATGACAGATTTACATTGGGCTATATTTTATGGAAATGTAAGTTTTGTTCAATTTCTCATCAAACGAGGTGCTAGTAATTATCCAACTAGCTGGGGACAATATCCTGTCGAACTTGCAAAACAATGGAAACACAAAGAATTGACTGAATTTTTAAAAAATATTTTTGGTGAACAATGCCAAAGCTTTCGCGATAGAATGATGCTCTCATCACCATTAAAAATGAGGTTAAAAAAATGATATGGTGTAGCGAATTTGCTTTTATTTCGAGTCCTTATGTTTCGATTTTTAATAAAATTTCAGATGCGAATTTGGCATTAGAAACAGCTTTAAAAATCGCTAAGTATGGCTCAAGTATAGCACTTGACAATGGCTATATACCTTTTAGCCCCATTGTGGCTTTTAATGGCATTTATGAAGAAAAGCATAGAGATTTGATTATGTATAACTGCCGTGAAGCCATCAAAAAGAGTGCTTTGTTTATAAGTGTTGAATGCGATTTTTCAAAGGACTCGCAAGGAATGTTGGAAGAAAGAGATACAGCACTAATCTTTAATGTGCCCATTAAAATTGTCAAGCTTGGGGAATATAGTTTTAAAAATTACCCAACACCTGAGGAAGCCGCACAAAATGAAATGGATAAGTGGCTTGAGACATTACCCAAAATAGAAAAAAGGCATATACGATGAGTAAAAAAGAGAAGCGTGGTATCTATAATGTAACCTATGGAAATCAAAAAGAAACTTTGATAAAGACAGATGTTGAACTCGTTGAAGAGGCTATCATTGACGAGATAATTCGATATGTCAAAGGCTATCATAATGTTAAGAAAGATTCTGGTTTTGGTGCAGAACATATCAAATTTAGACATTTAGACGACCCAAAGAAAAAAGGATATATTAAACTCGAAGAACTTTTAAATTTGGGAAATTCTTTGAGAAAATATTTACAAATATTTAAAGAACCTTTTATACACAACAATAGAAAACTCTATGAATGGCAAGATGACGATGGGATAAGATTTAAACTTGTTGTAGATAAAGAAAAGGGCAAGAGAGAGGGTCTCGATGTGCCACTATCCTCCCTTGCTAATGTTATTATAACATTTTATTCTGATAGAAACCTTAAACAAATGCAATTTAAAAATCCGCAAGTTGAAAAATTTTATAAAAACTTAAAAAGTCAGACTCAGCAAAGCCAATCTAGCGTTGATTTAATTCAACAAAACGCCAATTTAACCCAAATCACCATAGACACAGCAGACATCGCTCCAAAAGCATCTGCTATGGTTATCAATGCGTATGACAAATGTGGTGAAAACGCATTAGCGAACACTCTCATCAACACCATAAGTGCTGATAAGGAAGTAATGCAAAGCGTTCAAAGGGAATTTGAAAATTTGATTCAGCAAGAAAGCGAACAATCAACTCAAAGCGTTGATGAAGTTGCGCAAACGCAACAAGAGCTTGATGAAGCTCAAATTTTACAACAAGGTGATGGCAATGCTCAAATGATTTTGGGTGATAAAATTGGCAAGATAAAAGGACCGAAATTATGAAACTATTTGACTTTATAAAAAACTTTTTTACTTGCAAATGTAAAACATACAATCAAAACAAAGGTTGTGTTTCAAATCCACACATCTACAATATGAATAAAGAAGAAGCTATAAAAGACTTTATGATTGATATGGTTGAAAAACTTAGAAATTTACAATTATATGAATTTTTTGAATTTCAATTTGGGAATTCTCGTGGCGCAGCACGGTGTTTATCTGTCGAATTCAATGTTTGCGGTGAGATATTGCGAGATATTGAAGTGGAAATATATGCTGACATAGGCTATAAACGCAAACATAAAAGGAAATTTTGGTATTTTTATACCGCAAAATGCCCATCTGAAGTTTTATCCCAAATCAAAACACTTGATGACAATATCAAGTATGAACCACGCTACGGCACTGCGGTTTATGTTGTAGAGGAAATTATTAAAATTTTCCTTTTCATTGAAAATACACGCAGTTTAAAAAATTGGGATTATTATCTTAAAAATACAAATCAAAAAAGGGAGGTGTGATATGGTGTAATTAGCATAGCATAAAATAGTTATATTGTCTCAGAAAAAGTTTCAAAAAAATCAAAAGAAAGGGGAAAAAATGAAACTCAGCGAACAAGAACAAGCCGAAGTTAAACAACTTCACAGCAAACTTCACAACCTTTACGAAGAAAAGGCAAGGTTGGAAGTAATGAAAAAGGATAGGGAGAACACCTTGAAAGACGACATTGCAGCAGTGTGCGACATCGTCAATGGTGATGGTATCCCGCAAGGTGCAAAGGTAAAAATGCCTTTGGTGCAAGCTGTCATCAATCAACTTTTTAGGCAAAAGCCAAATAAAAAAGATGAGGAACACGACACTTTGGAAATTTATCGCTCGGCGATTAAAAAGGAAGAAGTGAATAAAGAGCTTGTAGATGACTATATAGTCGCTGAAGATTTGCTGGTTGAAAACAAGCAAAACATCAAAGAGGCATTTAAAGAGACTTCTGTTCTCTCAAAAGAAATTCTTAACGCCATCGATATGATTGTTAAGGAAAAATACAAAGAGATGAAAGAAGATGCCCTTGAAAAGGCAGGCTATGAAGTTTCGGTTGCTAGAGATAAAAGCGAAATTTACGACATTAAAGAATCTTTGGAAAAGTTTTTGAATGACGGCGAATGAGCTTAAAATCTATACCGATGCTTCTTACGACAGAGACAGCGGTTTTTGCGGATATAGCTTTTTGATTCTCAAAAATCAAAGGATAATCCACGAATTTAGCGGTTTAGCATTTGCAAATAGCTCGTTTAATGCCGAGTTGTTTGCACTTACGAGCGCATTAGAATATCTTTATAATGCAAGAAAAACTAATGCAAACAAGATAAGCGTTCAAATTTTCGTGGATTGTCTGTCTATAACGCAAAAAAAACGAGTTAAACCCAATGGTGATTTGATGTTTCAATACTTAGAATTTTTGAGAACTAAATTCAAAGCAAGTGAAATCACTTGGGTAAAAGGGCATTCTGTAAATCATTTTAACAAACTCGTTGATAAAAGAGCGAGAAAGATGTTAAGAGAACATATAGAAGCCATCACCTATTTGAAAGGATAAAAATATGAAAAAAATTATGTTAGTATCTTTGGTGTTTTGTGCTGGGTTTGCAGCTGGATTGTTTGCAGCAACTCTAACCACAAACACTGAAAAAGATTTTCTTGGTAGGAATGCAGCATTGCCTATAAGCGAAGATGAGCTAAAAAGGCTAGAAAATAATCAAAGCACTCCACAAGAAGTGAAAAACATAATGCAACGGCTTGAAAAATACAATAAAGAAGCCACAAAGCGCATTAGCAACGATGAAATTGTTTATTTCTATCATAACATAGTTAAGGATAGTTTTCCAAGTGCAACAGTTAGTGTTGTTTCAAGAGAATATCTTGGAAAAACCCAATACGAAAAAGTTATCGTAGAGATTGCGGCAAACGGGCAAAAAATACAAGACAAAGTGTTCGTTCACGAACAATATATTTTGCCAGACATCATCGATGTGCCACAAGCAAAGTCTCTTAAAGCTGATGAGTTTAAAGAGATTGAGAGAGTGAAACGGACAGAGCTTGATACTAATGTCCTTAAAGCCCTTAAAGATGAAGATAAAGTCGTTAGTTTGGGTAAAAAAGGACAATGGGGCAAAGAAATTATTGTCTTTTCAGACCCCGAGTGTCCTTACTGCCAAAAACACCTAAAGAGCGTTGATGAGAGATTTTTGCAAGACAATCGCATTCACTTTATTTTTGTGAGCGTGCACGGCAAAAGTGCCTTTGAAAAAGTAGCTTTGATTTATAAAGAAGTAGCCAAAGCACAAAGTGATAGCGCAAAACTTGCAATCATCAAAAAATATTTTGACAACAATGTCAAATATGCACCGCCAAGCGAAGCAGAAACCAAGCAAGCTGAAATTTTGTTCTCAAAATATATGCTAATGGGGTTAAGGCAAGTGCCGTATATCATAGAGCTTGATGAAAAGGGCAAATGATGAGTGAAAACAATGAACCTTTGCTTTTTGATGAAAAAGAGCTTGAAGTCGGCACAGATGAAGCGAAAAAGCCTATCTACGACTATGAGAGTTTAAGAGAAAAGCAAATTGCCAAAAGAGGCAAAATGGGATTTAAAGAGGAGAAACGCAATGAAACCACAAGACTTTGATTTTAGAATTTGGGACAATGCGAAAAAGCAATACGACTTAAACGCCTCATTGTTGGAAAAAAAGTCTGATGTCGAAATCGAGCTTTGGACAGGACTTTTAGATTCCAATGACAAAAAGATTTATGAGGGGGATATAGTGCGCATCAGTGGTGGACATAGTGATGACATTGCATTGGTGAGACTGAATCCAAGAGATGGTATTAGATTTGCCATTAAACTCATAAATGATGTATCGGACTTTCAGTATGTGCTCGATGAGGGACAAAAACAAGAAACCATTAGAATCATCGGTAATATACACTTAAATCCCGAATGTTTCATTGGAAAATGGAAAATTGAACCAAACCAAAGGATAGCCCAATGATAAAACGAAAACTTTTTTCCCTATTTAACAAAGCAAGAAAATCAAAGAGGCGAGAGCTATTTCTTTTGATTTTTTGTGTTATCGCAATCATAGTTTTTGCCAACCCAAAAGCATTTTCGCTCGATAGCTATTCGCTTGATGCTATCAATCAAAAAACCATCAGCGGAAAGGTTGTAAAGGTAACTGACGGCGATACAATCACCGTCCTAGACAAAGACTATGCAGAGCATAAAATTCGCTTTTATGGCATCGATGCGCCTGAAAGCAGACAAGCTTATGGGCAAAAGGCTAAAAAATTTTTAGCCTCACTCATTGCGGGAAAAGAAGTTAAAGTCGTTATCACAGGCATTGACAGATACCAACGAAAGATTGGTAAGGTGTTTTTGGGGGAAACTGACATAAATGAAGAAATGGTAGCAAATGGCTACGCACACGCTTATGTTGAATATTCAAACGAATATGCCCCCCAAGAATTAAAGGCAAAAGAAGCCAAATTAGGCTTATGGCAAGATAAGAATGTCGTTAAGCCAAGTAAATTTAGAAAGGAAAATAAAAAATGATGGAAAATCCAAGTTGTTCTATTGGGGTGATTAACCCTTGTTGTAATGCTTCAAGTGCGCCTATATGGACGGATACTTTTGAGGACTTATGCGCTTTGTTTAAAAGTCATAAGCCATACAGCAGAAAGCCAAAGCGTAAGGACTATGATGATGAACAAGTGCAAAGCAAGAAATCCAAACGCAAGGCTATTATAGAGGCAAGAGTGCAAAAATTTGCAGAAATGAAAGCACGAGGAATTTTATGAAATTTTTTGAATGCTTTGCTGGAATTGGCGGTTTTAGATTGGGATTAGAACGAGCTGGCTTTGAGTGTGTCGGCTCGTGCGAAATCGACAAACACGCTAATTTCTTATATCACAACTATTTTAAGACACAAGGAGAATATTTTGAAGACGATATTAAAAAAATCGATGCAAAAAAAATGCCCAAATTCGACATTTTGTGCGGGGGATTCCCGTGTCAAGCATTCTCAATCGCAGGCAAGCAGAAAGGATTTGAGGACGAACGAGGACAACTCTTTTTTGAGCTTGTTAGAATCGCAAGGCATAAAAAACCTAAAATCTTGTTCTTTGAAAATGTCAAACACTTGCTCACGCACGATAGAGGACGAAGTTTCGCTTTTATCCTCAATGAACTTTGGAAATTGGGGTATGATACGGAATACGCAATTCTTAACAGCAAAAATTTCAATTTGCCACAGCATAGAGAAAGAGTGTTCATTGTCGCTCATCTTAGACAAAGATGTAGCAGAGAAATACTACCTATCCTCAGTGGTATTGCAACGCTTTCAAAGCTACAAGAACAAGAGCCAAATTGCAATACCATCACGGCAAGATATGCAGGACTCGGCAGTGGGACTTACATTATTAAAAATAGCAAGTCGCCACAAAAAGTTGGTGTCATAGGCAATAACGCTCAAGCTAATAGAGTGTATAGTGTCGATGGCACTTCTGTTTCTTTACAAGCATTAGCTGGCGGATTAGGTGCAAAAACGGGCTTATATAACATAGATGGGCGCATACGCCGTTTAACACCTAAGGAATGTTTCAGATTGCAAGGCTTTCCCGATGAAATGATTGACTTAGCTCAAAAATTAAAAATTAGCGATACTCAGCTTTATAAAATGGCTGGTAATGCTGTGAGCGTAAATGTCATCGAAGCTATTGCAAAAGAACTTCAAAAGGCTATAAAATGTTTGTAAATTTAAAAAAGAAAATCAACAATTTTATGCTAAAAATCAAAGCAAAAATGTTTGATTGGGTGTTTTTGTTTAAGGAATAATAATGCTAGAACAATACGACAGCAATGATGTGCCAAGCATAGAAGAGATAGTGAAATTTTTTCATACATTCAAAATGCTTTGTGAATTTGGCAAAAACGCCTTAAAAGTAGAATACTTTGAAGACAAAACAAGCTTTTCCTACCCATTAGCGTGGGATTTAGGTGTAACGAGCGAAGAGTTACTATTATAAGAAAGGATAAAGAATGAACATAGAAGTATCGTATGTGAAGCCAATAGGTTTCAATAACCACAGCCACATCGCAAATTTTGTGCGATATTTATTTAATATCACAGCAAAATACGAGAATGAGGCAACAAAAGACAATCTTTACTTTTCAAAGCAAGAAAATGGTATTGCTTTCATCGATGTCAAACGCTTTTATGAAGACGAAATGAAAGATTTGTTTGACGATAGAAAATTTAGAGATAAAGAATCGAAAGGACTTTCAGCCGATTTATTGTCAGTGGCAAGAACGAATTTTAATAAAATTATCACAGATATATTTTATTTTAGAGTCGACAATAACGAGACAATAAAGGCAAATGACTTCGTGAAGATATTGCTTGAAAATGGCATATCTGTGGAAAATTTTATGATGAGTTTTATCGAAAACAATGAAAACGAAGATTTAAGAAACATTATTGCCTCGCAATACATAGTTGGGCACTTCAATCAAGGTGCAAATCACTTTCACAGAGTAATTGTTTTAAGATAAGGGGGACATTATGTATCCAAAATCTACTACACAAGCTCAAATTTCAAAAAGAGATGAGGATAGACATATTTTTTTGTTTAAAGCAAAACAAATGAAATTAGAAATTTGGGATTTAATTTTTAAGCAAATCGGGGTAAATCACATATTGAGCGCAGAATAATGTTTTGTTGAGTTTATCATTATTGACTTTTTGCTAAAAAGTTGATATAATCAATGTCAGCTATAACTGAACAAAAAAAGGTAGCGAGGAAATAACAATGAAATACATTTTAAAAAATAAAGACATTGATGTCTTGGAGTTTGAGGCTATAAGCCAAAGCAAACAAGGCGAATTTAAAATAGATGTGGAACAAAATTTACAAAACATACAGCTTTTAAACAAAAAACTATTGCCTATAAATTTTAGTTTTGAATTAGAAAAGGGCACTCATTTAAATGAGGCTTTGATGAGTTGGATTAGACACCGAAAAGCCCCAAACAACAGAAAATACATAGAAAAAATAATAAACACATACAAACAAGAAAATATGCCTGAAATGGCTACTGACTACATAGACATTTCACTAGGACTTTCGCTAAATGATAGCTTTTGGATAGTGCCTGCTGATAAAGATTATAAATGGAAAGATTTTAATCTTTATGACAATGAATTTAGCGAAGCTTTAAAGCTTGTAGCTTTTGGAGAAATATCTAAAAAACTAAGTGGTTTGACAAGCTCGCCTGAATATACCACAAGTGGAATGTTACCAAAATGTTGGCACAAAGATGAGAGCGGAATTTACCTTTACAAAGGTTCAAGTCAAGAATACGCAAACGGCGGAAAAGAAGCTTTTGGTGAGTATTATATGGCTCAAATTGCTGATATTATGGGTTTTAATCACATAAACTACAATTTAGTTGAATTTCACGGAAAAATGGTTAGTGCTTGTCCTATTTTTACAAATGAAAATGAGGGCTATGTGCCGATTTATTATTTATTGAGCCAAGAAGAATTGAGTTCAAAAAAAAGCAATAAAGGATTAGAAGCTATTGTAAAAATTTATGGTAGAGAAAAATTTGAAGATTTAATGCTCTTTGATGCCATCATTTACAACACCGATAGACATTTAGGTAATTTTGGAATGATAATAGACAATAACACAAATAAGCTTTTGCGCTCTGCGCCGATATTTGACAATGGCTCATCAATCTTTAATAAACCTACCAAAGATGATTTAAAAAGTTTAAATTTGCGTATGAAAGAATTTTATTCTTATTTTGAATACGCATTTGACGAACAACTCAGACTCTTTGTTCAGCCACGCCATATCCCAAATTTACAAAAACTCACTGAATTTGAGTTTATCAAGCATAGTGAGTTTAATCTTGGCGATGAGTGGCTTGAACCTATACAGGCTTATTTACAAGATAGAGCCAAATTTGCCTTGCAAATTGCTTATAAAAAACAAGATAAAGCTGCTCCGCAAAAATCCGTCCGTAAGAAAAAATAGAGTAGATACGCTATTGACTTTATGGCTCTGTTGTGGCATAATAACACACAAAATTGAGAAAGGATATTAAATGCAACTTGACGAAAACACTTTGCCTTTGGCAATACAAAAGGATATAGAAGCTTTAAAAGCTTGGCATAGGGGTGAAAAAGACAAGGGACTTGGTGGCGTTTTATATACTGAACTTTATGGCTCGATTAACGGCTCACAATGGGGCAATGAAATCAGCAAAGAAACTGCTGACTATCTGCGTGCAAAATATCTTGGTTATGATAATGGCGTTGAAGTAGAATTTTATTTTGACAAACACTCCATTTATGATGAAAATGGTAAAAGGAGAGAAAGTGTTTAACATAGATTTTTCTCAATGCAAGGAGAGTGCTGGTTCGTATGGTGGTGCTGGCGGTAAGAAAAAAGGCATCATTTATAACGGTGAAAACTATATGCTTAAATTTCCACAAGACACTAGACAACAAAAATTAGAAAATAGTTACAGTAACAGCAGTATCAATGAATATATAGCTTGTCATATTTTTCAATCTTTGGGTATTGAAACACAAGAAACCTTACTTGGCACATATAATAGTAAAATCATTGTAGCTTGTAAGGATTTTACAAACAATGGTTATACATTGAGAAATTTTTATTCATTAAAAAATTCAGTTTTAAATGATGATAATAATCCCGAAGATACTGAATTAAATAACATTTTACAAGTTTTTGATAAACAAACTCAATTTCCGCAAATCACTGCCCATATACTAAAAAAGTATTTTTGGGAAATGTTTATAGTTGATGCCTTTTTAGCTAATAACGATAGACATAATGGAAATTGGGGATTTTTAACAAATTTACAAACAAATGATGCTCATCTTGCGCCAATTTATGATTGTGCGAGCTGTTTATTTCCACTTGATACAACTGATGAACAATTTAAGCAAAAATTAAAAGATACAAATTCGTTAATTTTTCGGGTAGAAGAATTGCCATTCTCCATCTTTAGAATTAAAAGAGAAAAAATCAATTATTATAATTTTCTTGCAAAGGATTGCTATGATAGAGATTGTCTCAATGCCCTTATTGGCATTACCGAACGCATAGATATGAAAGCTATTCATAAAATCATAGATGAAACACCATATATAAGCGATTTAAACAAGGAATTTCTTAAAGTTGTTGTCTTAAATAGAAAGGAAAAGCTTTTAGAAAAAGCTATTTTAGAAAATAAAAACATATCGAGACTCTATGTAAATGAGACTGATATACCTAGCAAGGATTTTGCAGGCTTTGAATTTACAAACACTTCGGGTATGGACAAGATTCGTGATGAGGCTCTTGTTAAAGAGCAAAGCTCTATCAATACCCAAAAGCCTACAAAGAATGACGGCGATAAGCCTGACATTGACGAGGATAAGCCAAGCGGTCCAAGTGGACCGAGAATGTAAATTCTAGTCAATGAAAAACATTTTAATTGTCGTGGATATGCAAAAAGGCTTTGCAAGATACAAACAAACACAAAAGCTCGCCGAAGATATAGCTGATTTGCTTGAAAAAAATCTTTTTGATATTGTCATCGCCACAAGATTTTTGAACCAAAATGATAGCATTTATGAGCGTTTGCTTGATTGGCATAGATTAAAGGATAGGGGCGAGCAACAACTTGATGAAAAAATCCAAAAACATATTGACATTGTAGTCGATAAAAATATCTATAATTGCGTGAATGAAACCTTTATCCAAAGACTTTTTAGTCTCAACGATGACATAAAACCAAAACAAATTTTTGTTGTGGGAGCAGATACGGATTGTTGCGTGTTGGTTATCGCTACAAGCCTTTTTGAAAATGGAATTCGTCCCATTGTGCTGACAAAATACTGCCACTCAAATGGCGGTTTGAAAGCACATATAGCTGGATTGCGCTGCTTAAAGCGGTTGATTGGAGAAAAACAACTCATCAATAATGTCTGCAAGGCATTAAAATATGGGTATTAGAAAAACATTCAAATGAGTATAATACTGAAATATTAACTATGTTATTTTGACATATTTGTCTAACGCCTAATTATACTCATTATTAGCTTATTTTAGCCAAATCCGCAACACTTCCTTTATCAACTTTAAAAGAATACCCATTTTTGTTCCTTTTCTAACCCATTTTAACACTTTTTGATATATTTTTATACATTTTAACATATTTTAAAGGCATTAAAATGGCTTTAAAGACAATTTAAAAAACTTAAAATTGCTATAAAATACTAATAAAAAAGCCTATTTTTGCTAAAAAATATATTTTTTGATACTTAAAAACACTTTTTTAATGTTTTTAATCATCATTTAAGCTTTTTTTAAGCTTTTTTTGGGTATAATTGTGGTGAAAGTTTGCTAGATAGCAAGAAAGGATAGGGAATGAGAGCTTATATATTGCGTTTTGACACTTACGAAAAGAAATTTAAAAAGTCGAAAAGTCAAAAACCTTATGACGATGACGAAGTTGGAAGGATAGAACTATGTGAGCTAGGTAGGTTAGGCAACATTGGTTTGAGAGTATGCGCTAATAGCTTAAAAGAGGCTATCGCAATGGCAGAAAAAAGCGAGCTAAAAAAAGAATGTCGCTCGCTTGTTACACGATAAAGAAAGGAAAAACAATGAAAAAAATTAAATTCAAAACAGTTCTCTCTCTTGTAGAGAAAAAGACAGCGAAATTTGGCAAAATTGATGTTTGCTACAAAGTTTGCAAAAAAGAACCAAGCCGAACACGCATCAATCTTGTCAATCGCCTTGTCTTGCTGGCAGAATTGCTTAATTGTGTAAAAAAAGATATTAGGGTTGTATTTGACTTATATGGTGAAATAGAAGAAAGTTCAAGGGATTCATATTATATGTATGATATTCTTAACTCTTATGCGCACAAATTTGTGGCAAGAAATTGCCCTTTTATTGAAGTGTTTTTGAGCTTTACTAAAAGTGTTCTTAATCCACATAAGACAGATAAAACTATAATTATGGAGCTATCCCAAATAATCCTTTTTGGGGATTTTGGGGATATACAATACAGATATGAAAATAGCAAGCTCACAAGGGATTTCTTTTTGAACGATTCATTTATTGGGCTAGACACTTTAATTTATGATTTTAATCGCCACGCCCTTGAAAACGAAAAAGAAAAAATTAAAAAAAGAGATGAAGAAAGCTTGAAGTATCAAAGAGCAAATAGAGAAAAAATCAATCAATATCTCAGAGATAAGCCAAAGGCTTCTCAAAGAAAGGATAAAGAATGAAAAACAAAATAAGTGCAACTAAAATTGTTGCTTGGGTGAAAAATTTCATTTGGCGGTATGGTAACGAACTCATACCATTCTCAATCGCTTGGTTTACAATAACCAGCTCTTGCTTTGTGAGTATGCTGTGTTATTGTTATTTTAACGAAATTCGACTATTTGCAAATTTGGCGTATATCGCCGCTTTTGTCGGATTTATCGGCTCTTGGGTTTTAATATTATTATCCATAATTTTCCAAAGGTATCTGTGATGATATTTTATAATGGCAAAGATACGCTGATAAAGAGGATTGAGGGAAGATTTAGCCCCATAGATATGAACATTTATGAAGTTATTTTATCCCTTACGCAAAATGGAAATATGTTATATAAACGATTTGGCGTTTATATAAAAGATGTGAACGCAGCACAGCAGATGATTCATTTGGTAAGACTAAATCTTAATCGTCCAAACACGCATCTATATGATGCGATTGCTCATCTTAATGATGATAGAACACTGCCACAATTTAATGGTTGGGTGCTTGGAACAATGACAAAAGATGATGGGACAACAATATCTAATGCCGAGAAATCCATCATTCTCGGTAAAGGTTATTTTTTCATAAAATACACACATTGAAAGGAGTGTGAAATGAAAGTAGTCAAAAAACGATTAGGCAAATTTGAAAAAGATTGTCTATGCACTATAAACGCAAATAAAGATAGATTTGAGTATAGTGCGAGTATCGAAAGCGTTGATGAGCTTATAGCATTGTTAAAGCTCGTCAGAAACCAAAAGGACATCAAAGACGATTGTCAAGAAAGCGGTTTTGATGAGCTATACTTTAATGATGTTCCAATCGATGTGAAATTGGTTGTCAATAAACACGAGCTCGCAGGTTTTTCGGTTGACGATTTTGTATTCAAAACCGTCCAACCATCGCAAACAAAAAAGAAAGGATAAGCGATGGCAAAGTCTATACTTAAATTTTTAGCCTATAGTTTGATTTTTTTTATCATATCGGCTATAGCGTTTTATTTTTATGCTAATAGTTATATTAGTAAAATACAGCAAGAGATTGCGAAATATGATTGTCAGCAAGTAGTCGAAAAAGATGGCACTTTTACCATAAAGTGTAAAAATTTAGGCGAAAACAATGAAACAAACTCGACAGGAGGCGTCAAATGACACAAAACAAATTTGAAAAAGCCGTTTTTAATCTATGTGATATTGACGGAAGAATAATTCGTGGTGTAGTCATTCAGTTGTTGCTTTTTATTGGAATGTGCATATTGGTGCATACTTTTTTAGGTTGTATTGAAAGAGTAGACTTAGAAACTATGCAATTTCAATTCAAAGACTACGAAAGCTTAGTCTATGGTTTATTTTGTTCGATTGGACTTCTTACTTGTATGGGCTTTTTCTATGAAAGCTTGGGCATTTATCAAAAAACGACAGGTTTTTTGCCCGAGCCAGCTTGGATTATGAAAGTGGCAAACACTATTTATGAGAATTTAAGTGAACGAGAAAGAATAGGGCTTGAAAGATTTTATTATGAAAGCAATGATTTTGAAAAAGCTAGAAAAGAAAAAAAAGAGGTGCTTGCGATAATAAGCACTTTCTTGCGCAAAAGCACGATAGGTTTTGAAATTTGCAATAAAAAATCTTATCAAGGCGACTTTTGTGAAAATTATTCTGTGCATTTTGCGAACAAAAAGCTGAGATATATAAAAAAATGTATCGCCAAGCATATTGCGAAATGCGATAGCGAGCTAGCACGAACAAAAAAACTCTTAAACAATGGAGTGGAAGTTAGCGTTAATGCTGTTAATTGCGCTACAAAATTTCAAGTAAAGGAAAGCAAATGACAAGCAAAAGCAAAGAGAGATTCTTATCAAAGCACTATGAGGTGCTAAAAGCAACAAAAGACGAGCTACAAGACTCTTTAAAATCTTTGAGAATTATTTTAAGACGGAATCACAAAGATATTAACGAGCAAATGAAGCATATAAGAGCATTTTATCCGCTTTTAATGATGTTATATGACAAAATTCATACCATTGAAGAAGTCATAAAGGAGGTAAAATGACAATTTGTATCGATAAGGAAACTTTAAAAAAGACTTTGGACGAACAAAAAAGCGAAAAGCTTGTGAGGGTTGAAGTCGATTTTGAAGATATTAGTGATGTAGACGATTCAGACATTGGACAAGTCTTTGCTGAATTTTATCATCGTTATGGCGTGAATGATTTGATAATGGGTTTGAGTAGTGATAAGAAAATTCAGCTTATCAAAGATTTAAAAAGCGATTTGTTTGGCTATTGTGATGAAAATGAGATTTTCTTAGAGCTTTTCGGGCAAATGGAATATCACGAGCAGAGAAAACTGCTTGATGCTTTAAAAGCACATTATCCAGATGAAGAGATAATAAAGGCACATTTAGCTTTTTTAAATGAACAAAATAGCACTATAAAAACATTTTAAAGCATTAAAAAAGATTAAAAAAATACTTTAAATATACTAAAAATGCTTTAAAAGCACATTTAATTAGTAAAAAGTATTTTAAAAACACTTTTTTAATGTTTTTAATCATCATTTAAGCTTTTTT
>OIZA01000206.1_pt1 | contig 35066 bp, 30 predicted proteins | sample 1588381 | NCBI WGS metagenome assembly OIZA01 (sample SAMN03283277) | human gut metagenome | biome: human-associated habitat; material: feces | host: Homo sapiens | place: Peru | collected 2012 | reverse complement strand
CAGAAGAGAATTCCACCGTATAAATGGATGGTGGAATTAAACTTTGCAATTTTCAATCCGTGAACGGAATGAGATAAAATATTGACGTTGATTTTTACATATGATATAATTATTTACATATTAGGGAGTAGTTCGCATCTGCGATGCAGGTGTTGTACTTTTCGTCATCACGTTATTTTGAAAATAACCGGATGGTACACTGAGAGAGGAACGAGACTTTTATTGTACGTTTGTCGTACAATAAAAGTCTCGTTCCTTTTGTTTTTATGGCGGATGGAAAAAGGAAGACAACGATGAAGAGAAAAATTTCAGATGTAATTTTATGGGTGATATTGGTCTGTACGATTTTTATGGCAGCGTTCCTGCAGATACCACAAAACAGCCCGGGCAAGCGCACCGCTGTGCAGGAAAAAAGCTTTGTGTGTGCGGATACGATACGGGCGGCGCATCAGAACGTGTGCGAGGTCGGAGGCACCGCGGCAGAGGAGATCTGCGATGGTGGTATCCTGACACAGGCAGGGCTGACGGGAACATGGGAAAATGAGAATTTTCCTATGTTTCTTCTGCTGACCGGGCTGATGTTTGAGATATCCTATCAGATGTACTGGAAAAGATTTCTGGCGGAGGCGGGGTTCGAGTTACAGAAGGATCGCTGGCTGATCCGCTATATATTGCGGGCGGATGGAAAGAAAAGAAGGCGGATGTATATCGGAACTTGTCGGGAAGAATACAGATAGAGAGGATTTGTATGGGAAACGCTAAAATCATATGCGCAGTAGGTCCGGATACATTGGGGAGGAGCAGGATAGAACAGTTCATTCTTGGCGGAATGGATATTGCAAGATGCGTATGCCTTCCGGGAAAAGCGGAAAGCTGTATAAAATGCATGCAGGAAATTGGAATGTTCCGCAGTAAAAGAAATCAGCCGCTTGAAATCCTGTTTGACATAGAAAGAACACAAAAGAATACGGGAGAATTCACAGAAGAGATACGTCTTGGTATAAGGCAGAAGGTAGGGATGATTTCAATACCGTCTGCAAATATGCAGGGACGGGAAAAAAGCTTAAGAAAGCTGCTTGATGAAAACGGCGGGGAGCAGATCTTACTGATCGCAAAGATAGAAGATAACGAAGCTGCAGAGAGACTGGAAACAGTTTTGGGCAGTGCAGACGGCATTATGATCGGAAGAAAATTCGCAGAGCCGTTGCAGCAACAGATGATGAAAAAGGTCTATGAAGCACACAAGATATGGGTAACGGCGACACAAATGCTGGATTTCCGTGCATAGACCGCAAAAATGAATAATAGTAAAGGAGACAGTATATGAAAGCATACTGGAATTCCGAAACGGAAGAACTGAAAAATGAGTTTCATGTAACAGATGAGGGACTTTCCAGCGAACAGGTGGAACAGATCCGCGAGGAAACAGGAGAAAATGTATTACAGGAAGGAAAACGCAAAAGCGTGGCGTGGGTGTTTGTTCACCAGTTCTGCGACCTGCTCGTAGTGATCCTTATCATTGCGGCAGTTATTTCGATGTTTTCCGGAAATGTGGAGAGTACGGTGGTAATTCTACTGGTACTTGTGATGAATGCGGTGCTTGGCACGGTACAGCACGTCAGGGCAGAGCGTTCACTGGACAGCTTGAAAAAGCTGTCCTCCCCGAGTGCAAAGGTCATGCGTGACGGAGTAAAGCAGGAGATCCCATCCCGTGAGATCGTGCCGGGAGATCTGGTCATCCTGGAAGCGGGAGATATGATCGTGGCGGATGGCCGGATACTTCACAACTACTCCCTGCAGGTCAATGAGAGCTCGCTGACCGGGGAATCCACAAATGTGGAGAAGCAGGATGCGGTGATCGAGGGTGATGCAGCGCTTGCAGACCGGAAAAATATGGTGTATTCCGGAAGTCTTGTCACATACGGAAGAGCAGAGGTGCTTGTCACAGCGACCGGAATGGAGACAGAGCTCGGCCGGATCGCGGGACTTATGAACGCGGCAAAGGAGCGAAAAACACCGCTCCAGGTCAGCCTCGATGAATTCAGCAGCAAGCTCGCAGTGCTCATCATGATCATCTGCGCACTGGTATTTGGGCTTTGCATTTACCGGAAGATGGCACTGCTGGATTCCTTTATGTTTGCAGTGGCACTTGCAGTTGCGGCAATTCCGGAGGCACTCGGTTCCATCGTTACCATCGTGCAGGCGATGGGGACCCAGAAGATGGCGAAGGAGAATGCAATTGTCAAGGATTTAAAGGCAGTAGAGAGTCTTGGCTGTGTTTCTGTCATCTGCTCGGATAAGACGGGAACACTGACGCAGAACAGGATGACGGTGCAGAAGGTCTATGTGGGTGGAAAGGTGCTTGAACCGTCAGAGCTTGACATTAAAAGCAGAGTACACCGCTATCTTTTATATAATGCAGTTTTAAATAATGATTCCAGTATTGTGGATGGCAAGGAGATCGGTGATCCGACGGAGTATGCGCTGCTGCATATGTACCGCAGCATACCGCTTGGCCCGGATATGTTTTTGAAAGGGCAGAGCCTTGAGGAAGATCATCTGAGAAAGAGTATGGATCGCCTTGAGGAAGTTCCGTTTGATTCGGACCGTAAACTGATGAGTGCAAAATACAGACTGCATGGAGTTTCCACGGTACTTACCAAAGGAGCTCCGGATATCCTGCTTGCGCGCTGTGAGAAAATTATGGATGAAAACGGAATCCATGACATAACCGAAGAAGAACGGGAAGAAGTACGGAAGGCAAATCAGAAATTCTCGGAAAACGGTCTGCGCGTGCTTGCTTTTGCCTGTCGTGAAACGGAAGAAACACTGACGGCAGATACGGAATGTGAATTTACATTCCTTGGTCTGATCGCGATGATGGACCCGCCGAGACCGGAATCTGTGGAGGCGGTTAAAAATGCGATCCGTGCGGGCATTCGTCCGGTCATGATCACGGGTGACCACAAGATCACTGCAGTTGCGATCGCAAAAGAGATCGGTATTTATCATGAGGGAGATATGGCGCTTACGGGTATGGAACTGGACGCCATGTCGGATGAGGAACTGGATAAGGACATTGAAAAAATATCGGTCTATGCGAGAGTTTCTCCGGAAAACAAGATCCGCATCGTGGAGGCATGGCAGAAAAAGGGACGGATCGTATCCATGACAGGAGACGGTGTAAACGACGCACCGGCGTTAAAGAAAGCGGATATTGGTGTGGCCATGGGTGTTACGGGAACAGAAGTTTCCAAGGACGCAGCGGCAATGATCCTTTCAGATGATAATTTTGCCACGATCATGAAGGCAGTGATCAACGGGCGAAATGTATACCGGAATATTAAAAATGCGATTTTATTTCTGCTCTCGGGAAATATGGCTGGAATCCTGTCAGTGCTTTATACCTCGGTTATGGCGCTTCCGGTGCCGTTTGCTCCGGTTCACCTGCTGTTTATCAATCTGCTGACGGATTCCCTGCCGGCGATCGCGATCGGTATGGAACCGTCAGATGCATCACTTTTAAATGAAAAGCCGCGTGATCCGTCGGTCGGCATCCTGACAAAGGATTTCGTGACAAAGATGATGCTGCAGGGAGCACTGATCGCAGTGTCGACCATGACTGCATTCCATATCGGCTTAAAGACCAGTGATGCGCTTGCGACCACGATGGCATTTTCGGTGCTGACGCTGGCAAGACTTTTCCACGGCTTTAACTGCCGCAGTGACGAATCCATGGCAAAACTCGGATTTGGTTCAAACCGTTACAGTATTTATGCATTTTTTGGTGGCGTGTGTCTGCTGGGACTGGTGCTTCTTATCCCGGCGCTGCACGGAGTATTTTCCGTGGCGGATGTGTCAGGCATGCATCTGCTTGTGATCGTGGGACTGGCATTTCTGCCGACACTGATCATTCAGATCATAAAGATGGTGCGCGAGGCATTGACAGAAAAAACAGGGTCAGACAGAGGATGAGGAGAATAGGAAAAAATGATGGATCATATTTCGTTTGTTTATTTTATGCAGCAGATGGCAGAACACCCGGTGCTCTTGATTTCGGTGCTTCTGACACTTGGAGTGATTTTTGTCAACGGATGGACGGATGCACCAAATGCGATCGCAACCTGTGTATCGACCAGATGTATTGAGGTGGATCGTGCGATCATCATGGCGGCAATCTGCAATTTTCTTGGGGTAATGGTTATGTCACTGGTCAATTCCAGTGTGGCAATGACCATAAAGAACATGGTCAATTTTGGCGGAAACAATGAGGATGCGCTGATCGCACTGTGTGCGGCAATGGCAGCCATCGTCATATGGGCGATCGGAGCATGGTATTTTGGAATCCCGACGAGTGAGAGCCATGCGCTGATCGCGGGGCTGACCGGAGCGGCGATCGCGCTTCAGGGCGGCCTTGCCGGGGTGAATTTTTCCGAATGGATCAAGGTCATTTACGGGCTGGTCTTGTCGACAGTCATTGGTTTTGCCGTTGGATTTGTGGTATGCAAAGCAGTTACGGTGATCTGTGAAAATATGGACCGGAAAAAGACAAACCGCTTTTTTAGTGGCGCACAGGTGGCTGGCGGTGCAGCAGTGGCTTTTATGCATGGTGCGCAGGACGGACAGAAATTTATGGGTGTGCTGCTGCTCGGACTTTTCCTGATCAACGGAAAAGAGGACACGGCGGGTGCGTTTGTTCCGATCTGGATGATGGTGCTCTGCTCGATCGTGATGGGACTTGGAACCTCTGTCGGCGGAAAGAAGATCATCAAATCCGTCGGCATGGATATGGTAAAGCTGGAGAAATATCAGGGATTTTCCGCAGATGCGGCGGCGGCGCTGTGTATTCTGTTTTCCACGATATTCGGTATTCCGGTCAGCACAACACATATGAAAACGACGGCGATCATGGGGGTAGGCGCGGTGAAACGGCTGTCTGCCATTAATTATAAGGTCGTACTTGACATGGTTCTTACCTGGGTACTCACATTCCCGGGCTGCGGTATTATCGGTTTTATTATGGCAAAGGTATTCTTATTATTCAGATAAAAAAGGAGAAAAAGCAGATGAAAAAGAAAAAAGAAGAGTTCTATTATAAAAATTTATGTTCAGCCATTGAATATTCCTATCAGGCAGCGCAGTTCCTGACGGAGACCTTAAAAAACTATGATCAGGAGATGCTGCCGGAGAAGCTGGATGCCATGCATGAACTGGAGCAGAAGGGTGATGCGAAGAAACATAAAATGATGAAGGCATTAAGCCAGGCATTTATCACACCGATCGAGCGTGAGGATCTGGTCGCTCTGAGCGGATACATTGATGATATTACTGATGCGGTCGAGGAAGTGCTGCTTCAGATCTACATGAGCAACGTTTCTGCGATCCGCACCGATGTGTTCCCGACATTAGATCTTTTGTCTGAGTGCATCAAGGCGCTCGGAGACGTGCTGGAGGAGCTTAAAGATTTTAAACATTCCAAGGTGATCGAGGACTATATCATCCGTGTCAATGACCTGGAAGAACAGGGCGACCGTTTCTATGTGGAAAATATGCATACCCTGCATCAGGAGGATGATATCCGAAACGTTGTGATCTGGCGTACGATCTATGAATATCTGGAAAACTGTATTGATACCTGTGAGCATGTGGCAGATATCGTCGGAATGGTCATCATGAAAAATTCATAAAGAATAAGATTAAGAAAAGCGGTGTGAAGTTGTTTCGCACCGTTTTTCTTTGTTTATGCTTAAGCATGCAGGAAGGAAAGCAGGTTCTGATTTGCCTGTGAAAAATTAGCGACATGGAACCAGTCGTCAATATAGGCATCGCGTTCATTGTAATGTTTCAGGTAATAGGCGTGCTCCCAGACATCGATGTTTAAAAGTGGGAAAAATCCGGCGGGAAGCGGAGTGTCCTGATTTTTTGTGACAAAAATACAAAGCCTGCCGGAGGGCTCTGCGATCAGCCATGCATAACCGGAACCGAAGACGGAAAGCGCAGCGGATTTGAACTTTTCCTTAAATTTTTCCACGCTGCCGAAGCTTTCCGTAAGAAAGGCGGATAAAGGCTGGGGAACAGGAGTATCGACATCCGGAGTAAGGCCGGAAAAATAGAAAATATGATTGTAGACACCGCCGGCATTGTTTTTAATCGGAATCTGAATGCCGCATGGCAGCAGGGTGGGGTGCGTCAGCAAGAAAGTAAGGGGTTTATCGTGCAGAACCGGATGCGGTAAAAGCACTTCATTCAGATGGTTTACATAAGTCTGGAGATGCCTGTCATGGTGCAGATGCATGGTTTTTGCATCAATGTATGGTTCCAGCGCGTCATATGCATATGGAAGAGGCGGATTTTCAAATGGATAATGCTCGTTCATATATTTTTCCTTTTTTCTTTCAATATATGCAATGCGGGGGAAAATAGACAAAAAAGGCCGGGCAAAATGTTGGCTTGAAAAAAATTGCCGTTGGAGGTATCATAATACTTTAAGAGAGTGACCGCAGCGTGAGGGCGGCGGTCCTTATGTTTAAGGAGAATCGGATGAAGATAACAGCAGTAGTTCCATGTTACAATGAACAGGAAGCATTGGGGCTTTTTTATGAGGAACTGAACCGTGTGACAGAAGAGATGCCGGATGTGGAATTTGAGATACTGTTTGTCAATGATGGTTCCAAGGATCGCACACTGGAACTGATGAAGCAGCTTGCGGAAAGAGATAAACGTGTGAAATATATTTCATTTTCCAGAAACTTTGGAAAGGAAGCGGCGATTTATGCAGGGTTAGAGCATGCATCCGGAGATATGACAGCGATCATGGATGCGGATCTGCAGGACCCGCCAAAGCTTTTGCCGGAGATGTACCGTGCGATCACAGAAGAAGGCTATGATTCGGTAGCGACCAGACGTGTTACCAGAAAGGGAGAACCGCCGATCCGGTCATTTTTTGCGCGGATGTTCTACCGGATGATGAATAAGATGTGCAAAACGGAAATTGTGGACGGAGCACGGGATTTTCGCCTGATGACACGTCCGTTCGTGGATGCACTGCTTTCCATGAAGGAATATAACCGTTTTTCCAAAGGATTGTTTGGATGGGTCGGTTTCCGCACGAAGTGGCTTGAATTTGAAAATGTGGAGCGTGTAGCGGGAGAGACCAAATGGTCATTCTGGAAACTGCTTCTGTACGCGATCGACGGAATGGTCGCATTTTCTACAATGCCGCTTTCTGTTGCGGCGCTGGTCGGGATACTGATGTGTGTGATCGCGGCAATTTCAATTATTTTTATCATTGTCCGTCAGCTTTGTTTTGGCGGCTCGGCATTCGGATGGCCTTCCATGGTCTGCATCATGATCTTTATCGGCGGCGTGCAGTTGCTTTGTATGGGGATTATGGGACAGTATCTGGCAAAGACGTATCTGGAAGTCAAGAACCGTCCGATTTATATCTGTAAAGAGACGAATCTGGAAGAAAGAACCGGCAAAACAGAAGAATAGAAAAATAAAAGAAAATAAAAAATAGAAAAAATAAAAAAAACAGGAAATCTTCAGACAATCCGGAAATTTCCTGTTTTTTTGGTGGTGATTAAGCGTTTTCCTTTGGCTTAAGCTGGTTCCCGAAAACAGCATCCAGCGCCCGGAACGGACGGCTTCCGGTGAGGGCGCGGTTTAATACCATAAGTACGGCAGCCAGTATATAGATGGCTCCGAAAACGGCAAGTAACACCAGACATTCCTGTCTGACCGTCAGCGCATAATTGTCAAAAGCATGGATGACTTCGGACATTACGATATGCTGAAGCAAAAAGATCGGATAGGAGATCCGGGAACTGTAGCGGATAAAGCTGTTTACATATTTTAACTTCATCACATAATTTCCGATAAAGTAAAAAACGAGAAACAGTGCAATCGACGTGATCTGCATACAAAGGAGCATATCCGCGCCAAGCGGAACAAACAAAAGGATGATGCAGCAGACGGCGGCAGGAATCACAAGCTGCCATCTGGTAAGCAGTGCGCGATACTCAATAAAAAGCATGCCGAGCCAGAAGGCGAGCAGGCAGGTGATCAGGTTCCGTTCCCTGGAAATCAGGAAAAAATCAGTGAAATATAAAGAAAGAAAACCGCCGGCAAGCAGAACCGTAGTTAAGATTCTGCAGTGCTTTATGCACCAGGTCAGAAGCGGATAGCATACATACAGTAAGATCAGTGCGCCGAGAAACCATTCTCCGATAAAATAGTAATTCGGTGTGTAGCGGTAGCTCATATATCCATCCATTCCAAACAGCGTAAGGAGCAGATATTTCGGGTTCCCGTTGTAAAAAAGATGCTTTACGCCGCAGACCTGTTTATAATATAAAAACAGCCACAGCATATAGAACATCGGAAAGATGCCTTTAAAACGTGTCCAGTAAAACTTTTTGCAATCACGTAAATGCAGATCCGGATGGTTGTAATACAGTGATGCACCGGAGATCATAAAGAAAATGGTGACCACCGTTGTTTCACCCCAGCGCCCGTTTGCATAGGAGTACAGAAACGGGAAATTGGCAAACTGCGGAGTCGTGATGCAGATATCCGCAAAATGATAAATTACAATGATCCATGCACAGATGGCACGGATAAAATCAAAACTCTCGATACGTTCTTTCATGATATCCCCTCTTTAAAAGCAAAAATAAAATGTCCCCCTTATCATACAATTAACGGTGCAAAAAAGCAATCGGTGAAATTTAAGAAAAAATTAAGTAAAAAATTTGGAAAAGCAGGAGGTTTTCTGATATGATAAAAAAAACATATGATTACAGGAAACGGGAGGATATCATTATGAAGAAAAAAAGTGTGGCACTTCTTTTGTGTACCATGTCAGTTCTGTTTGCATCCTGTGGAAAGACAACGGATGCAGGAAGCGGCGTGCAGGACAGTACGGCGGTGACAGAAGCGGGAACGGAGACCGGGACAGCGGAGACAAATGGCGGAAACGTAACAGAGGCGGCATCCGCAACGGAAATTACCGGAGAATTCGAGGTCACACTTGAGGAAAAGACGGACAGTGTTTCGGCGGATGACGGAACGGAGATATTCCGGGATACCTATAATTATCCGAAGGTTTCTTCCCATAAAAATAAAGAAGCAGCCGATGCGATCGACCATGATATCAGGGAACTGGAAAAAACACATAAAACGGGAATCGAAACGATGACCGGATATGCGAAGGATGATTATACTTACTGGAAAGAGGGCAACACGGAAGCAGCAGCCGATGCGGATACGGAACTGGCTGCGATTTTCCCATATGCATCGGAAAGTACAGCTACCGTGGAACGCAATGATGCGGGAATCTTTTCCTTTTGTGTGTACAGTTATGCGTTTACCGGAGGTGCGCATGGCAATTACAGCTATACCGGATACAACTACGATGCGGAGACAGGTGCACGGCTTGCCCTGACTGATCTCGCAGAAGATGCGGATTCCTTTAAGCAGAACATATTAAGTGATATTGAGGCACAGTGTGCGACGGATGCCTATAAAGATCTTCTGTTTCCGGAATACGCGGACTATCTGGAGGATACCGTATTCGGGGAGGACAACTGGTATCTGACCGATACGGGGCTTGTCATCACCTGCCCTCCATATGCGATCGGGCCGTATGCTTCCGGAAATATAGACTTTACGATATCCTATGACACGTTAAAGACTTATGGATTAAAGAGCAGTTATGTCTATCAGGCAGATTAGAGGGCAGAGATATGCATTATGCGATAGGGGATGTCCATGGCTGCTATCAGGCGATGATAAAACTGATCCGAAAAATTGAGCGGGAGGATGCAGATGCCCAGTTTATTCTGATCGGAGATGTGATAGACCGTGGAAATGCCACGCCAAAGGTACTGGAGTGGTGTATGAAAAACATTACACGGACGGGAAAATACCAGATGCTGATGGGAAACCATGAGCTGATGTTCATGGAATGGTGCAGCAGAGAATGGTTCCCGTACTGTGAGGGCAAAAAGGAAAGCTATGCGCATGCGCATTATAACGGGGATGAAGATTTAAAAAAGGCGGGACTTTTGACGGAGAAGAAGGTGCGGCAGATCTTTGACTTTTTCCGGAGCCTGCCGATCGTACAGGAAAAGCTCGTGATCTCACCTGACGGAAGGCAAAAGATCGTACTTGCGCATGCATGGGCGAAAAAGGAGGAGATAGAGCAGATACGGAATGGCAGCAAACGTCCCAAGGAGTTTTTTCAGACGTTTCTCATGGATCGGACCGGAATCAGCAAAGATGCGGCATATGACCCGGACGGAAAAGAGATATTGATCCACGGACATACTCCGACGACCAGTGCGGAGGTATATGAGAACGGCGGAGTGCCGGGAAGGATCGCGTACCGGAAGCACGCGGTAAATATCGACTGCGGACTTTCCCATGGAAGTGCCGGCTATGATGTGCCTGCAAACCTTGCGGCGATCTGTCTTGAAAATCTGAAGGAGTATTATGCCTATACACTGGAAGAGTGTTATGCAAATATGCAATTTGGTGATGCGGAGGCGGTAAAGCGTGCTGTCCTTGCCTACAAGCAGAAATATCATTTCAGCAGACCGGATGTGATGCGCATTGACCTGATCCGTCAGATCAACGGAGCCTGACAGTTTTTTCTTGACAAAAATGCTTCTGGTATTTATGATAGTTCATATCGGCAGTGCGTAAAAAGCACAGGCAAAGGTGATGAGAAAGAGGAGTATGTGTAAATGCCCGTCAGAGAGAGACGCCCACCGGCTGCAAGGCGTTTTCGGAAACGATGCACAGAAGGTAGCTTTTGAACCGAGGGACTGAGAGAGAAGCAGACGCTTTTGGTAGGCCTTTCCGGAGTGATCCACGTTATCGGATCGGTGAGATATGATCTGAACCAGAATACGGACAGATCATAACAAAGGTGGTACCGCGACAGAGTCGCCCTTTTTGTCTTTTGGACAAAGAGGGCTTTTTTATGTTTATGCAGAGTGCAGCAAAAAGGAAGGAGCAGATTATGAGCAAAGAATTAGCAAAGACATACGATCCGCAGGGGATCGAGAGCCGTCTTTACAAAAAGTGGGAGGACAACGGATATTTTCATGCGACTGTAGACCGCAGCAAGAAGCCGTTTACGATCGTGATGCCGCCTCCAAATATTACCGGAAAACTTCATATGGGACATGCACTGGATAACACCATGCAGGACATTCTGATCCGCTATAAGAGAATGCAGGGATACAATGCACTGTGGCAGCCGGGAACCGACCATGCGGCGATCGCGACTGAGGTAAAGGTCATCAAGGCGTTAAAAGAGCAGGGCATTGACAAGAATGATCTCGGCAGAGAAAAATTCCTGGAAAAATGCTGGGAGTGGAAAGATGAGTATGGCTCCCGCATTGTAAACCAGTTAAAGAAGCTTGGATCTTCCGCAGACTGGGAGAGAGAACGCTTTACAATGGATAAGGGCTGCTCCGATGCAGTGCTTGAAGTATTTATAAAGCTTTACGAAAAAGGCTATATCTACAAGGGCTCCCGTATTGTCAACTGGTGTCCGGTCTGCAAGACCTCCATTTCCGATGCGGAAGTAGAGCATGAAGAACAGGATGGATTTTTCTGGCACATCAATTATCCGGTGATCGGTGAGGAAGGCAGATTTGTTGAGATCGCAACAACCAGACCGGAGACGATGTTCGGTGATACTGCGGTTGCGGTAAATCCGGACGATGAGCGCTATCAGGATATCATTGGAAAGAAGCTTCTGCTCCCGGTCGTGAACCGCGAGATACCGGTTATTGCAGATGCTTATGTAGACAAAGAATTCGGAACCGGCTGTGTAAAGATCACACCGGCACATGACCCAAACGATTTTGAGGTCGGAAAACGCCACAATTTAGAGGAGATCGTTGTCATAGGTGATGATGCGGTCATGAATAAAAATGCCGGAAAATATGCGGGCATGGATCGCTATGAATGCAGAGAAAAGCTGGTAGCCGACTTAAAGGAAATGGGACTGCTCGTAAAGGTCGTTCCGCATTCCCATAATGTAGGAACCCATGACCGATGCGGTACTACGGTAGAACCGATGATCAAGCAGCAGTGGTTCGTAAAAATGGACGACATGATCAAGCCGGCAGTGGAAGCAGTAAAGAACGGAGACATCCAGTTACTGCCGAAACGCATGGACAAGACTTACTTCAACTGGACGGACAATATCCGCGACTGGTGTATTTCCAGACAGCTCTGGTGGGGACACCGCATTCCGGCTTATTACTGTGATGACTGCGGAGAGATGGTCGTTGCAAAAGAAAATCCGGGAAAATGCCCGAAGTGTGGCTGCACGCATATGACACAGGACCCGGATACCCTGGATACCTGGTTTTCCTCCGCACTCTGGCCGTTTTCTACACTTGGATGGCCGGAAAAGACCGAGGAACTGGATTATTTTTATCCGAATGATGTCCTTGTCACCGGCTATGATATCATCTTCTTCTGGGTTATCCGTATGATCTTCTCCGGTTACGAACAGATGGGTAAGGCACCGTTCTCCACGGTACTTTTCCATGGACTGGTCAGAGACTCCCAGGGACGCAAGATGAGCAAGTCCCTCGGAAACGGAATCGATCCGCTGGAGGTCATCGACAAGTACGGCGCAGATGCATTAAGACTGACACTCATCACGGGAAACGCCCCTGGAAATGACATGCGTTTCTACTGGGAGAGAGTGGAGGCATCCAGAAACTTTGCCAATAAGGTATGGAATGCATCCAGATTTATCATGATGAACTTAGAGGGCATGGAGATTAAGGAGCCGTCAAAAGATCAGTTAAAACCGGCAGATAAATGGATTCTTTCCCGCGTCAATACACTGGCAGAGGATGTTACGGAAAATATGGATAAGTTCGAGCTTGGAATTGCCGTACAGAAAGTCTATGACTTTATCTGGGATGAATTCTGTGACTGGTATATTGAGATCGCAAAAGTCCGCACTTATAAGAAGGATGAAAATCCGGAATCCGCGAATGCGGCACTCTGGACTTTAAAGACGGTCCTTACGCAGGCGTTAAAACTGTTACATCCATATATGCCGTTTATCACAGAAGAAATCTACTGCACGCTGCATCCGGAAGAAGAGACGATCATGCTTTCCGACTGGCCGGTATATCAGGATGCATGGAATTTCCCGAAAGAAGAGGAAATGGTTGAGCACAGCAAGGATCTGGTAAAAGGTGTCCGCAATGTGCGTACAGAGATGGATGTCCCGCCATCCAAAAAGGCAAAACTTTTTGTCGTTTCCGAGGACGCGTCTCTGCGTGAGATATTTGAAACGATGAAAGAAGCGTATATGACACTTGCTTCGGCGAGCGAAGCAGTGGTACAGGCGGATAAGGCAGGCATTGGTGAGGATGCGGTATCCGTTGTGATCCCGGGAGCTACCGTATATCTGCCGCTTGAGGATCTCGTGGATTTTGAAAAGGAAAAAGAGCGTCTCAACAAAGAAAAAGAACGCCTTACAAAAGAACTTGCGCGATCCAAGGGAATGCTTTCCAATGAGAAGTTTTTGAGCAAGGCACCGGAGGCAAAAGTCCAGGAAGAAAAAGACAAGCTTGCGAAATATGAGCAGATGATGGCACAGGTGGAAGAACGCCTGGCACAGATGAAATAGAGCACAGAAAAAGAAGGGTACAAAAAAGTATCCTTCTTTTTTGTTCTTTCGTTGAAGTAATCAGACTATTATGATATAATGAGCGAAAGAAAGGAAAATACAAGTTTATTTGTGTTTAGTGAAATTATTGAGTGATGAAATCACAATATAAATATGAAAATTGAGAAAGATATTTCGTAAATTTATTATTTCGAAACGGAGTGACAGGAGATGGCAGTGCAAGAGCAAAAACAACCGCAACTGAATATCAGTAGTGATGGAATGGAAGCCTATCTGCGCCTGCCGGTACCGTCTTTGGGGGAGCCATATACTAAGGAGGGGATCTTAAAGATTCTATCGGAAAAGGGAGTGTGCGCGGGAATACAGGAGGACGCCATTGAAAGGCTGCTGGATGCCGGAATTTATGAACGCGATGTGCGGGTCGCAGTGGGAACAGCACCGGTTGATGGAACAGATGGCTATTATGAGTATGAATTTAACAGTGATTTCAGTAAAAAACCGAAGATTCGTGAGGATGGTACGGTGGATTACTGGAGCATGAACCTGATCGAAGTCGTGCGGGAAGGGCAGGAGATCGCCAAATATCATCCTGCCATACAGGGGAAGCCGGGCGTGGATGTAAAGGGCAGACCTGTAAATGGCAAACATGCCAGGGAGCTTCCTCCGCTGAAGGGAAAAGGATTTGAGCGCAGCGAAGACAACCTCACTTATGTCGCGGCTATTTCCGGAAAGATCAGCCGCCAGGAGGAGCGTATTACGATCCTTCCGATCTATGAGATTTCAGGGGATGTGGATGTATCAATTGGAAATATTGATTTTGTCGGAGATGTGGTGATCCACGGAAACGTCTGCAATGGAGTTATAATTAAATCGACCGGAAATATCACGATAGACGGAGTCGTGGAGGCGGCTCACATTTATGCGCAGAAGGATGTGATCCTGCGAAGCGGCATGTTGGGGGGAAACAAGTCTTCTCTTTATGCAAAGGGAAATCTTTTTGCAAAATTTGTAGAATATACAGAAGTTGAGGTGCAGGGAAATATAGAGGCAGATGTCTTTATGGACTGCGAAGTTAACTGTAAAGGATATCTGGTCATGAAAGGAAAACGTGCCAAGATCGTAGGCGGACATGTTTATGCAGCCTATGGTATTGACGCAAATGATATTGGCAATGTTGCGGAGATCAATACTTATGTTGCAGTTGGTGCAGGCAGCAGGGAGGACGCAAAGCTTGCAGCCTTAAAAAAAGAGATCAGCGATAACCAGGAAACGCTCACCAAGATGGAGCGGGCGTTAAAGCAGTTTGATCAGGCAGAAGCGGAAAAAGGTGTATCCTACAAGAATGATCCGAGACGTATGCAGCTTCTGCGTGAGCGTATCAAGTACATAGCAACGATCAATGATGAAAAGGCAAAGGCATGGGAACTGCAGGAACTTGTGGAGCATGCGCAGCATGCAACGGTCAGGGTTAACCATAATGTTTATCCGGGTGTACTTGTAAAAGTCGGGGATCTTCTGTCGAACGTGAAGGTACAGCAGGGCAATCTTGAATTTGTAAAACGGGTGGATCATATCGTAATGTCATCACTGGATGAAAAGGTTGTCATATAAAGGCGGTATGTGCGGTGAAAAGCCAAAAATCTTCCGCAGTTTTACTTGCATAAAATCATCACTATATTATAATGGATGGGGTAAAGCATTCAACAATAATATAGTGGTGATTTTTTTGACATATGAAGAAGTGTGTAATTATATAGAAGAGATACCAAAGTTTACGGTCAAGCATGGTCTGGCGCATACAGGGAAACTACTTTCTTTTCTGGGAGATCCGCAGCGTAAGTTTGCAGTGATCCATGTGGCGGGAAGCAACGGAAAAGGCAGTGTCTGCAGTGCAATCAGCCATGTGCTTAAGGAGAGCGGGAAACGCACAGGGCTTTTTATCTCACCGCATCTGGTGTGTATGGAGGAGCGCATGCAGATCAACGAAAAAAACTGCACGAAAGAGCAGTTTGTGGACAGCTTTCTGACGGTAAAGGCAGCAGTGGAGCGGATGGAAAAGGAGGGGGATGCACATCCGTCTTTTTTTGAGTATCTGTTTGCGATGGCGATGGTATTTTTTGCAAAGGAACAGGCGGAGGTCGTTGTTCTGGAAACGGGACTCGGCGGCAGGCTGGATGCGACGAATGTGGTGGAAAAGCCGCTTCTTACCGTGATCACATCGATCAGCCTTGAGCATACCGAGTATCTCGGGGATACGATCACGGCAATCGCGGGAGAAAAGGCAGGCATCATAAAGGAAGGCGTGCCGGTGGTTTTTGACGGGAGCAGTGATGAGGCTGCTGCAGTCATCCGCAAAAAAGCAGAGGAAAAGCATGCGCCTTTTTATGAGATCAGACCAGAGCAGCTTGAAATTCATAAAATTACTCTAAAAAATATTGATTTTTCGTTTGCTTCCCGCTATGATGATGTTATTCCGATCACGATACCGTTTGTGGCAGAATATCAGGTCATGAATATGGCGCTCGCTTATCAGGCGCTTGCACTTTGCGCACCGCGTTTTGCGCTGAAGAGGGAGCAGATCTTAAGATCGCTCTGCAGTGTGCGGTGGGCCGGAAGAATGCAGCAGGTGAGTCCTGAGGTCTATTTTGACGGGGCACATAATACGGCAGGAATCCGGAAGTTTTTAAAGACGGTGAGACAGATCGGTGGAGAAAAACCGCTCCTTTTATTTTCCATGGTAAAGGAAAAGGATTATGCGCGAGTCGTGCAGATGCTTGCAGGGATCGACTGGGGTGGTATCATTGTGACGCATATTCCGGATGCGAGGGGATTATCCGTCCGGGCGTTGCAGGAAGAATTTTTGAAAAATGGGAAAGAAACAATTGGAATAAATGAATGCAGGGCTGCATATGATGATGTGATGCAGAAAAAAGAGCAGGGCCAGATGGTATTTTGTACAGGCTCGCTTTACCTGATCGGTGAACTTGAGAAGATAGCAGGAGGATTGGAACATGATCGATTTTGAAGAAGAATTAAAGAAATTTCAGCCGAGTCTTGAAGTGGAAGATGCGGAGGAAGCCATATATAACCATGACTTAACGGATATGACAGATATTTTAAAAGAAATGATGCGTGAAGCAAAGAAGAACAGAGACTAAGCAGCGACAGTTAAGCGAGGGAAAAATATGGAATGTTATAATTGCGGTGCAGAACTGACAAAAGATGATTTTTGTCCGGACTGCGGAATTGATGTAAGTGTATACAAAAAAATCATACAGACAGCGAATCTGTGCTATAACGAGGGACTTGCGCGGGCGGCCATCCGGGATCTCAGCGGTGCGGCGGAATACTTAAAGACCTGTCTGCGTTACAATAAGAATCACAAAGAGGCAAGAAATCTGCTCGGACTGATCTACTTTGAGATGGGTGAGACTGTGGAAGCCCTCAGTCAGTGGGTCATCAGTAAGAATCTGCATCCGAGGGACAACATCGCATCACGCTATCTGGATGAGGTACAGAAAAATCCGGCAAAGTTAGAGGCGGTTAACCTTACGATCAAAAAATACAACCAGGCGCTTACGTATTGCAGGCAGAACAGCTGCGATCTGGCGGTGATCCAGTTAAAAAAGGTGCTGTCCTTAAATCCAAAGCTGGTAAAGGGGCATCAGCTTCTGGCGCTTTTGTATATTCAGGATAAGAAATATGATCTGGCAAAAAAGGAACTGCGGCTGGCAGGAAAGATCGATGCAAACAATCTTACAACGCTTCGATATTTAAAGGAGATAAACAGTCACATCCATGCAGAACCGGAGACAGTAAAAAAGCCGGAGAAAAGAGAACGGGTGCTGGCATATCAGAGCGGAAATGATACGATCATCCAGCCGACACAGTTTAAAGATAATACGACTTCGCAGACGGTCATCAACATTGCGATCGGTCTGGTCATTGGAATTCTGATCACGTGCTTTCTGATCGTGCCGAGTGTGCGCCAGAAGGTAAAAAGCGATGTGAATTCCGAGGTGCTTGAGGCAAATGATACGATCACGACCAAGAATCAGACCATCGATTCACTCCAGAGCCAGATCGATGATCTCAATACGCAGCTTGAGGAAGCAAAGAGCTCGTCGACTGAAACCACAGATAAGATCACATCCTATCAGCAGTTTTTAAATGCGTATGTTGCATTTTCACAGGGAGATGTGGATACGGCGGGGACGGCGATCGAAAGTGTAAATCCCGATTATCTTGAAGGAGAGGCACGCACTGCGTATGACACGATCAAAGGACAGATTGATGCGCAGTATCTGCAGTCCGTTTACTCGGAAGGAGAAAAGGCTTATAACAGCGGAGATTATGCGACGGCAGTGGAAAATCTGCGAAAAGTCGTAGATACGGATGAGACATTCGCGGACGGAGATGCCGTATATTTTCTGGCACAGTCCTACCGTAAGAGCGGTGATAATGAGAATGCGAAGATTTACTATCAGAAAATGGTGGAGCAGTATCCGGGAACAAAACGCGCAGCAAATTCACAGAATTATCTGAATGAACTGAATGCGCAGTAAACCAAAGAAAAAGAAATAAGAGATACGAAAGACGTCAGGCAGACTGCCCTGGCGTCTTTTTTACGCTATGGGAAAGATCTCGTTACGTTAATGGGGTAAAGAATGTAATTATGATCTTTCCTATAGCGTAAAAGCAGGCAAGCTTGCGAAGATGCGTAGCGCGCGGAGACAAGTTATAGCTACGCTATCCGCTTGCGCGCAAAAGTGTGCGAAGCACACTTTGTACCTACTGATATACAGACAAGGAGGGATGATATGGAAGGAAAGTATAGGGTAAAAGACGGCTGCCTCACAGTGGCAATGCCGAAGGAGTTAGACCATCACAGTGCAGCGGGACTTCGCGCGGAAACGGACATGCTGATCGCTGCATATCATGTCAGACGGCTGGTGTTTGACTTTTCCGGGACAGAGTTTATGGACAGTTCCGGGATCGGAGTAATCATCGGACGCTGCAAAAACATGAATTACAGCGGGGGCAGCGTGGAGGCGGAGCATTTGAATGCCAGAATCGAGAAAATATTTCTGGTATCAGGATTAAATAAGATTATTAAGGTCAACCGGAAATAAGCGGATAAGACAGACGGAGGATTTATGGAGAACAAAAACGAAGTGACGGTAATATTTGATTCTTACTCGGTGAATGAGGGATTTGCGCGGATGGCGGCAGCAGCGTTCGCAGCGGAATTTAATCCGACACTGGATGAAATCGAGGATATTAAGACTGCGGTATCGGAAGCGGTCACCAATGCGGTCATTCATGGCTATGAGGGGACGGTCGGAAAGGTACATATGCTTTTGCAGAGAAATGAGGACGAGCTAACCGTCACTGTGGAGGATTCTGGAAAAGGGATCGCAGATGTTGAAAAAGCAAAGGAGCCCTTTTTTACGACGAAACCGGAGCTGGAACGGTCCGGAATGGGTTTTGCGTTCATGGAAGCATTTATGGACAGTGTTCTGGTGGAATCCGCCCCTGGAACCGGAACCAAGGTCACAATGAAAAAGAGTATAGGAGCAGGGGAAGCATAAGGGCATATGGAGCAGGTGGCAGAACTGATAAAAAAATCCCAGGCGGGGGATAAACAGGCAAGAGAGAAACTGATCTCCGATAATCTTGGCCTTGTATACAGCGTGGCAAAGCGTTTCGCCGGCAGAGGGCATGATCGGGAAGAACTGATCCAGATCGGAAGCATCGGGCTGATGAAGGCGATCGACAAATTTGACTGTTCCTATGATGTAAAATTTTCTACCTATGCAGTTCCGGTCATTTGCGGCGAGATCCGGCGTTTCCTGCGGGATGACGGACTGGTGAAGGTGAGCCGCAGCTTAAAGGAAAATGCATGGAAGGTAAAGCAGGCACAGAGAGAACTGGCGCAGGAGCTTGGCAGGGAGGCAACACTGGCGGAGATCAGTGAAAAAACCGGACTCGAGAGCGAGGACATTGTGATGGCGTTAGATGCGGCGATCGAAGTGGAGTCCATCTACAAGACGGTTTATCAGGCGGACGGCAATGAGATATTTCTGGTTGACCAGGTTGTAAACGGAGAGGCGGGCAGTGTCGGCTGTTCGGTGCAGGATCGTACGGGTGCGGACGAGACCGGCCGGCTTTTGGATGAACTGGTGATAAAAGAGCTGCTGTCTGGACTTTCCGAGGAGGAACGGACGCTCATAGAACTGCGTTATTTTGAGGATAAGACGCAGACCGTGGTGGCAAAGGCGCTCGGCGTGAATCAGGTCAAAGTAAGCCGCATGGAGAAAAAGATCCTGCTTGCCATGCGAAAGAAGCTTACCGGATAAGGTGTGTATCCGGATAAGGTAGGTAAGGTGTGTATATCGGGAAACAGGCTGTTCATTTTTTTTCATTCCTGTTATAATTAATAAATAAACACAGGGATGAAGGGAGATAGGCGTAAGGCAATGATGTATCGGAATTATGTATTTGATCTGTATGGAACTTTGGTTGATATTCACACAGATGAGGAGCAGATGCTTCTGTGGGAGAAGATGGCGATGTTTTATGGCTACCAGGGAGCATTCTATACGCCGGCTGAGCTGCACGATGCGTTTTATGATACGGTGCACAGTATGGAGGAGGAGCAGAAGCGGGAAATGCTTGGAACTGCAGCATATGCGCATGAGGCATTTCCGGAGATTCAGATCGAGGATGTGTTTTTGAGTATGTTCCAGAAAAAGAATGTGGAGCGTGACATGAACTTTGCAATTCTTACCGGTCAGTTTTTCCGGGCGCTGTCCACGGAATATATAAAGCTCTACGATGGCGTGCCGCAGATGCTTTTGGCACTTAAAAATGCAGGAGTCGGGGTGTATCTGCTTTCCAATGCGCAGCGCGCTTTCACGGAATATGAGTTGAAGGGACTGGATATCTTTCGATATTTTGACGGAATTTTTATTTCCTCGGATTACGGGACGAAAAAACCAGATGTTCATTTCTTTGAGGTACTGTTCCAGCGTTATTCCTTAAATCCGGCAGAATGTCTGATGATCGGAAATGACAGGAGTACGGATATTGCCGGGGCAAAGGCTGCAGGCATGCATACGTTCTATATCCATTCCAATCTTTCTCCGGATCCGGACAACGGACCGGGTGCGGAGATGGAACTTATGCAGATGGATATAAGACAGGTCATGCGCATGCTTGGATTGCCGGAATGATCCGAAAGAAAAGACATAGATTGGAAGAATAAATTTCTTGTAATTCGACAGGGTGTGTGCTATACTTTGGATACATGAATGCGAGAATAGTTTTCATGCAAATATTTGCCCACCGGGTGGGAGCTGCCAGTGATGCAAACGTATCGACGGTGCAGTGGTATCCGATTCGGTTAAGCCCATACGGACAGGCGGGGCAGCTGCCGATTGTGGTGAGAGACCACATTATTGATTGAGTTAGAAGCTCAAATTTTATAAGTTGATTAGGAACATCATCGATATTTAGTATTTAGAATATCACTTGTGAAACGGTCAATAAAGAGTAGTATTAGCAAATATTTGCTGGCGAGAGCCAACGTATAACTCTGAAAATTATTTTTGCAGAAGGTATAGCAGGATTACGAAAGTAAGACGGTATGTAAAAATAGGACGATACAAGGACAGGTGATGCATTGCCTGTCTTTTTCTTATATCTTTTATGGAAGAAATGTAAATGTGAGGAAACTGTCATGAGAAAAGAAAATCCGCAGATGCATGCGCCGGTGTATGAGGCACTGGAGCAATTGAAAAAAAGAAGGGTGGTGCCCTTTGACGTGCCGGGTCATAAGCGAGGCAGAGGAAATCCGGAGCTCGTGGAGCTGCTCGGCGAAAAATGTGTGAGCCTTGATGTGAATTCCATGAAGCCGCTTGACAATCTCTGTCATCCGGTTTCGGTCATCAAGGAAGCCGAGGAACTTACCGCGGAAGCATTCCGGGCGGATCATGCTTTTTTTATGGTGGGAGGAACGACCTCTTCGGTACAGAGTATGGTGCTCTCCGTCTGTAAGGCCGGAGATAAGATCATCCTTCCAAGAAATGTGCATAAGAGTGTGATCAATGCGCTGGTACTCTGCGGTGCGACACCGGTCTATGTCAATCCGGAGGTAGATAAGAAGCTTGGCATTTCGCTCGGAATGAAGGTTTCTGAGGTGGAACGGGCAATCCTTGATAATCCGGGGGCGGTCGCAGTGCTTGTGAACAATCCGACCTATTATGGGATCTGTTCGGATCTGCGCTCTATCGTAAAACTGGCACATGAGCATGATATGCTGGTGCTGGTGGACGAGGCGCACGGAACACACCTGTATTTTGGAGAGAATCTTCCGGTCAGCGCGATGGATGCCGGAGCGGATATGGCGTCGGTTTCCATGCACAAATCCGGCGGAAGCCTGACACAGAGTTCCCTGCTTCTTACCGGAAAAAATGTCAACTGGGAGTATGTAAGCCAGATCATCAATCTGACGCAGACGACGAGTGCATCGTATCTTTTGATGTCGAGCCTTGATATTTCAAGGAGAAATCTGGTGCTTCGCGGCAGGGAATCCTTCGGCAAAGTCAGTGAGATGGCGGAGTATGCGAGAAAAGAGATCAATGATATCGGCGGCTATTATGCGTACGGACGGGAAATGATAAACGGGGGAAGTGTTTATGATTTTGATGTGACAAAGCTTGCCGTGTATACAAGAGATATCGGACTTGCGGGCATTGAGGTTTACGATCTTCTGCGTGACGAGTATGATATCCAGATCGAGCTTGGAGACATTGCAAATATTCTGGCCTATATTTCCATCGGAGACCGGATGCAGGATATTGAGCGGTTAGTTGGTGCACTTTCAGATATCAAGCGGCTTTATTCCAAAGATCCGGCGCAGATGTTAAATACCGAATACATCAATCCGACGGTTCTCGTATCTCCACAGGCAGCTTTCTATTCGGAGAAAAAATATATTCCGATCCGGGAGTCGGCAGGAAAGATCTGTGGAGAGTTTGTCATGTGCTATCCGCCGGGAATCCCGATCCTGGCGCCGGGCGAGATGATCACACAGGAGATCATTGATTATATTGTCTATGCCAAGGAAAAGGGCTGTTCCATGCAGGGAACGGAAGATCCGGAAGTAGAGTATTTAAATGTCCTGTCAGATGAGCGGCAGGTATGGAAATAAAGGAGGAGAAAGCCGGTGGAACTTTGGTTTTCAGATTATCAGACCGAGCATGTCAAGGTATCGGTAAAAGTGGAAAAACAGCTTTTCGGAGAGCAGACGGATTATCAGCGCATTGATGTGTTTGAATCGAAAGAATTCGGGCGGTTCATAAGCTCGGATGGAAGTATTGTCTTTTCGGAAAAAGATGAATTTATATATGATGAAATGATCGTGCATGTCCCGATGGCGGTGCATCCGCATGTGAGAAAGGTTCTGGTCATCGGTGGCGGTGACGGAGGTGTGGCAAGAGAGCTCTCCTACTATGATGAGATCGAAGAGATCGATGTGGTAGAGCCGGATCAGGTTTTTGTAGAGGTATGTAAAAAGTTCTTTCCGGACAATGCATGCGGACTCGAGGACCCGCGCGTGAAAGTCTACAATGCGGACGGACTGCGTTTCCTGCGCACCAAAAACGATACCTATGATCTGATCATCAACGATGCGATCGATCCGCTCGGACATACGGCAGGGCTTTTTACCAAAGAATTTTACGGAAACTGCTACCGGGCGCTCAAAGAAGACGGCATCATGGTATATCAGCATGGAAGTCCGTTTTATGATGAGGATGAGGAATCCTGCCGCCTGATGCACCGCAAGGCGAGCCACAGTTTTCCGGTCAGCCGGGTATATCAGGCACATATCCCGACCTGTTCTTCCGGCTACTGGCTGTTTGGATTTGCGTCCAAGAAATATCATCCGCTGCTGGATCTGGATGCGGCGCGCTGGAAAAAGCGTGGGATCAAGACATGGTATTATACGACAAATCTGCATAAGGGAGCATTTATGCTGCCAAAATATGTAGAGGATATGCTGGAAGAAGAAGAAAAAACAAAAGCATAAAATGATAAACGCATAAAGGAGGATAAAAACATGGGAAGATTACTTATTATCGGCTGCGGAGGCGTTGCAGGAGTTGCGATTCACAAATGCTGTCAGAACAGCAAAACCTTTAAGGAGATCTGCATTGCGAGCCGTACAAAGGAAAAATGTGATGTATTGAAGGAAAAGCTGGAAAAGACGACAGATACCGTTATTACCACAGCAAAGGTAGATGCGGACAATGTCGATGAACTGATCAGGCTGATCCGCGATTACAAACCGGACGCAGTCCTTAATGTGGCTCTGCCATATCAGGATCTGACGATCATGGATGCATGCCTGGCATGTAAGGTGGATTATATCGACACTGCAAACTATGAGCCGGAGAATACGGATGATCCCAAGTGGCGCGAAATTTACGAAAAACGCTGTAAAGAGGAAGGCTTCACCGCATATTTTGATTATTCCTGGCAGTGGGCATATCAGGAAAAATTTAAGGAGGCGGGAATCACGGCACTGCTCGGAAGCGGTTTTGATCCGGGCGTTACCAGTGTATTCACGGCGTATGCGTTAAAGCACTATTTTGATGAGATCGAGTATATTGACATCATGGACTGCAACGGCGGAGATCACGGTTATCCGTTTGCAACCAATTTCAACCCGGAGATCAATCTGCGTGAGGTCTCTGCAAACGGCTCCTACTGGGAGAACGGTCACTGGGTGGAGACAGAACCGATGGAAATCAAAAGAGAATATGATTTCCCGCAGGTCGGCGAGAAGGATATGTACCTTCTGCACCATGAGGAAATTGAGTCGCTGGCAAAGAATGTGCCGGGCGTGAAGCGTATCCGTTTCTTTATGACATTCGGGCAGAGCTATCTCACACATATGAAATGCCTGGAGAACGTAGGAATGCTCTCTACTTCACCGGTCATGTTCGAGGGGAGAGAGATCGTACCGATCCAGTTTTTAAAAGCCCTGCTTCCGGATCCGGCATCGCTTGGACCGAGAACAGTGGGAAAGACCAATATCGGATGTATTTTTACCGGAAAGAAGGATGGAAAAGAAAAGACCATCTATATTTACAATGTCTGCGATCATCAGGAATGCTACAAAGAAGTCGGATCTCAGGCGATCTCCTATACGACCGGCGTTCCGGCAATGATCGGTGCGGCGCTTGTGGTAGATAAGGTATGGGATAAGGATGGCGTATTCAATATCGAGGAGTTTGATCCGGACCCGTTTATGGATATGTTAAATCAGTATGGTCTGCCGTGGATCGTGGATGAAAATCCGAAAACAGTAGAATAACTGGCAAAAAAGAAAGAAACAGAGGAAAATATGAAAACCTGTACCTGGGAAACGCTGCCAACACCCTGTTATGTGGCAGATGAAAAAAAATTAAAACAGAATCTGACAATTTTAAAAAAGCTGGAGCAGGATACCGGATGCCATGTACTTCTGGCACAGAAGGCATTTTCCATGTACAGTCTGTATCCGCTGATCGGTCAGTATGTCAGCGGGACAACAGCGAGCGGACTGTATGAGGCACGTCTTGGCAGAGAGGAAATGGGAAAGGAAAACCATGTCTTTGCGCCTGCCTACAAGGAGCAGGATATGAAGGAGCTTTCACAGATCTGCGATCATATTATTTTTAATTCCTTTGCGCAGTATGAGAAGCACCGGGAGGTGGCAGGAAAAGCAAGCATCGGTATCCGTGTGAATCCCGAATATTCCACACAGGAGGATCATGCGATCTATGATCCGTGTGCGCCGGGCTCAAGACTGGGCGTTACAAGAGAACAGTTTCCGGAAGAACTTCCGGAGGATATCGAAGGTCTGCATTTTCATACACTGTGTGAGCAGGATGCGGATGATCTGGTGCGCACGTTTCATGCGTTTGAAGAAAAGTTTCATCCCTATTTAACAAAAATAAAATGGCTGAATCTGGGCGGCGGGCATCATATCACCCGACCGGGTTATCACCTGGAGGAATTAAAAAAGCTGATCCATTATATTACAAAGCAGTATCATCTGACGGTCTATCTGGAGCCGGGAGAGGCGATAGCGCTGAATGCCGGATATCTGGTGACAGAGGTAGAGGATATCGTCAAAAACGGCATGGATATTCTGATCCTGGATGCATCTGCGGCGTGTCATATGCCGGATGTGCTTGAGATGCCTTACCGTCCGCCGCTTAAAGATGGATTTCCGGCGGGAGAAAAGCCTTATACCTACCGGCTGTCTTCCATGACCTGTCTGGCGGGTGATGTGATCGGTGATTACAGCTTTGAGCAGGAGATCCATGTGGGAGACCGGCTGGTATTTGAGGATATGGCGATCTATTCGATGGTGAAGAACAATACGTTCAACGGAATGCCGCTTCCGGCAATCGCGGTATTAAAGGAGGATGGAACCGTGCAGATCGTTAAAGAATTCGGTTATGAAGACTTTAAAATGCGTTTGTCATAGCAGGCTTCTAAAATCGGAAAACGTATAAAATAAATGAGAGAACAAAGCATTATGACAGAGAAAAATATGGAACCAAAAGGACAGAAAACAGGAGTTCCGGCGGAGGACGGATTTTATATGCCGGGTGAGTTTGAACCTCACCACGGATGTATTTTGATCTGGCCGGAGCGGCCGGGGTCCTGGATCTATGGAGCAAGGGCGGCGCGGGAGGCGTTTCGCAATGTGATCGCCGCAATTGCGGCAAGTGAGAAAGTTTATGTCGCAGCCGGAGCAGCCGGCATGGAATCTGCAACGCAGATGTTAAAAGGCACCGGCGAAGCGTGGCAGAAAAATGTGGAGCTGTTTCCCGCAGAGACCGATGATGCATGGGCGAGGGATGTTGCACCTACGTTCGTCATAAAAAAGAAAACGGAAAAAGCACATGAGATCTGTGCGGTGAACTGGGAGTTCAATGCATGGGGCGGCGAGACAGACGGACTTTATGCCACCTGGGATAAGGACAATGCGTTTGCAAAGTATTTTGCAGAGAGATATGGCTATCCGGTTTATGATGCGGCTCCGTTTGTGCTGGAGGGCGGTTCCATTCACAGTGACGGAGAGGGTACGGTCATGGTGACCGAGGCGTGTCTGTTAAGTGCAGGCAGAAATCCAATGCTTTCAAAAACGGAGATCGAACTGCGGTTAAAACAGTATCTTGGGGCAGAGAAAATACTCTGGCTGCCGCGCGGGATTTATCAGGACGAGACCAATGAGCATGTAGATAATATATGCGCATTTCTTTGTCCCGGTGAGGTCGTGCTGGCGTGGACAGATAATAAAGAAGATCCCCAGTATGCACTCTCGGCGGAAACGTTTGCCTGTCTGGAACGGGAGACGGATGCGAAGGGCAGAAAGCTGGTCATTCATAAGCTGCCGGTTCCGGATGTTCCGGTATGCATTACAGAAGAAGAACTTTCAGGTTATACATTTGAAGCCGGAGAGGATGAGCGGGAAGCCGGTGAGCGGTTGGCGGCATCTTATGTAAACTTCTATTTTTCCAATGACGCGGTGGTGATGCCGGTTTTCGGCGGAGAGAATGAAGAAAGTGACAGGCGGGCAGTGGCACTGATGCAGGAGTGGAACAAAGACCGCAGGGTGGTTCCGGTCTATGCGAGAGATATTCTGGTGGGTGGCGGAAACATTCACTGCATCACGCAGCAGATCCCGCTTTAGGCATTGACTTAATTTGAATGGAAACTTTGATGGGAAAGGGAAAGTGGCATATGAGCAAAGTGAAGGTGGCAGCGATTCAGATGCGCTGTGAAAAAGAAATCGAAAAAAATCTTGCATGTGCAGAGAAAAAAATAAGAGAGGCGGCAGGGATGGGCGCACAGATCATATTGCTGCCGGAGTTATTTGAACGCGAATATTTCTGCCAGCAGCGGCGCTATGATTTTTATGCCTATGCGAAGCCTGTTTATGAGAATGATGCAGTGCAGATGGGAATGCGCCTTTCAAAAGAGCTTTCTGTGGTATTGCCGGTCAGTTTTTATGAACGGGACTGTAATAATCTTTACAATTCGGTTGCCTGTATCGATGCAGACGGAACTGTGTTAGGGGTGTACCGCAAAACCCATATTCCGGACGATCATTATTATCAGGAAAAATTTTACTTTACACCGGGGGATACCGGCTTTCGGACCTTTGCCACAAAATATGGTACGATCGGTGTTGGTATCTGCTGGGATCAGTGGTTCCCGGAAAGTGCGAGATGCATGGCATTAAAGGGGGCGGAATTATTGTTTTATCCGACTGCGATCGGCTCTGAACCGATTCTTTCGTGTGACAGTATGCCGCACTGGCGCAGAGTGATGCAGGGGCATGCGGCTGCAAATCTGATGCCGGTAATTGCCGCAAACCGGATCGGCGAGGAAAGCGTGGAGCCCTGTGAGGAGAACGGCGGACAGCGTTCCAGACTGAACTTTTACGGTTCATCCTTTTTGACCGATGAGACCGGTGAAATCATAAAAAGTGCATCCAGAGATGCAGGGGAAATCCTGATCACAGAATATGATCTGGCAGAGCTTATGGAAAAACGGCTTGAATGGGGACTGTTTAGAGACAGGAGACCGGAAGCTTATGGAATTATTGCAGGGAAGAACTAACGGATTAGTTCTTCCTTTAATTTTTTGGCTGCAATACTGAGCGGGCGGCTCTTGTCGCAGAGCAGACATACGCTCCGATCCGGAAGTGGTTCTGCAATCGGGATCTGGCAGACCTCACCCTTGGCGATCGATTCTTTTGCCAGCTTTTCCGGATAAAACCCAATTCCGAGATTGTGTGCGATCATCGGCAGGATCTGATCGGTCGTTGCCGCTTCCATGTCCGGCTGGAATGGAAGACCATAATTTAAAAAATACTGAATATAAAGCTGTCTGGTTCCCGTGTCATTTCCGAGTGAAATAAACGGTGCATCACAAAGATCTGCAAGATGGTGTCTGTCAGAAGCGGTAGCGGCAAATTTATTTCCTCCAAGCAGGATCTCGCGAAAAGCATAAAGCGGAATCCTCTGGAGGGAATTTTTTGTATTGAGCGGAGTGGTCACGATCGCAAGATCCGCCAGACCGTTTTCCAGAGCGGTGATCGCCTGCGGCGTGGAATAATTTAAGATACGGAGACGCACATGCGGGTAACGCTCCCGGAAGATTTCAAGCTTGTCTAAAAGAACGAGACGCAGTGCAGTCTCACTCGCACCGATCGTGATCAGACCGCTTTCCAGTTCACGGTTTTTTTTCAGTTCTTCTTCACCGACGAGGAGCTGTTCGTATGCGATCGACGCATGTTCATAAAGGCGGGTGCCCTCCGGGGTTAAGGTGACACCGCGGTTAGAGCGGACAAACAGCTTGCAGTTCAGTTCATTTTCCAGATTGTTCATGCAGCGTGTGATGTTCGGCTGGTTATTGCCGAGAATTTCCGCTGCTTTGGTAAAACTGTGATACTGGGCAACAAAATAAAAGATCCGGTAGTAATCGTAGGTGATCATCGCATGATTCCTTTCTTTGTGCTGGGGTTCAAAAACGGTTTTTCATCTTTTCAGAGGCATCCCACACAATATAAAAATGATATGACAAATATATAAAATATACTTTTTACATCTTACTGTCTGGAAAGTATAATACATACGGTAAGAAAAAGCAAGAAGGAAGTGGAAAAAAGTGACAGAACCGGGAAATCATACAGAAAAGAAGAATCCGATCGTGGCATTTCTGCTCTCGAAGAACCAGATGTCGGAGGCGTTTATCAACAGCGCATTTCTCGCGTTATCCGGAGGATTTCAGGATGCATATACTTACAATACGAGAAATGAGGTCTTTTCGAATGCGCAGACCGGTAACGTGGTTTTGATGAGTCAGCATTTCATGGCAGGAGAGTGGTTAGACGGGCTGCGTTATCTGCTGCCGCTCTTATCTTTTGCGCTCGGGGTGTTTCTGGCGGAAAAGATACAGAACCGTTTCCGGTACGCAAAAAGACTGCACTGGAGACAGGGAGTTCTCCTGGCGGAGATCGTGATCCTGTTTCTGGTCGGATTTATGCCGGCAGGACTTAATATGACAGCGACGATACTGGTGTCCTTTGCCTGTGCGATGCAGGTGCAGACTTTCCGCAAGGTGAACGGATATTCCTATGCGAGCACGATGTGTATCGGTAACTTAAGAAGCGGTACGGCGGCACTTTCTGTCTATCTGCGTGAGAAAAAGCCGGATCAGCTCCGGAGAGCACTTTACTATTTTGGCGTCATATTACTGTTCGGTGTGGGTGCCGGAATCGGCGGAAATCTGTCCGCAAACTACGGAATACATACCATATGGGTATCCTGTCTCTTTTTGATCGGCAGCTTCTTTTTAATGGGTATGGAAAAGCTGAGGTAAAAGGATCAAAGGACCGGCGGATCATGAAGAAGGACGGAGAAGGACGGACACAGGGTTACTATCACAAAAGATTAAAATTGCAGAGGAAAGGGAATCAAAGATGAATTACAGTGCAATGAGCAAAGAGGAACAAAAAAATGAGAAAGAAGCATGTCTTGCGGCTTATCGGGAGTATCAGGATCTCGGACTGTCATTAGATCTGTCACGCGGAAAACCTTCGGCGGAGCAGCTTGCACTTTCTCTCGGGATACTGGATTCACTTAAAAGTACCTCGGTTTTAAACACGCAGGATGGAACAGACTGCCGCAATTACGGCGGACTCGACGGCATCAGCGAGGCAAAGGATCTGATGCGCAAAATGCTCGGAACAAAATCGACGAATATCATGGTGCTTGGAAACAGCAGTCTGACGATCATGTTTTTGCTGTTCAATCATGCCATGCTGGACGGACTGCTTGGTGAGACGCCGATGTGCATGCAGAAAAAGCGTAAATTTTTATGTCCTGCTCCGGGCTATGACAGGCATTTCGGTATGACCGAGTATTTTGGGTTTGAACTGATCACGGTTCCGATGAAAGAGGACGGACCGGATATGGACATCGTGGAGGAACTGGTAAATTCCGATGAGACCGTCAAGGGAATCTGGTGTGTGCCGAAATATCAGAATCCGACCGGTGTTGTTTTCAGCGATGAAGTGATAAAGCGGTTTGCAAATCTAAAACCGAAGGCAAAGGATTTTCGCATTTTCTGGGATAATGCATACTGTATACACGATCTGTACAAGGAGAGCCACGAGATACCGGATCTGCTGGAGCTGGCAGAGAAGGCGGGCAATGCCGATATGGTCTATGAATTTTGTTCGACCAGCAAAGTGGCGTTTCCGGGAGACGGGATCGCGGCATTTGCAACGAGTCCGGCAAATATGATCGCTTTTAAGAATTATTTGAAACAGGGCACGATCGGACCGGACAAAATCAATCAGTTGCGTCAGGTCCGCTATTTCCACAGTATCGGTGAGATGAAAAAGCATATGAAAAAGCAGGCGGAGATCATGTGCCCCAAATTTGAGATGGTAGAACATATTCTGGAAGAGGAGCTTGGCGACTGCCGGATCGCTTCCTGGACAAGCCCGCGCGGTGGTTATTTTATCTCGTTTGATACAATGGAAGGCTGTGCAAAGCGGACGGTGGAATTATGCCGGGATGCAGGCGTCAAATTTACGCCGGCGGGAGCGACCTATCCTTATGGCAGAGATCCGATGGATTCCAATATCCGGATCGCGCCGTCATTCGCTTCGGCGGAGGAAATCCGGATGGCAACAAAGATCTTTGCTGTCAGTGTAAAACTGGCTACACTGGAAAAACTGACATCCAATTCTTGACATTATCCGAACGGAACGCTACCATGAAAGTACGATAACAGGCGAAGATGCAGGATGACGGATATTTGCGGAGCCGGAAAGAGCGTACAGGGGATAAAGGAGCATGACATTACAGCAGTTAAAATATGTGGTGACGGTTGCGGAAAAGGGGAGCATCAGCGGCGCGGCAAAGGAGCTTTTCATTTCCCAGCCGAGCCTTACCAATGCGATCAAGGAACTCGAAAAGGAGATGCAGATCACGATCTTTAACCGGACGAACAAGGGAATCATTGTGTCCGGGGAGGGGGATGTATTTCTGGCCTATGCGAGGCAGGTGCTGGAGCAGGCAGATCTGTTAAAGGAAAAATTTTTAAATGTAAAGGGACAGAGCCCGCGTTTTTCCGTGTCCTGTCAGCATTATTCCTTTGCAGTCAATGCATTTGTGGATGTCATTCAGGCGTTTGATGCGGACAAATATGATTTTACCTTGAGGGAGACACAGACCTATGAGATCATAGAGGATGTGAGCCGCATGAAAAGTGAGATCGGGATTCTTTATGTTTCTTCGCAGAATGAGGAGATCCTGCGCAAATTGATCGCCAAAAATGATCTGAAATTTGAGGAGCTTTTTGTTGCAAGACCGCATGTTTTTATCAGTGCAAGGCATCCGCTCGCGGACAAGGAGGCAATTTCCCTGGAAGATCTGGAGGATTATCCGTATCTCTCCTTTGAGCAGGGCGATTACAATTCATTTTATTTTTCAGAGGAAATTTTGAGTACGCTCGACCGGAAAAAAAACATTAAGGTGCGTGACCGGGCGACGCTGTTTAATCTGGTCATAGGATTAAACGGTTATACGGTAAGCTCCGGTGTGATCAGTAAGGAACTGAACGGAGAGAGCATTATTGCAAAGCCGCTTCTGGTCGATGAATATATGAAGATCGGGACGATCACGCAGAAGAACATGGCACCAAGCCGGTACGGGGCGGTGTATATGGAGGCACTCAAACATCATATAAATAAAGCAGATGACGGTCTGATATAGCGAAAAACTATATCAAACCGTCATTTTTTTGTATTTTTCAAATGAAAACGGAAATCGTATACTTATTTTCAGAACAGAGAACAAATGACAGGCGCGGTCAGGAAATAAGAGGAGGATACGATGAATATAGCAGTAATTGGCTTTCCGAGAGTCGGAAAATTAAGAGAATTAAAATTTGCTTCCGAGAAGTTTTTCCGTCAGGAGATTTCAGAGGAAGAGTTGCTTGCCGTTGCGGCAGAACTTCGAAAAGAGCATTGGGGCTTTCAAAAAGAGGCAGGGATCAGCTATATCTCTTCCAATGATTTCTCCTTTTATGACGGAATGTTGGATACGGCGGTGATGCTTGGCGCAGTACCGCAGAGTTACCGGGCACTTGGCCTTTCTGAACTTGCAACCTATTTTGCAATGGCGAGAGGTTATCAGGGCGACCACGGGGATGTGAAGGCGTTTCCGATGAAAAAATGGTTCAACACCAATTATCATTATATGGTGCCACAGCTTTTTGATGATATCAGTCTTAGTCTGGCGGCAGATAAGCTTCTGGGTGAATACGAAGAGGCAAAGAAGGCCGGTGTGGATACAAAGCCGGTTGTGATCGGACCGTTTACTTTCTTAAAGCTGGCAAATTATAACGGAAAGAAGCAGGCAGCGGATTTTGTGCCGGAAATAAAAGAGGCATATAACGAGCTGCTTGGAAAATTAAATCAGGCTGGCGTGCACTGGGTACAGATCGATGAGCCGTTTCTGGTAACAGATCTTTCCGCAGAGGATGTCGCATTGTTTGTTTCACTCTACACGGACATTTTAAAGAAGAAGGAAAATGTGAAGGTTCTGCTTCAGACCTATTTCGGGGATGTGCGTGACTGCTATGAAGAACTGCTCAGTCTTGATTTTGACGGAATCGGACTGGATTTCCTTGAGGGAAAACAGACCCTTGCACTGTTGGAAAAGCATGGCTTTGCGGAGGATAAAGTCCTTTTTGCAGGTGTGGTAAACGGAAAAAATATCTGGAAGTGCAATTACAGACAGACGCTTGATCTTTTGGCAAAGATAAAGAAAATTGCAAAACAGACTGTAATTTCAACTTCCTGCTCTTTGCTTCATGTTCCGTATACGCTGGAAAATGAGACAAAGCTTGAGGAGGATGTGAGAAAGCATTTTGCATTTGCAAAAGAAAAACTGGCGGAGCTTTCCGAACTTGCAGCGCTGGCAGAGGAAACAGATCAGGAGAAGTCAGAGGCATATCAGAAGAATCAGACATTGTTTAGCGACGAGAGACTTTATCTCGACAAGGGCGTGCAGGATGCAGTTGCTGCGTTAAAGGAAGAAGATTTCCACCGTGAGATGGCGAGAAGTGAGCGTGAAAAATTACAGAAAAAGGAGTTTGGGCTTCCACTTCTTCCGACAACAACGATCGGTTCTTTCCCACAGACCAGAGAGGTAAAGAAGAACCGCAGCAGTTACCGTAAGGGAGAAATCGACAAGGAAGCTTATGATAAGCAGGTATTTGCATTTATCAAAGACTGTATCAGACTGCAGGAGGATCTGGATATTGATGTGCTCGTGCACGGCGAATATGAGAGAAATGATATGGTTGAGTTTTTCGGTGAAAATCTGGCGGGCTATGTTTTCACGGAGAAGGCATGGGTGCAGTCCTATGGAACCAGATGCGTAAAGCCGCCGATCATTTTCGGTGATGTAAAACGTATCCGTCCGATCACGGTAAGCTATTCAAAGTATGCGCAGAGTCTGACGAGCCGCCCGGTAAAGGGTATGCTGACCGGACCGGTCACGATCTTAAACTGGTCATTCCCGCGTGAGGATGTCTCCTTAAAAGAGATGGCTTATCAGATCGGTATTGCGATCCGTGATGAGGTGTGTGACCTGGAAGCGGCAGGCATCCGTGTGATCCAGATCGATGAAGCAGCGCTCAAAGAAAAGCTTCCGATCCGCAGGGCAGAATGGTACAGTGAATATCTTGACTGGGCGATCCCGGCATTTCGTCTGTGTGCAGGAAGAATCAGACCGGAGACGCAGATCCATACGCATATGTGCTACAGTGAATTTAATGAGATCGTAAAGGATATCGATAACATGGATGCGGATGTAATCTCCTTTGAGGCCTCACGTTCCAACCTCACGATCATTGATGCATTAAATGCAGCTCACTTTGAGACAGAAGTAGGACCGGGTGTTTACGATATTCATTCACCGCGTGTGCCTTCCGTGGAAGAGATCGTGGATGCGTTAAAGAAGATGCTTGCAAAGATCGATAAGAACAAGCTATGGGTCAATCCGGACTGCGGACTTAAGACCAGAGGAATTCCGGAGACGGAGGCGAGCCTGAAAAACCTGGTCGCAGCGGCAAAGATCGTCCGCGCGGAGCTTGAAACAAAATAAAGATTGCTTTTCCATTTCGTATCGGGTAAGATAAGAGAGAAAAGTCAAGGGAGACGATGCAGCGGCAGCGTCTCCTTTTTTGCGCTATAGGAAAGACCTCGTTACGTTAATGGGATAAAGAATGTAATTATGAT
>OIZA01000204.1_pt1 | contig 35139 bp, 34 predicted proteins | sample 1588381 | NCBI WGS metagenome assembly OIZA01 (sample SAMN03283277) | human gut metagenome | biome: human-associated habitat; material: feces | host: Homo sapiens | place: Peru | collected 2012 | reverse complement strand
CGGAGAAGCGAAGGCATGGGATTCGGAGGAAGAGTGTGCAGACAGAAAAATACCCCAGCCTGACGACTGGGGTAAAAGATTAACAACCGAAGTTAAACATTCTGCAAATAGCATTAAATAACTCGGAGCAGCTATTGAATTTGAAACACATAGTTTTGTCCTCCTTATTTTTTTATTTGTATCAGCTGACAAGACAATTGTAACAATTTTGTAACAATTGAGCAATAGGAGAAAAATGGGAATTTACAAGGGATACAAGATAGAATGCTCCCAGTAACTTCCATTGTAAATCCTCTATTTCCATGATAGGATTTGAAATGTAACAAATTTGTAATATATTCACGGCGTTGGACAGACGCTCACCAGTTTATATCATTACATAATAGTTACAGAAACTATTAAGGAAACAGAAGGAGGAGAAAACAAATGAATATGTTACCGTCTATGCTGATTGCAGCAACATTGATCGGAGGAAGTCTGCAGGTTAATATACCGTATGCCGGAAACAATACAGGTATCGGTTGTAAGCCTGAAATGTCAGAAACGATAGAAAGTGTGCAGGGACAATATTCTGTCGAAAGTGTACATGAGCTTCTGGAAAGATTGCAGAAATGGGGCATCGATACTTCGTTTATAGAAAATTGTCTTAAGCCGATTATCTGCCCGGGCGGGGGAAACACACCCGAGGAGCGACCGGAAGAGAAGCCGGAAGAAAAACCCGACGAGAAGCCGGAAGAAAAACCTGACGAGAAGCCTGTAGACAAGCTCGACGAGAAGCCGGAAGAAAAACCCGAGCAGAAACCTGACGAGAAGCCCGAGGAGAAACCGGAACAGAATCCCGAACAGAAGCCTGATGTACCGGGAGACGGCTCCTCAGACAAGGAGGAGAGTGAGGCGCTGAGCTTCGCGGAGCAGGTGGTGGAGCTCGTGAATGCGGAGCGTGCCAAGGTGAATCTTCCCGCGCTGACAATGACGACGAAGCTGAATGAGGCGGCGCTGGTGCGCGCGAAGGAGACGGTGCAGTCCTTCTCTCATACCAGACCGAATGGAAGCTCGTTTTCCACCGTATTGAAGGAGAATGGAATCAGCTTTCAGGGCGCAGGAGAGAACATTGCGTGGGGACAGCGGACATCGGAGCAGGTAGTAAATGCGTGGATGAATTCGGAAGGTCATAGAGCGAATATTTTAAATCCGAGGTACACTTCGATCGGTGTGGGATATTACCTTAACGGTGCGACTCCTTACTGGGCGCAGCTTTTCACCTATTAATTTGTAAGATACCAGGGTCAAAAGCGCCGAGCATTCGCAAAAGAATCTGCTATGTAGCCGTCACTGCTTTGCAGCTCCATGCCCCGATGTCCTACAGCAAACAGTTATATTAAATTTCAGAAAACAGGGCGATTGTAGTGGATGCAGTCGCCCTGTTATGTTATATTATTGGAAAATGGAACAGAGAAAGACAGGAGCGCGAAGAGCGTGCGCAGAAATGGAGTAAATATGGAAGGAAAATGTATTGTCATTTGTGCCGGGGATCTGACCTTGGGAGAGATTCCGGTCGGTGAGGAGGATCTGGTCATTGCGGTAGATGGCGGACTGGATTACTGTGCAGTATTGAACATTGAGCCGGATCTGATCCTCGGGGACTTTGACTCTCTGAGCGAGAAAGAATATGCGGCGGTAGAACAGTTGGAGCAGCAGATACCGGAGCGAGTGATCCGGCTGCAGTGTGCGAAGGATGAGACGGACGGACTTGCGGCGCTGCAGGAGGGCTTGAAGAGGGGCTACACAGAATTTCGGATTTACGCCGGAACGGGCGGAAGGTTCGACCACACACTGGCGAATATCCAGTGCCTGATTTATCTGAAGAACAGAGGGGCAAATGGGTATCTTGTGGATGGCATGGGAATGATGCTTGTGATAAAGGATGAGGCGATACATTTTAAGAGAAATCTTAAGGGGACACTTTCGCTTTTCTCCATGGTGGAGGAGTCGAAGGGAGTGACAATTCGCGGGATGAAGTATGAACTTGACTGCGCCTCTGTCCGCAATGATTTCCCGCTGGGAATCAGCAATGAATTTATCGGACAGGAGGCGGAAATTCTGGTAGAAGACGGTACGCTTGTCTGTATGCTTCAATATGCGGACTAGACGCAGTATAAGGATTCAGACAATGGCGTGCAATCCAAAAAAACGAGACCCTTTGGGTAGTAGTGCAGTCAGACAAAGGCATTAGACAAGAAAGAGTTCCAGTATAAAGACGACTGCACAACAGAGAACAGACACCGGGAGTAGTCCTGCGCCGAGCCAAGCGGCAATGATTCCGACCACAAGGGCGGCAATTCCTGCAACAGGGGATTGTGTGGCATCCATAATGGCAGGAAAAGTCATGACAGCCAGAGTGACATAGGGAACATAATACAAAAAGGATTTCAAAAATTTGTTTTTGATCTGCTTCCGGATCAGTGTCAGTGGCAGGATGCGGATGCAGAGGGTAACGGCAGACATGATGGCAATATAAACATAGATATTATGCATTTTTAGCATCCTCCTCTTCGTTGACAGGGAACAGGATCGCAGCAATAGCTGAGATGAGTACCGTCAGTATAATGGTTCTGGTACCGCCGGATAGCTGCGAAATCAGAGGAAGATAGGTCGCTGCAAAGCTGGCGGCGAAGCTGACGAGCACGAAGAGAGCAATGACGCGGTTTTTCCTTGCGGGAGGAATGATCACGGCGAGGAACATACCGAACAAAGCGACGCTTAATGCACTGACCGCGCGGGCGGGAAGCAGGTTTCCTGCGATAACGCCGAGGGCGGTTCCGCCGGCCCAGGCAGGGGCAGCAATCAGTATGGCTCCGTAGGAATAAAAAGGATCCAGCATTCCGGGACGGGCAATGGTGATGCCGAAAATCTCATCCGTGACATCATAACCCACGAAGATTCTGTGAATCAGGGGCGTGTCGGGAGAAAATTTCTGGCTGAGCGCACAGCTCATCAAAAGATAACGTGCGTTTGCAATCAGGGTCATCAGGAAAATTTCAAAATATGCCCCATTCGCGGCAATTACGGTAAAGCCTGCGTATTCTCCGGCGGAGGCATTGTTCAGGAGACTTACGAGAAAGCCCTGAAAAGCAGAAAGTCCGGCATTGCGGGCGGCGACGCCCAGAGAAAAAGAGACGGCAAGATACCCAAGTCCAATGGGAATCCCGTCTCTAATGCCCTCTCTTAAAACTTTATTATGTGAGTTCATTTTTCTTTTGTCCACCTTTAGAAATATTGCTTCTGGGATCTTTTCATGAGAAATCTCACAGTATATCCCTTTTCATCACAAACTGCGCGCACTACGTTTTCGGCGGCATCCTTTGCGTTTTCATTTACGCAGATGATGCAACTGTTCTTGTTGCGCCGGAAAATGGAGGGCTTGACCCAGCGGATAAAATAGGAAATCCGTTCCTTCAGCAATTCCCGTTCAATGAGCTGTTTGCATTCAGGATCAGATATTTCACACAGTTCAATTTCATTGTTTACCTTTATGGTAGTGAATAACGGCTGTTCCATGATTTCACCTCGTCGTGATTGTATCTTATGGGAGCTGTTTCTTTTGTCTCTCTCCGCACATAGTATAGCATATCTCCACCGAAAAGTGCAACGGCAAGAGAAAAGGAATTAGCAGATTGATCAGATCTCCGAAAATGATAATTTCCGATTTGGCAATGACAAAACAGAAAACAATATAGACAATTAGTATTTGATATGGTAAATTCTATTTATATAGCGAATTACGTTGAACCTAAAAGAAAAGATGTACAAATCGCAGAGGAAAGGGAGCGAAGAAAACAGTATGAAAAAAGGATTCAGAAACAGGGTCTGTAGTATTTCACTGGCGGTTGCCATGGCAATGCTGACAGCCTGCGGTGCGGCGGAGAAACCGGCGGAGGGTCTTGTTTCGTCCGGTACGGAAACCGGAACCACGGAGAGCGGTCAGGCGGACACCGGCATCACGGAGAGCGGTCAGGCGGACACCGGCGCCACAGAGAGCGGTCAGGAGAAAACCGGCGTCACGGAGAGCGCTCCAGAGAACACGGACGCTACGGAGGCACAACCGGAATATGTGACGAAGCTGCATATCACGATCAACCCAGACATGGCTCTGTATCTTGATGAAGCGGACAGCGTTGTCCTTGTAGAGTATCTGAATGAGGATGCAGAAAAGGCGTATGCCGGAACGGATATGTCGGGAATTACCATAAATGAGGCGATGGACGTCATTGTAGATACCGCTGTTGCAGGAGGGTATCTGACGGAGGGAAAGACGATCTCTGTGGATGTTGTGGAGTGCGCGGAGGAGAAGGCAGTTGAGGAACTGACCGCACAGCTTCAGACCTCGCTGCAGGAGGCTGCGGCGAAGAAGGAGCTTGCTATCACGCTGGAATTAAAGGTGGATGGAGAGCTTAAGACAGAGATCCAGACGGAAACGGCAAAGGAGCCGTGTCCGGCCTGCGGCGGAACGGGAATCTGCGCGGAATGCGGAGGAGGAACCCTGCCGTGTAAGCGGTGCAAGGGCACGTTGGTCGAGACCTGCGGAAATTGTGACGCGAGCGGAATGCAGAAGTGCCCGGGCTGCAAGGGAAGCGGTGTGGATGCGACGAGTGGCGAGGCATGCAGGCACTGTGGCGGTGCAGGAAAAATCACCTGTGAATTGTGCGGGGGAACCCACGGTAAGCCTTGTACGATCTGCAACGGCAAGGGTGTTGTGTCTGACGACTGTATTCTGTGTCACGGCGGGAAGAAGTGTACTGTCTGTGGCGGAACAGGAGTAGCGGAGTAAGCATATGAAGATGTGCTATAAAAAAGGAGATACCACGGCGGTATCTCCTTTTTGCAGCTTATCTTTATTCGCCTGCGGCGGCAGCGGCAGCAGCGGCTGCCTGCTCGTTGCGGACATTGATCTCCCATTGCTGGCTGTTGATAATGGACTCGTAATCCGGATTTGCATAGAAGGTCGCGTCGTGCTGGCAGTGATCCGTAGTCTGCGGTGTCGTGATCGTCTGTGTGCCGTCAGGATTTTCGATGACCATTGTGGAGCCGTTGAGCAGCGAGGCATCCTCGATCAGAGGAAGTGTCAGACGGCCGGGAACCTTGAAAGGACAATCGGGACTTGCGGGAAGCCCATCATAGGCACAGACGTCACCTTCGTAGTGGATATTACAGCTCTCCGTCGGAACGGAACCCTCTGCGAAGTATTCTGTCACAACGCAGTTATCTGCAGGGCTGTCGCACAATCCGGGAATGGGAAGCAGACCGGATTTGCTGCAGACCTGTGCCTGAACGAGTCCCTCGGGAACCGGGAACTGTTCGTTGGGAAGACTCTCGTGTATGCGCGACATCACAGCCTTCCATAATGTCTTCGAGATGCTTGTCTCGTTATTGGTCTTGGAAGAGCTCATGCCGATGCTGTTGTCATAGCCCGTCCACACCGTGCAGGTGTAGTAGGGGGTGTAGCCTGCAAACCAGACATCCTTGGATTCTGTTGAGGTACCTGTCTTACCGGCGATTGCCATACTGCGGTTGAAGTTGACAACGGAAGCCGTACCGGCAGATGTGACAACGTCCTGCATGGCATTGGTAAGAAGGAAAGCAGTGGTCTCCTTGAGCACCTGTCTGGTGGTCGGCATCGTATTGTCAAGAATTACATTGCCATCGGAATCGACAACCTTTGTGTACAGCTTCGGCTCGGCATAGGTTCCGAGGTTGGCGATGGCGGCGTATGCGGCGTTCATCTCATAGGGGGTGACACCGTAGGTCAGACCGCCCAGCGCCAGAGTCTGGTTGACATCGGTGTAGGTCTTTCCGTTGATGACAACACCGTCTGTCAGCGTTGTAAAGCCGAAGTTCAGCAGATAATCATAACCGAGCTGAGGTGTGATAACCGTTTCGGTCTTCACGGCAATGATGTTCATGGACTGGCGGATCGCTTCGCGGATGGAATTGATGCCGCGGTAGCCTGTCTTGTACCAGTTCTTGACCGGGGTGCCGTCGTCGTAGTTAAAGGGTGCGTCGTTATATACGGTTGCAAGCGTCTGACCGGCGCTGTCCAGAGCCGGAGCGAAGGCGGCAAGCACCTTGAAGGTGGAACCGGGGGAACGCTTTGCGTCTGTGGCACGGTTCAGGGTACGGCGTCCCTCCTTGGTGCCGCGTCCACCGACGATCGCTACAACGTAGCCTGTGGACTGATCTTCAATGACCATGGCTGCCTGAGGCTGCGGCGTCATTGAGACGGCTTCCTCATAATTGTCTTCCACATTATCGATACCCAGCTCGTCCAGAACAGCGGCGCGGTAGGTGTCGACCGCCTCATAAGCGGCCTCCTGCGAGGAGAAAATGAGGTTGAAGTTTTTGTTGACGTTCTGCTTGAACCAGGTCATCATATTTTCTTTGCTGTAATTGTTCTTTGTACCGTCAGCAGTCACAACGGTCAGGGCATAGTTCAGATACCAGTTGACCTGTGAAGGGTAGTTTTCTGCATTTGCAAACTCTTCGTCAGCAATCTTCTGTATCATGGGATCCAGCGTCGAATAGATGCGGAGACCGCCTGCGGTCAGTACCTTCTCCGCGTTTGCCTCACTGTATCCGGCAATGTTTACCAGGTCATCCTTCATCTGCTCGTAAAGTGCATCGGAGAAGTAGGAGCCGGAGGTTGCGTTCGTGCTCTCGCGGTAGTCCACGTCATAGTTTCCGATTCTCTCATACACGGCTTCGGTGTCGGCAATCGCCTCGTCGTACTGAGCCTTTGTGATGAAACCGAGATCACGCATGTTTTCCAGACATCTCTTGCGGCGCTTCTGGTTTGCCTCGGGATGGCGGATCGGGTTATAGCCGGACGGGTTCTGCGTGATGCAGGCGATAACAGCCGCCTCGGATACCGTCAGTTCGCTGGCGGACTTGCCGAAGTAGCGCTTCGATGCCGCCTCGACACCGAGTGTATTCTGACCGAGGTTGATGGCATTCATGTACTCGAGGAGAATCTGATCCTTGCTATAATATTTGGAAATCTCCAGCGCAAGGTACTGCTCCTGAAGCTTACGCTTGATCTTCTTGATCTTATTTTTTCCCTCGGAGGTCCAGTCCGTAAAGACTGTATTTTTCAGCAGCTGCTGGGTGATGGTACTTGCACCCTGTGCCTCTTCACCGCCGGTCTTCAGGAACTGCCAGCCGGCACGCAGCATACCCTTGAAGTCAATGCCGTTGTGCAGATAGAAACGCTCGTCCTCGATGGCGACGAAGGCCTTGCCGAGGTAGTCCGGCAGCTCGTCCATGGACTCCACGCGGAGACGGTTGGAGTTGGAGCTGACATACTGGTCAATCTCATTGCCCTCGCAGTCGTAGACAATCGTTGCCTGACCGGATGCAACGACAGCGTCCAGCCGGATGGTCGGCGTGGAGGCAAGGATACCCCTGAATGCACCGATCCCCGCGGCAACGCCGCAGATACCGACACCGACAATGGCAACCAGCACCAGCTTTACAAGGCTGAGCAGGATTTTCTTTTCTATTTTTACTGTTTTGGAATTCAGTGCTTTCTGCTTCGCACGAACTCCTTTCTTTCCATAATTCATGAAATTCGCCTTTCTGGTTAAATCATACTATCCGCTATATTATACCAAACAAAGATATGTAAATAAAGGTTTTCTTTTCATCTTAATAATTGTTTCACATTTTAGACATTTTATGCTAATGTGAAATGGGAATGTTTTAAAAGGAGATAACACGCGTTATGAATCAGGATAAGGATGCTTCGTACCTTGTTCTCCTCAAGGGAGGCGAAGGCGAATATGAGGAAAAGAAATCCCGTTTTATCGCTACGATCCGGGTTTGCGGGAGCGAGGCGGAGGCGGCTGCTTTTATAGAAGAAATGAAAAAGAAATACTGGGATGCCAGACATAACTGTTCCGCCTATGTGATCGGCAGCAGGGGCGAGCTGACGAGGTGCAGTGACGACGGAGAGCCGAGCGGCACTGCGGGACGGCCGATGCTGGAGGTTCTCACGGGCGAGGGCATCCGGAACATTGCCGTGGTTGTGACGAGGTATTTCGGCGGCGTGCTTCTGGGCACGGGAGGACTTGTCCGGGCATACACGCAGGCGGTGAAGGAAGGGCTGAAAAACTGCACGGTCGGGCGGATGCGCTTCGGCTATGAACTGGAGGTGTGTACGGATTACGGCGGGATCGGAAAGATACAGTACCTTCTGGCAAATGATGGAATAGAACCGGTCTCCGAGGAGTATACTGACAAGGTGACGCTGCGGCTGATGGTGCCCGCCGGCAGGGAGGAGGAGCTTCGGAAAAAGATTACCGAGGCGACCTGCGGCAGGAGTGAAATAAATAGAGTCCGGGAGCTATATTTCGTTGACAAAGAGAGAACGGACGGATAAAATGAGGTAAGAATTAAAAAGTGAATGCAGAATAATGACATTCCGTGGCAGAAAGGTGGTGGTTTTTTTATGAAGAGTAAGACAGTCAGTTCCGATAACCCTCTTCCGGGTCGAAGTAGTACTTTAATAAAAAAATCGCATAAGGAGAATTGCCATGGAAAGAAAGATGGAATTTCAGGAGCTTTGTGAGCTCCTTGAGACGAAGCAGTACACCAAGCTACGCCAGTTCCTGGCTGAGCTGAACGACGCGGACATTGCGGCACTGATGGAAGAGCTGGATGAGGAGAGTCTGCTGAAGGTCTACAGGATTCTCCCGAAGGATCTGGCGGCGGATGTTTTTTCCTACCTTGAGGTGGACAGCCAGCAGATGATTATTAATTCCCTTTCCGATAAGGAAGCGGCGAATGTAATCGATAATCTGATGGCGGATGATGCCGTGGATTTTCTGGAAGAGATGCCCGCGAACGTTGTGGATAAAATACTGGCAAACGCGAAGCCCGACACCAGACAGGCAATCAATCACCTTCTCAGGTACCCGGAGGATTCCGCCGGAAGCATCATGACGGTGGAGTATGTCTCCCTGAAGGAAAATCTGACGGTGAATCAGGCGATTGAGCATATCCGTAAGGTGGGGCTGGACAGTGAGACAATCAACATCTGCTATGTGCTGGATGCACAGAGAAGGCTGGTCGGAACGGTAGCGCTCCGCTATCTGCTGCTGAGCGACGGTGACGAGATTATCGGAGATCTGATGCATGAGAATGTCATCTCGATCAATACCCTGATGGATCAGGAGCAGGTTGCCGCGCAGTTCAAGAAATATGACTTTACCGCCATGCCTGTCGTAGATAATGAAAACCGGCTGGTTGGTATTATCACGGTCGATGATATTGTGGACATCATGGAAGAAGAGACCACGGAGGATATGGAGAAGATGGCGGCTATCGTTCCCAGCGATAAGCCCTACATGAGAACAACGGTCTGGGAGACCTATAAAAAGAGAATCCCATGGCTGCTTCTGCTCATGATCTCCGCAACCTTTACCGGAGCAATCATAAGCTCCTTTGAGGAGGCGCTGAGCGTCTGCGCCGCGCTGATCGCATTCATACCGATGCTGATGGACACCGGCGGAAATGCCGGCGGACAGGCGAGTGTGACGGTGATCCGTGGACTGTCCCTCGGGGAGATCGAATACCGTGACGTCCCGGGAGTTTTGTGGAAAGAGATCCGGGTGGCGGTACTGTGCGGAGTATCGCTGGCGGCGGCTAATTTTGTGAAGCTCATGCTGTTTGACCGCGTGGGTCTGATGGTCTCGATAACGGTGTGCCTGACTCTTATCGCTGCTGTCCTGATGGCGATGCTGGTGGGCTGTCTGCTGCCGATCGGCGCGAAAAAGCTGGGCTTTGACCCGGCGGTTATGGCGAGCCCGTTCATTACGACAATCGTGGACGCACTGTCATTGCTGGTATACTTCAGATTTGCGGCAATGATAATGGGAATCTGACGCGGATCGTCTGGAAAAAGGCACGGAAACTGTGGGAGTGAACGATTTTGGAAGAATGTAAGAACAACATGGGGATCAGAATTGAAGAGTTTAACCCTACTTTCCTTTTTACATGGAAGGGAAAGCGTGAGAAGGGGCGGGATGAAGCGAGCTTCCACAGCCACGATTATCTGGAGATGGCGTTTATTCTTTCGGGGGAGGGCAGGTATCGGTTTGACGACGGGATTATTCCCGTGAAGGAGGGAGATCTCCTCATCATCAATCCAGGCGTAAGGCATCAGGCGCTGGCATGCCCGGAGGCGGAGGCTCCGACGACGGAGTTTTTCATCGGGGCGGCAGACTTCCAGATACCGGATTTTGCACCGAATTCATTGCCGGTTCCAAACGGCGGACATATCATGCATACCTCCGGGGAGCTGCGGCAGAAGCTGTTTAAGATTTACTCCTCGATGGAGGCGGAAAACGCGGTTTGCAGGCAGGGGCGCTATTTTATGCTGAAGGCCTACCTGATGCAGATGATGCTTCTGGTCATAAGAGAGCAGTGCGAGCCTGTCGAGCGGATGGGCGGCTATGCGTTCGAGTCCGTGAACAAGAAATACATTGTCGAGCAGATGGTAAATTATTTCGAGGATCATTACAGCGAGAAGATTTCACTGGATCAGATCGCGGAGAATATGTATCTGAGTCCATTCTATATTTCAAAGATCTTTAAGAGTGAGACCGGAGATACACCGATCAGGCACCTCATCAACATCCGGCTGGAGAAGGCGAGAGAGCTTCTCGAGAGCGGCTGCGAGGGGAGCATACAGGAGGTCGCCGCGTCAGTGGGATATGATGACGCTTATCATTTCAGTAAGTTATTTAAAAAGAGATATGGAATTTCGCCGTCGCAGGCAAGAAAAAAGGCATAAAAGTAAACGGAGGTACAGAGAGTAATGAGATATTTTTTTGAATCTGCGATTGAAAAGAAGGAAAAGGGATATATGATCCGCGTGCCCTTTAATGTGTGGGAGGTATGCAAGCAGCGCGATGTTATCCAGGCGGAAATTGTTCTGGACAATGACATTATCGAATGCGAACTTCTTCCTATTGAAAAGGGAAATTATGAGATTCACATTGAGGATGAGGACGCAGTCAAGGTAGCGCTTGGAGTGCCGCACAAGATTTTGCTTCACATCAACGGCTCCCTGATCCGTATGGATCAGAACAGCCCTTACAGCTTTGATAATCCGGTGAGAAAGATCGACAGCATGCAGGTTATCATCCAGCCGGAGGACGGACTGTGCGGTCAGGCTTGTGTTGCAATGCTGGCAGGACTGACGATCGCTGAGGTCATCAGCGTGATGGACTGCAGAGAGTGGCAGGCGACGATGGGGCGCATGATCTCTGCACTGAACTACTACGGAATCGACCATAGCGACATTATTGTCTACACGGAGGGCAGGGAAGCGGTACTGCCCAAGTGCTGTATCATGATGGAAAAGATGGGGCGTTACTGCCATTATCTGATTCATTTTGATGGAAAATACTATGATTCCAACCTTGGCGTGCTGGAAGAGTACGATATGTCCAAGCTGCTGGGCTATCTGGAGATCAAATGTTAAAGCAGACTGCTTTGCGTTAAATTTTATACACAAGAGGGGAAGATGAGATGAGTAAACTGACAGACAACTATGCGGCGATAGCGGCAGCAACAGGATTCCGCTACGATGCGGAATGCAATGCTCTGTACGGGCAGCGGGACGGATTTGATATTGTGCTGTATGCGGCAGACAGCAGATATCCTTATCTCTTCACATTGCATACGGCGGCAAAGAGTACAAACGGAACCATGTTCACAAAGGAGCGCTCGAAGGAACTGGCTAAGAGCGTCGGACTGATTACGCTTTGCAAGCAGGACGGCAGCAGTATCAGCGTGACACTGAAACAGGCAAAGCCGGAAAAACTTCAACAGCAGCTTGGGGAGGTATTGTCTGCCGTGACAGCCTTCCTGCGCAGAAACGGCTTTATTCCCTGCTGTAATCTCTGCGGACAGGAGACAGAGGTTGCCGCGTTCCGTTCGGGTGGCACGATTATGCACCTGTGTCCCGAGTGTGAGGCAAAGATGCGGGGACAGCTTTCTATCGATGCCCAGAAACAGGAGCAGAAGAAGGAGAACATTGTCGGTGGCATTGTGGGAGCTTTTCTCGGGTCATTGCTCGGTGTGCTCTGTATCATTATCCTGAGCAGGCTCGGCTATGTGGCGGCACTCTCCGGCGCAATTATGGCGGTTGGCGTGCTGAAAGGATATGAGATGCTCGGCGGAAAGCTGACGAAAAAGGGTATTGTCATCAGCTGCGTGATTATGTTAGTCATGACCTACATAGGGGATAAGCTCGACTGGGCAATCGTTCTGCTGACGGAAGGCGGCGGTGCCGATGCCGGGTTTAACCTGTTTGAATGTTACCGGCTGATACCGCTGATGATTTCGGAGGGCGTCATTGAAATGACAAACTTTGTGGCGGATCTGGTGCTGATCTATCTGTTCCTTCTGCTTGGGGCTGTCCCGGCAATCCTGTCAAAGGTGAGGGAGAAGAGCCAGGCGGGCGTTATGGTCAAGATCGGCTCAGCGGCAAACTATGGTGTGAATATTCAGTAGAGAATGTCTATTTCTAAAGTAAATATTAAATCTGCTTTTTGAGAGTGAAATAAGAAAACGAGAGAAAATGAAAGAAAAATAAAGAAAACAAGAGAATGAGAAATATAAACGACTGAGAATATGTTTGAAAATCGAAGCATATAAAACTAATATATGTCTTAACGATTAGCACTCAGATTAAATGAGTGCTAACAAGAAGCTTTTTGAGAATATAAGGAGGAAATACCATGAAATTAGTACCGTTAGGTGACAGAGTTGTATTAAAGCAGTTGGTTGCGGAGGAGACGACCAAGTCAGGTATCGTACTTCCCGGACAGAATAAAGAGAAGCCCCAGCAGGCAGAGGTAATTGCAGTAGGCTCCGGCGGAGTTGTTGACGGCAAGGAGATCAAGATGGAGGTCAAGGTCGGAGATCAGGTCATCTACTCCAAGTACGCAGGAACCGAAGTAAAGCTCGACAACGAGGAATACATCATTGTAAAGCAGAATGATATTCTGGCAGTAATCCAGTAAGAAGCGTCTTTCGGGACGGAAAATGAAAAAGAACGAAATCATAATGGAGGCAAAAAATCATGGCAAAAGAGATTAAATATGGTGCGGAAGCACGTGCAGCATTAGAGTCCGGTGTCAACCAGCTGGCAGACACCGTAAGAGTGACACTGGGACCGAAAGGAAGAAATGTTGTTCTGGATAAGTCCTATGGCGCACCGCTGATTACAAATGACGGTGTGACGATTGCAAAGGAGATTGAGCTGGAGGATGCTTTCGAGAACATGGGCGCACAGCTCGTCAAGGAAGTAGCTACCAAGACGAATGACGTTGCCGGTGACGGTACCACGACCGCAACTGTGCTTGCACAGGCAATGGTAAATGCCGGAATGAAGAATCTGGCAGCAGGTGCTAACCCCATCATCCTGAGAAAGGGAATGAAGAAGGCTACAGAGTGTGCGGTTAAGGCAATTTCCGGTATGAGCCAGAAGGTAAACGGCAAGGAGCACATCGCACGTGTCGCTGCAATTTCCGCAGGTGACGAGACAGTCGGACAGCTGGTTGCAGACGCTATGGAGAAGGTAAGCGGAGACGGCGTTATCACGATTGAAGAGTCCAAGACCATGCAGACCGAGCTGGATCTGGTAAAGGGTATGCAGTTCGACAGAGGATATATTTCCGCATACATGGCAACCGATATGGATAAGATGGAGGCAACTCTGGATAATCCGTATATCCTGATTACAGACAAGAAGATTTCCAACATTCAGGAGATCCTTCCTCTTCTGGAGCAGATCGTACAGTCCGGCGCAAAGCTGCTGATCATCGCGGAGGATGTCGAGGGCGAGGCTCTGACGACACTGATCGTCAACAAGCTGCGTGGCACCTTCAATGTAGTTGCAGTCAAGGCTCCCGGCTACGGCGACAGAAGAAAGGCAATGCTTGAAGATATTGCTATCCTGACAGGCGGCACAGTTATCAGCTCCGAGCTTGGTTATGAGCTGAAGGATACCACAATGGATATGCTGGGACGTGCAAAGAGCGTAAAGGTTCAGAAGGAGAACACGGTCATCGTTGACGGTGAGGGCGATAAGAATGCGATCCAGTCCAGAATCGGACAGATCAAGAAGCAGATCGAGGAGACAACTTCCGATTTCGATAAGGAGAAGCTGCAGGAGAGACTTGCAAAGCTGTCCGGCGGTGTTGCTGTAATCCGTGTCGGTGCAGCTACCGAGACAGAGATGAAGGAGGCTAAGCTCCGCCTTGAGGACGCGCTGGCAGCTACCAGAGCAGCTGTGGAGGAAGGTATCATCTGCGGCGGTGGTTCTGCTTATATCCACGCATCCAAGGAAGTTGCAAAGCTCGCTGACAGTCTTGACGGCGACGAGAAGACCGGTGCACAGATCGTTCTGAAGGCACTGGAGGCTCCTCTGTATCATATCGCTGCAAATGCAGGACTTGAGGGCAGCGTTATCATCAATAAGGTCAGAGAGTCTGAGGTTGGTGTCGGCTTCGATGCACTCAAGGAAGAGTATGTTGATATGGTTAAGGCAGGCATCCTTGACCCTGCGAAGGTTACAAGAAGCGCATTGCAGAATGCAACCAGCGTAGCAAGCACACTGCTGACAACAGAGAGCGTTGTCGCAAATATTAAAGAGGAAACTCCCGCAATGCCCGCAGGTGCAGGCGGCGGAATGGGCATGATGTAAGCGGCAGCCGGAAAGTAAATACAGACAAAGCAGAGAGACGGACAGGATAAGCTGCCCGTCTCTTTTTTAGTGGAAAATATTAGAACTACTTGACATAGTAATGAAAACCATGTAATGTGTATTTGCGGAGTGGAAATAGACTCTTTCTATTTGAAGGGCGATATGATATAATCCATCTGTTACTGACAAAAAGCTATCCGGCTGTGGAACAGCATTGCCGCAGCATGATGGGAAAACGGGGGAAATATGGTTAATATCCTGCTTTGCGGCAACGAAAAGGTATTTGACGGAGCACTGACGCAGCTGATCTCCATGACGAACAGGACAAAGGAGACGATCCATGTCTATATTATGACGATGGAGCTGACCAGACTGCGGGCGGACTTCACGGCGATCACAGAGGAGCAGATCGCATTCCTGAATCATGTGATCCAGCAGAAGAATCCGGATAACCGGGTGGAAAAGCTCGATGTGACAGAGCTGTACGAGCAGGAATTCGGCGGCTGTGTCAACGAGACAGCGTACTGTACGCCGTATACATTGCTCCGGCTGCTTGCGGACAAATTTACGCAGATACCGGATAAGCTGCTGTATCTGGACATTGATATTATGATAGCGAACGACATACGGCAGCTGTGGGAGATTGATGTGACGGGCTATGAATACGCGGCGGTGAAGGAGAAATATGGCTGCTGGCTGATCCGTCCGGATTATTTCAATGCAGGAATGCTGCTCCTGAATATGGAGATGATAAGGAAGACCGGCCTGCTCATCAAGGCAAGGGCACTGATCCGGGCGAAGAAGCTCCTTTTTGCGGATCAGTCGGCGATCTTCAAGGCGACAACGAGGAAGAAGCTGATTCCGCGAATTTATAACGAACAGTCTAAATTTAACAAGAAGGACACGGTCGTCTGTCATTTCTGCAAGCGGCTGATGTTCAGACCCTATCCGCATACAGAGAATTATAAGCAGTGGCAGGTGGAGGAAATTCACAAATATCTCAACTGCCATGCCTTTGATGAAGATCTGAAGGAGTATCTTGCATGGAAGGCAGATTACGAAAAAGGCCGGAACGGCCGATAACAGAAACGGAGGAATAAAAAAGATGGCAAAGCCGGTGATCAGCAGGGAAATACCGATTTTTTTCGCGGTGGATGATGGATATTGTCCGTTTCTCGCGGTGGCACTTCAGTCTATGATTGATAATTGCTCGCCGGAGAATACTTATCTCGTCAAGATACTGAACACAGATATTTCCGAGGAAAATAAGCGGAAGATCGGAAAGTATGAGAGAGAAAATGTCGATATTGAATTTGTGGATCTGAATTACTATATTAAGAAGGTAAAGGATAAGCTCTATACGAGGGATTATTATTCGGCAACGACTTATTTCAGGCTTTTCCTGCCGAATCTGTATCCCCAGTATGACAAGGTGCTTTATCTCGACAGCGACATTGTCATTCTGGATGACATAGCAAAGCTGTACAATACCGACATGGGAGACAATCTTGTGGCAGCGGCGCCGGATGACGCAGTTCTGAGCAGCCCGATTTTCTGTGATTATGTGGAAAAGGTTGTAGGCGTTGCGGACTGCCGCAAATATTTCAACGCGGGGGTGCTGCTGATGAATCTGGATCAGCTGCGCAGATTCAAGTTCCAGGAGAAATTCACATATGTTTTAGATAAGATCAAGTTTGCCGTCGCACAGGATCAGGACTATCTCAACCGTCTCTGCAAGGGGCGCGTAAAGATTGTTGATAAGACATGGGACAGGATGCCGATCCCCGATCCGAAGATCAAGACGGAGGACGTCAAACTGGTACATTTCAATCTTGCCTTCAAGCCGTGGCATTTTGAGGATATTATGTATCAGGAATTTTTCTGGATGTACGCACAGCAGACGGAGTATATTGATGTCATTCATGAGATCAAGGAGAACTTTACCGAGGAAGACCAGATCAAGGGCGAGCAGTCCCATGAGAGACTGCTGAAGCTCGCAAAGAAGGAAGCGGATTGCGTGGGAGACGACAGAAAGAACAGGCGGTGAGGAGATGAAGGAGAAGCTTAGTAAGACCAGCCCGGAGAGTGAAGACAGCAAGGTACAGCAGCCACCTGAGAAGGCGGCGGACAGGCTGGCGGTTCTGGAGAGAATTGAACAGCTGGAGAGAGAAGGCAGGTTTGATGTGGACGCGGAGGAGGATCCGCCGACACTTCCGCTGCAGCCGGATCAGATCGATTATCTTCGGGTGAAGCCGGCGAGCAAGGTCAAGGTGAAGCTGGCATATGCCGTTGCGGAGCAGTTTTTGAAGGGGATCCTGAAGGACGGAAAACTGGTAATAAAGGATGTCAAGGGCATGGAGTACCTGAATGGTCTGCAGTCCGGGGCAGTCATCACCTGCAACCATTTCAATCCCTTTGACTGCTTCACGGTGGAGCATCTGTTCCAGACCTCTGTTCATTACCGGAAGAAGCAGCTGTTCAAGGTCATCCGGGAGGGAAATTACACGAACTTTCCGGGCTTTTACGGATTTCTTTTCCGCAACTGCAATACTCTTCCGCTCAGCCAGAACAAGAAGACCATGTACAATTTCCTGCAGGCGGTCGATAAGATTCTGCGCAGGGGCGATTTCATCCTGATCTATCCGGAGCAGAGTTTATGGTGGAACTACAGGAAGCCGAAGCCGCTAAAGAACGGAGCGTTTAAATTCGCGGCAAAGAACCATGTCCCCGTGCTTCCGATCTTTATCACGATGGGGGACAGCGAGACTTACGGGCCTGACGGCTTCCCGGTGCAGGAGTACACGGTGTTCATCGACAAGCCCATTTATCCGCAGAGCGGACTGACGGAGCGGGAGCAGGTCAAGGCGATGCGCGACGGCAACTATAGTGTGTGGAAGCATATTTATGAGGAGTTCTATGGAATTCCCTTGGAATACAGTACGGAAAATGAGTAAAAAGATCATATATTACACGGATGAACTGAATGATGAATTTTCGGAGGCACAGATCAAGGCGCGGGTGATAGACAAGGACTTCCGCTATTTCCATGGGCGCATCTGGGATTTCTGTTCGCTGGTGGTTCAGAACGTGCTCAGTATGCCGATCAAGTTTTTCTACCAGAAGCTCAGGTTCCACTTGAAATATGTGGGGAAGGAGAAGCTGAAGGAGTGCCGTAACGGTGGTTATTTTATTTATGGGAACCATACCCAGCCGTTTGCGGATACCTTTATCCCCAGCCTTGCAAACTATCCGCACCGGAATTTCTTCATCGTGAACCCGGAGAATGTCTCCATGCCCGGGCTGCGGCATCTTGTCGAGATGCTCGGGGCAATCCCGATTCCCTGTGACCTGGGTGGCATGAAGAATTTCATCCGGTCGGTGGAGGACAAGATCGCCAGAAACTATTCCGTCACGATCTACCCAGAGGCACATATCTGGCCGTATTATACAGGAATCAGACCGTTTAAGGCGGTGTCCTTTCGCTATCCGGTCAGCTTAAACTGCCCGGTGTATGCGCTGACAAACACCTATCATAAGCGGCGGGGCAGGTCGGGGAAGGTGAATATTGTCACATACATTGACGGGCCATTTTACCCGGATGAGAAGCTGAAGCCGAAGGAAAGACAGCAGGAGCTGCGTGACCGTGTTTACCGGTGTATGCTGGAACGGAGCAAAGAAAGCAATTATGAGGTAATCGAATACAGAAGGGCGTCGGAGTGAGAACTCCGGCGCTTTTTAAATGCATTCCGTGACATTTTACGCAGGAATATTTACCTCTTATGCAGGATGTATTTACAGATTTTAATTCATCTGTATACTGTAATTGTAGGCAACGGGAAGGATGGCGCAGGAACAGCACCGTATTTCCGGGTCGAATAAAAAACAGGTGGGGACATATGAAGGTCAAAATTGAGATTGAGGAAGGACTGGAGGAGGAAGAAGTCATCATCCGGTGCGCAAGCCTGAACGATTCCGTGGTCGGCCTGCAGAATTATCTCTCAAAACAGAACAATGGGAAACGATGCCTGACCCTGAGCAGCGGCGAGACGGATTTCTATGTTCCGATCGAGGAAATCTATTTCTTCGAGACAGAGGGGCGGGAGCTGCGGGCACACACGGCGGATAAAATATTCACCTGCAATTACAAGCTGTATGAGCTTGAGCAGGTCTTGCCGGGGAGCTTTATGAGAATATCAAAATCCTCCATTGCCAATCTGGACTGTATTTACTCCATAACCCGGAATCTGACGGCATCAAGCATAGTGGAATTTACAGGCAGCAGGAAGAAGGCAATGGTGTCCAGAAGCTATTACAGACTTCTGGTAGAACGGTTAAATGAGAGACGGCTTGGCCGGTAGAAAGGAAAGAGGTAGGAGAGATGAAGGGTAAGGTATCAGTGAAAGCACAGAAGGGAAATATATTTTGGGGAATACTGCTCATTCTGGCAGCGGTTGCGTTTATTGCCGGCAAGCTGGGATTCTTTGAAGGAATCGGGGTATGGACGATCGTGTTCAGCATAGCGCTTGTAGGAATCTTTATCAACGGCATTGTAAACAGGAGCTTTTGGGAGATGCTGTTAGCTATTGCATTCCTGATCATTGTGAATGATGAGCTGCTGCATCTGGAAGCGATCACGCCGTGGCCGGTGCTGGGAGCGGCGCTGCTCATAGCGGCAGGTCTGAGTATGCTGTTTCCGGGGTTCCGAAAGAAACCCGACTGGAAGGTGGAGTACGACGGGGAGGAGATTACGGTTGACGAGGAGCGTCGGGAAGGCACACAGATATACCTGAAAACGACATTCGGAAGCACGGTGAAATACATCACGGGAGAGGTTGAGTCCGTCAATGCGGATTGCATGTTCGGCTCGGAGGAGATTTACTTTTCAGACGCAATTTTACCGAACGCTGTTGCCACTGCAAGGGTGAATGTCTCCTTCGGCAAGGTGGTTCTGCATGTTCCCGAAAACTGGAGTATCGTGGATAATACCAGCAGAGCCTTTGCGGGAGGCTCGGAGACGGGCGGGAACGGCGAAGCAGTAAATACGCTTTATATCGATGGAAGGGTGTCCTTCGGCACATTGGTCATTCATAGAATTTAGAGACGCGGGGAAGACGGAGAGAATTAAAATGAAGAAATCAACAAAGAGATATATTCATGCTTTTTATGAGGAAAATAAGTTAAATTACGTTTTGACAATTGCAGCAACAATCGGAGTCAGCTTCGTTCAGATCGGGCTGGCGGGGCTGATTAAGAAACTGATGGATCTCGCAAGCGAAGGAACGCTGGAGCAATTGAGGCAGGAGCTTGTCATGGTTGTCCTTTTCCTGCTGGGATGTGCTGCCGCGTTCTTTCTCCTGCGGAGCGTGAAATATAATTTTATGAGGAAGGCGGTGACGGGCTACCGCAATCTGGCATTCAGGGAAATTACAGCGCACAGCATAGGAGCCTTCAATAAAAATAACAGTAGTAATTATATATCGGCGCTGACAAATGATGTCACATCGATCGAGTCAAACTATCTTCTGGCGGATGTGGGTATCATGGAGGCGGTGCTGACGGCGGTTCTGTCGCTGAGTCTGATGTTTTATTACAGCTGGGAAATGACGCTGCTTGTGATTGTTCTCTGCATCGCCCCTATGGCTGTCGCCATGGTGTTTGGCAGCAGGGTAGCGGAACAGGAGAAGGAGATCAGCGCACGGAACGCGGATTTTGTTGCAATGGTGAAGGATCTCCTGAGCGGTTTTGGCGTTGTAAAGAGCTTTCAGGCACAGGAGGAGACGTCCAGACTGTTCGAGGAGAGAAACGGACAGTTGGAACAGATTAAATGTAAGCGGAAGAAAACTTCGCAGCTGGTTCAGATTATATCGGGACTGACGGCATTCGCCGTCCAGATCGGCGTATTTGTTTTCGGGGCGTATATGGCGATCAAGGGACGGATCACCGTGGGCGTTGTCGTTGCCTTTGTCCAGATGATGAACTATATTCTTCAACCGTTAAATACACTTCCGACACTGCTTGCCGATAAGAAAGCGGCAGAGGGGCTGATCGAGAAGCTGAGCGCATACTGCGAGGAGAACCGCACGGAAGGGAAGGACGAGGTTATTGCTTCCGTGGGAGACGGAATTAACTTTGACCATGTGGACTTTTCCTATGAGGCGGAGAAACCGGTGCTGAAGGACGTCAGCCTGCAGTTTGAAGCGGGGAAGAGCTATGCTATCGTCGGCGGTTCCGGTTCCGGCAAATCGACTTTGTTGAACCTTGTCATGGGAAGCTTCGATGGATATGAGGGAAAGGTCACGATAGGTGGAAAGGAATTAAAGAAGGTAAATCCTGACAGTATTTTTGATGTGGTCTCGGTGATCCAGCAGAATGTTTTCGTCTTCGACGATACCATACGGAGAAATATCTGTATGTTTAAGGAATTTCCGGATGATGTCGTGAAAGCGGCGGCAGAGAAGGCCGGACTGAGACAGCTGATCGCGGAGAAGGGCTGGGATTATGACTGCGGCGAGGGTGGCATACATCTTTCGGGCGGAGAGAAGCAGCGCATTTCCATTGCGAGAAGTCTTTTGAGAAAATCACAGGTGTTATTGGTGGACGAAGCAACCTCGGCGCTCGATGCTGAGACAGCGGACAGTGTAACCAATGCAATTCTGGATATCGACGGCTTGACAAGGCTTATTGTCACGCATAAACTGGATGAAAAGGTTCTGAACCGGTTCGATGGCATTGTGGTGATGAAGAACGGACATGTGGAAGAGGAGGGAACCTTTGGAGAGCTGATGGAGCAGAAAGGGTATTTCTATTCCCTGTATCAGGTCAGCAGAGAATAGGTTGTGAGAGGCAAGGCAGATGAAGAACGACAGAACCTACAGAAATCCGGTGCAGAGAGGCTTTTTCCCTGACCTCTCGGTCATCCGGGTCGGCGATGATTTTTACATGGTAAATTCAAGCTTTCAGTATTTTCCGGCAATTCCGATTTCCCATTCCCGCGATATGGTGCACTGGCATATTGTCGGACATGCGATCACGAATCCGGAATGGCTCGATCTGAGCGCAATCCGGGATTCTCACGGCATCTGGGCGCCGGACATTTCCTGCGTGGACGGAATCTATTACATTTTTGCCACGTTGCGGCTGAATGCAGATGGAAAACGGGGCAACAATGTCATGCGCAGACAGCTTGTCATGACGGCGGAGCGGCCGGAGGGCCCGTACAGTAAGCCGGTCTGCCTTGAGGTAGACAATATCGATCCCTCTCATTTTGTGGATGAAGATGGGAAGCGGTATATGGTGATCGCACCGGCAGCCCAGACCGTTCCACTCTCGGAGGATTCCCTTCACCTTGCGGGAGAGATGAAAACAGCCTGGGTGGGAACCGGCGAGCGCTGCCCGGAGGGGCCGCACCTGTTTCGGAGGGACGGCTTCTACTATGCCATGGTGGCGGAGGGCGGCACGGGTTACGGGCACGGTATCAATGTGGCGAGAAGCCGGACGCTGTACGGAGACTATGAGAGCTCGCCCTATAATCCGGTTATGCGCCAGAGGGATGAGAACGCGCCGGTTCAGCGCGCGGGACACGGCAAGCTGGTGCAGGATCAGAAAGGAAACTGGTGGTGCTATTATCTCTGTGGCAGACCGAACGAAGGCCGGTTCACGACAATCGGCAGAGAGACAGCGCTTGATCCGGTACAGTGGACAGAGGACGGCTGGTTTACCATAAATGAGGGAAGAGGGCCGAGCCTTGTGCAGAAGACCCCCGATCTGCCGGAGCATGTCTTTGAAAGAGAGGCGCAGGATGACTTTGACAGGGCGGAACTGTCCCCGGACTGGGAATTTGTAAGGAATCCGGACAGAGGCAGCTGCAGCCTGACGGAGCGTCCCGGCTTTTTCCGAATCTGGACAGGTGACGGACAGCTGAATGAGGTGCGGGCAAAGAACACGCTGCTCAGAAGAGAGCAGGAGCTGGCATACACAGCCGTGACAAAGCTTGAATTTTACCCGGACAGGGATGGAGAGCAGGCGGGGCTTACCTGCTATTACAGCACGGCAACCTATATCCGCTGCGCCGTGTGCTGCGAGGGCGGGAGAAAAATACAGCTGGTTATCAACCGGAATCATGGCGAGGAACTGATCGCGGAGCTTTCCGGTGTGAAGGAGCAGCCGGTATTCCTAAAGGTAATCACGGAACATCAGCGGAGAAGCTTCTATTATAGCTATGACGATATGGAGTGGGAGAAGATCGGAAGCGTGGAGGACTGCCGTTTCCTCGCGGACGAGGGCGTGCCGGATGATCCCAAACGGCATACGGGCACACTGGTCGGTATTTATGCCAACAACGGCGGCTGCGGAAGCCGCAAACCCGCAGACTTTGATTTCTTCCGATATGAAGATTAAACAGACTGATAGGAAAAGAAAAAACAGCCGGATGAGCGCCATGGCATTCATCCGGCTGAAAATATTAGTTTGCAGATTTCGTTGTCTGCATCAGCACTGTCATGCAGTCCAGAACAACATCCTTCTGGTCGGCTTCATAGTAAGTGCCGGTGTAGATATACAGACCGCCGTCTGTCACAGCATAGATGGAGATCTGGTCGGTCGGAGGGATATTTAGAAGAACATCACGACCGCCGAGGGAGTCGATGAAATCCTGTGTCCAGGTACCGCTCTCCAGCAGGTAATCGATAACAGCATCCGTAATCTGGGAAACCATCTCAAAGTAGAGGACAGTTTCACCGTTAAATGTCCGCAGCTCGGACTTGACGAGCTCCACGCTCAGACCGTTTTCACTGTCGGAGAGACCGTCCACGATGTCGTTCAGATCCTTTTCGGTCAGCTTGGCATTGTAATTTGCAGATTTCTGCACATTGATGTTGACAGCCTGATTGGTTCCCAGAGTGGCATTGTAATAGATGGAAAGCGGGTTAGACCCGTCATCACCGTACCAGTCCTCTGAGGGATACTGCATGCTGAAGCTTGAGTTGCTCACTTCGCCAAGCTCCAGACTGCCGGTGTCAGCTGCTTCCAGAACCGTTGCGTTTGCTGCTGAGCTGGCAGCGTCTCCGCAGCTGCAGAGCATCAGGCACATTCCCAGACAGACACCTGCCTTTGCAACATAACTTTTCAATTTCATAATAATTCCCCTTTCGTTTCGCATTTTTATGCATATGATGATACAAACAGTGAACATAATAGCACGAGCCTGTGATGAAAGTCAATTCGTAAAAAAAGTTTGTTAAAACCGTTGACAGCTTGGAGGTTTGGGTCTATACTTTAAATGTTAATGAAGTTTACTAGAGTAAGAGTGGTGTGAAAGCCACTCTTACTTGCATGTTGGAGCATTTTTTCAAAGGAGGCTGGGAGATGTCCCGAAAGGAAGATTACGAGACAAGGACAGAAAAGCTGCTTACACCTATCGCCGAGGCAAACGGTGTCTCGATTTACGATGTGGAGTATGTGAAAGAGAGCAGTGATTATTATCTCAGGGCTTACATTGATAAGCCGGACGGAGTGAATATTACGGATTGCGAGAATGTCAGCAGAGCGTTGTCCGATGCGTTGGATCGCGAAGATTTCATTCCGGATGCGTATATTCTGGAGGTCAGCAGCCCGGGACTCGGAAGAACGCTGAAAAAGGATAAGCATCTTCAGGCGAGTATCGGGGAGCAGGTCGAGATCAAGCTTTTTAAGCCGATCGAAAAATGCAAAGAGTTTTCGGGTATTCTTGACAGCTTTGATCAGGACACACTGACGATCCTGGTGGGAGATGCGCCGAGAAGCTTTCAACGTGCAGACATAGCACTGGTTCGGCTTGCGCTGGACTTTTAAGGAAGAAAAACTATTGAAAATAAACAGATCTGTGTGGATCGGAATGGAGGAAAAGGAAAAGAAATGAACAAGGAATTGATGGAGGCGCTCGATATTCTGGAGAAGGAGAAGGAGATCAGCAAGGAGACACTGTTCGAGGCGATCGAGAACTCACTGCTCACTGCGTGCAAGAATCATTTTGGCAAGGCGGATAATGTGCATGTGGAGATCGACCGTGATACCTGCGACTTTCTGGTGTATGCGGAGAAGGAGGTTGTGCCTACGGCGGATGATGTGGAGGACGATTGTCTCCAGATCAGCCTAGAGGATGCAAAGGAGATTTCCTCCAAGGCGAAGGTCGGCGACATGCTCCATGTGGAGATCAAGTCAAAGGAGTTCGGACGTATTGCTACCCAGAACGCAAAGAACGTGATCCTTCAGAAGATCCGTGAGGAAGAGAGAAGCGTTATCTACAATCAGTACTATGAAAAGGAAAAGGATGTTGTCACAGGCGTTGTACAGCGCTATGTGGGAAAGAACATCAGCATCAACCTCGGCAAGGCGGATGCTATGCTGAATGAGAGCGAGATGGTCAAGGGTGAGGTGTTCCGCCCGACAGAGCGTATCAAGGTGTATGTCCTTGAAGTGAAGAACACACCCAAGGGACCCCGCATCAATGTCAGCCGCACTCATCCGGAGCTGGTAAAGAGACTGTTTGAGTCCGAGGTTACCGAGATCAAGGACGGAACGGTAGAGATCAAGAGCATTGCCCGCGAGGCAGGCAGTCGTACAAAGATCGCCGTATGGAGCAACAACCCGAACGTGGATGCTGTCGGCGCATGTGTCGGAATGAACGGAGCGAGAGTCAATGCGATTGTCGAGGAGCTGCGCGGCGAGAAGATCGACATTGTGAACTGGGACGAGAACCCCGGACTTCTGATCCAGAACGCACTTTCTCCGGCAAAGATCGTTGCGGTGTTTGCTGATCCTGATGAAAAGACAGCGAAGGTCGTTGTACCGGATTATCAGCTGTCACTGGCAATCGGTAAGGAAGGTCAGAACGCGAGACTTGCCGCGAGACTGACGGGCTATAAGATCGACATCAAGTCAGAGACACAGGCGAAGGATGCACCCGGCTTCCGCTATGAGGATTATCTCGATGATGAAGGATTTGAAGAGGAAGACGGCGAGTACGATGATTATGAAGAGGGCGGACAGGAAGAGCCCGTTGAGGAGTAAAGCGATTTATGGCAAAGAAAATACCCTTGAGGCAGTGCGTTGGCTGCGGTGAGATGAAAGGGAAGAAGGACATGATGAGAGTCCTGAAAACAGCCGAAAATGAGATTTGTCTGGACGTAACAGGCAAAAAGAACGGAAGAGGCGCATATATATGCAGGAGCAGGGAATGTCTGCGGCTGGCCAGAAAGAACAAAGGTCTGGAGCGCTCTTTCAAAATGAGTATTCCAAATGAAGTGTATGACACTTTAGAGAAGGAGTTTGACAATCTTGAGACAGAATAAGATTTTTTCGCTCTTGGGAATTGCTATGAGAGGGCACAATCTGGTCAGTGGTGAATTACAGACCCTGGAGGCGATCAAGAAAGGCTCCGCCATGCTGATAATCATTGCGGAGGATGCGTCTGAGAATACCAGAAAGTTATTTACCGATAAGTGCTCGTTCTATGGAGTTCCGGTGTACAGCTATGGAACGAAGGAAAGCCTCGGGAGGGCGATCGGAAAGGACTTGCGGTCATCGCTTGGCGTATGCGAAGCAGGGTTAGCAAAGAGCATTGTCAAACAACTGGAAGAAGAGGAATCAGCTGAAATAAGCAGAAGTGGAGGAAAGCATGGCGAAGATTAGGATACATGAACTCGCTAAGGAACTGGATAAACAGAGCAAAGATATACAGACGTTTTTACAGCAGAAGGGCATCGAGGTAAAGTCCGCGAGCAGCTCCGTCGAGGAGGAGATTGCGGACACCGTGAGAAAGGCATTCGGCAAGGTGCAGGCGAAGACTGAGGAAATCAAGGAGAAAGCCGTGAAAGAGACCAAGACCGAGAAAGAGGTAAAGACGGAAAAGGAAGTTAAGGTCGAAAGGGAAGTTAAGGCAGAGGCCGCAAAGCCTGCTGCAAAGCCGGAGACGGAAGAGCGGAATGCCGCTTCCGAGGCACCGAAAAAGAAAAAGACGATCATTTTCGTCAATAATTCCCAGAACTCAAAGATGCCGTCACAGCGTCCTGCACAGGGACAGGGCGGGCAGCAGAGGCCGCAGGGAAATCAGAACAGACCCCAGGGCGGACAGCAGAGGCCGCAGGGTGGTCAGAACAGGCAGCAGGGTGGCTATAATGACAGAAGAAACCGTCCGGCAGCAGCACCTGTGCACACCCCGATCAAGCCGCTGACACCGCCGTCTCCGACACCGAGTGTCCAGATGGTTCCGTCCAGACCCCAGCCGAAGCCCAAGCAGGAGGTGAAGGCGCAGGAGACGAAGCCTGTTGCACCGCAGAAGCCTGCAGTACAGACGGAGATCGTGCAGGTACAGCCGAGGGAAAACAGACCGGAGAGGACAGAGCGCCCTCAGTATGACAGACCGGCTAGGGAGAACCGCTATCAGGACAATCGCAACTCCGACAATCGTGGCTCCGAGAACCGCGGTTCTGAGAATCGTTATCAGGGTAACCGTGACAACAGAGGCGGCTATCAGGGCGGACAGGGAAGACCGCAGGGCGACAGACCGGATCGCGGACAGTTCCAGAACAGAGGAGGCAACGGCAATGGCGGCTTCAGAGGTGACAGAGGAGGCAACGGCTTCCAGAGATCTGGCAGACCGGGTGGTGAGAACGGTCAGGGCGATCGTCGTGGTCCAGGCGCTGGTCAGGGCGGTAACCGTGGCTTTAACGGTGCACCGCGCGATAACAGAGGCAATGGCGGACAGGGAGCCGGATTCAGAGACAGGAATCAGAATAAGAGCTTCGCTGGAGAGGCTCCGGCAAAGGATATGGAAAAGAGGCGCGAGGACGATAAGAGACGCGCAAGCAGCAGTATCGAGAAGGATAAGCGTTCCAAGAGGGAGCATATCTATGAGGAAGACGAGGCGCTGAAGAATAAGCCCGGACGCTTTATCAAGCCCGAAAAGAAGAAGGAAGAGACGGTGGAGGAGGTTATCAAGGTAATCACTCTGCCCGAGACCATCACGATCAAGGATCTGGCTGACAAGATGAAGATTCAGCCGTCAGCGATTGTGAAGAAGCTGTTCCTTGAGGGAAAAATCGTTACTGTGAACCAGGAAATCTCCTATGAGGACGCAGAAAACATTGCGATGGAATATGATATCCTCTGCGAGAAGGAAGTCAAGGTCGATGTGATCGAGGAGCTCCTGAAGGAGGACGAGGAGGACGAGAAGGATCTGGTGGAAAGACCGCCTGTTATCTGTGTCATGGGTCACGTTGACCATGGTAAGACGTCCTTGCTGGATGCAATCAGAAAGACAAATGTGACCGACCGCGAGGCGGGAGGTATCACACAGCACATAGGTGCGTATACTGTAAACGTAAAGGGCAGAAGGATTACCTTCTTAGATACGCCCGGACACGAGGCATTCACAGCAATGCGTATGCGTGGTGCAAACTCGACAGATATTGCGATCCTTGTTGTCGCTGCGGATGACGGCGTGATGCCGCAGACGGTCGAGGCAATCAACCATGCAAAGGCAGCGGGCATTGAAATCATTGTCGCTGTGAACAAGATCGATAAGCCGTCGGCAAACATCGAGCGTGTAAAGCAGGAGTTGACGGAGTATGAACTGATCGCCACAGACTGGGGCGGAAGCACGGAGTTTGTACCTGTGTCTGCAAAGTCCGGCGAAGGCATCGAAGACCTTCTGGAGACGATCCTGCTGACCGCAGATATTCTTGAACTCAAGGCAAACCCGAAGCGCCGTGCGAGAGGACTTGTCATCGAGGCGGAGCTGGATAAGGGACGCGGACCTGTTGCAACCGTCCTGGTTCAGAAGGGTACGCTGCATGTCGGAGACTTTATTTCCGCAGGCGCATGCCACGGCAAGGTAAGAGCCATGATTGACGACAAGGGAAGAAGGGTGAAGGAGGCAGATCCCTCTACACCGGTTGAGATTCTCGGTCTGTCGGATGTGCCCAGCGCAGGTGAAGTATTCCTTGCCCATGAAAATGATAAGACCGCAAAGTCCTATGCAGATACCTATCTTGCACAGAACAAGGAGAGAAAGCTGGAGGAGACGAAGTCCAAGATGTCTCTGGACGATCTGTTCTCACAGATTCAGTCGGGCAATGTAAAAGAACTGGATATCATTGTAAAAGCAGATGTACAGGGTTCTGTGGAAGCAGTAAAACAGAGTCTCGTCAAGCTTTCCAATGATGAAGTGGTTGTAAAGATCATTCACGGTGGTGTCGGTGCGATCAATGAATCTGATGTGATTCTGGCATCTGCATCCAATGCGATCATCATCGGCTTTAACGTAAGACCGGACCCGCAGGCAAAGGCAACGGCAGATCGTGAAGGCGTTGATGTGAGACTGTATAAGGTTATCTACAATGCGATCGAAGATGTTGCGGCAGCCATGAAAGGTATGTTAGACCCGATCTTCGAGGAAAAAGTGATCGGTCATGCGGAGATCCGTCAGCTTTTCAAGGCCTCCGGTGTCGGAACGATCGCCGGTTCCTACGTACTGGACGGTGTGTTTGAACGCGGCTGCAAGGTACGTATCAGCAGAGAGGGCGAGCAGATCTTCGAAGGAGATCTTGCATCTTTAAAACGTTTTAAAGACGATGTAAAAGAAGTAAAAGCAGGCTATGAGTGTGGTCTGGTATTTGAAGGATTTAATGAGATTCAGGAATTAGATCAGGTAGAAGCTTACAAGATGGTCGAGGTTCCGAGATAGGATTTTAAAATAAAAAGGAGACAACATGCGCAAGAACAGTATGAAAAATATGCGGATCAATGAGGAAGTCCATCGCGAATTATCCAATATTATCCGCAGCGAGATCAAAGATCCGCGCATCAATCCGATGACGAGCGTTGTCGCAGTGGAAGTGGCGCCGGATCTAAAGAGCGCAAAAGCATACATCAGTGTCCTCGGGGACGAAAAGTCCCAGAAAGATACACTTGCCGGTCTCACCAGTGCGGAAGGTTATATCCGCCGGGAACTGGCAAAGAGCGTAAATTTGCGAAATACGCCGCAGATCCGTTTTATTATGGATCAGTCGATCGAATACGGTGTCAATATGTCAAAAATGATCGATGATGTATGCGAACAGGATGAGAGCAACGCAAAGAGCAGAGAAGAATAAGAGGGAATTTATGGATAATTTAAAATCCCAGTTAGAGGGGGCGGGAACCGTAGCGGTTGCCGGTCATGTCAGACCGGACGGAGACTGTGTCGGCTCCTGTCTGGCCGTTTACAACTATATCAGAACCTATTATCCGCAGATTCAGGTAGATCTGTATTTACAGCCAATTCCGAATATTTTTAAATTTTTAAAAAATTCCGAAAATATAAAAAGTGAGTATCCGAAAATGCCGGCATATGATCTCTTTATCATGCTGGATTGCGGAGATACCGCACGTCTTGGAGATGCTGCGGTATATTTTGAGGAGGCAAAAAAGACGGTCTGCGTGGATCACCATGTGAGCAATACCGGATTTGCGGATGAAAATTATATTTTCCCGAAAGCAAGTTCCACCAGCGAACTGGTTTTTGAACTGCTTGAGGAGGAAAAGATCACAAAAGAGATCGCAGAGTGTATCTATGTCGGAATCGTGCATGATACCGGAGTGTTCCAGTATTCCTGCACGTCAGCCAAAACGATGGCGATTGCCGGAAAACTGATGGAGATGGGTATCGACTTTACATCCATCGTGGATAAAACTTTTTACGAAAAGACTTACAATCAGAACCGGATCATGGGAAAAGCACTGATGGACAGTACACTGCATCTGGGTGGAAAAGTGATCTTTACAGCGGTTACCGATGCGGATATGAAAGCATTTGATGTGCTGCCAAAGCATCTGGATGGAATCGTAAACCAGCTTCGTGTGACGAAGGATGTCGAGGTTGCGGTCTTTTTATATGAGACGGAGGAGCATGGCTATAAAGTCAGCATGCGTTCAAAAAGTATGGTGGATGTGGCGCAGATCGCAATGAAATTTGGCGGCGGTGGTCACATACGGGCTGCGGGAGTTACAATGTACGACTCGATTTTAGAGATTCGGGACATTCTTCTTGCAGAAATAGAAAAACAACTGGAACAGGAAATATGAAAAACGGAATCATAATTGTACGGAAGGAAAAGGGTTTTACTTCCTTTGATGTGGTCGCAAAATTAAGAGGGATTCTCGGTCAGAAAAAAATCGGACATACCGGAACACTGGATCCGGATGCAACCGGTGTACTGCCCGTATGTCTCGGCAAGGCAACAAAAGTCTGCGAACTTTTAACGGACAAGGATAAGGAATATGAGGCGGTATTGCTGCTTGGGAAAAAGACGGATACACAGGATATTTCCGGAACCGTTCTGGAAGAAAAAGAAGTGACAGTGACAGAACAGCAGGTAAGGACTGCCATGGAGCGTTTTGTCGGTGAGATCGAGCAGATTCCACCCATGTACTCCGCACTTAAGGTGGATGGAAAAAAGCTCTGCGATCTGGCAAGAGCGGGTGTGACGGTAGAGCGGAAGCCAAGAAAACGGATGATATATGAGATCACGATAAATGAGATTGTACTGCCGAAAGTGAGATTTACCGTCTCCTGTGCGCGTGGTACCTATATCCGTACACTCTGCAAGGATATAGGAGAGTCGCTTGGCTGCGGAGGTTGTATGGAATCGCTGGTGCGCACACGCGTAGCAGATTTTACGCTGGAAGAGTCGCATACGCTCTCAGAGATCGAGCAGATGGCGGGAGAGCATACGGTGGATTCTGTTATAAAAAGCATAGATTCTGTATTTTTGCAGTATCCGGCTGTCACGGCAAGATCGGAATATGAGAAAATACTGTATAATGGAAACCGTATGGCACCGGAATACTTTTTGGATTACAGGGAAACCTATAACAGGGATCAACTCCGGGTTTATGACAAAGGTGGACAGTTTATTGGAATTTACCGTATGGATGATGCAGGACTTTTTCTGAAACCGGTGAAAATTTTTATGGGATAGGACAGGATTATGGAGTACATAAAAGGCAGACTTGATTTTCATGTGGCAGAACCGACGGTGTTGTCCATTGGAAAATTTGACGGACTGCACCGTGGGCATGAACTGCTCATGGATTATGTCTTTCAAAAGAAAAAAGAAGGCTTGAAGGCGGTGATCTTTACGTTTGATATACCGCCGAAAAAATCGCTGGAACAAAACGAGGCAAAAGTACTGACAACAAATGAGGAAAAAGTGCATCTCTTTGAGCAAAGCGGCATAGATTATCTGATTGAATGCCCGTTTACCGATGAGATCATGCATATGCCTGCTGAAGTGTTCTTAAAAAAAATTGTTGAGCAGCTCTCCATCCGGTGTATAGTTGCCGGTACGGACTGCAGCTTTGGATATAAACGGCGCGGAGATTATAAGATGCTTAAGGAATATGCGCCTGTTTACCATTATGAAGCGCAGATCGTGGACAAGATGCAGTATGAGGGGCGCGATATCAGCAGTACGTTCATCCGGGAAGAGATTACTGCCGGAAACATGGAAAAAGCGGATATGCTGCTTGGATATGCCTATTTTCTGCAGGGAACCATCGTGCACGGAAATCAGATCGGCAGAAAAATCGGAATTCCGACGATCAATCTGCTCCCGCCGCCGGAAAAACTGCTTCCGCCGTTTGGAGTGTACGCAGCCAGAGTTGAGATTGATGGAAAATTCTATGCAGGAATCACCAATATCGGCTGTAAGCCGACGATCGCCGGTGATAATCCGGTCGGAGTAGAAACACATCTGTTTGATTTTAACGGAGATCTCTACGGCAGACATGCAAAGGTCAGCCTGCTAAAATGGGTGCGTGGAGAGCGCAGATTCCAGGGAATTTCCGAATTGAAGGCACAGATGGAGAAGGACATCCTTTTTTGCAGATCTTATTTGGACAGATGTGACTGAAACCAGTTTTTACTGGAAGAAAAAACAATTGTTACATAATTGTTACAAAAATATGTTGACATTGTTAAAGAAGATTGCTATAATTTTAAATTATAAAATTGGTAATGAAAAATAGCGTAGTGTTTTACAGGAGGCTTTTATTCATGAAAAAGAGATTTGTAAGAATTATAGCAATCGGATGTGCAGGTTCTATTTTGTTTATGTCAGGTACCATGTCGGCAGGAGCTTCGCCGGTGACCGGACTGAATGCAGGAGTCTGTGCACAGCTTTCGACATATATGGGAACTGACAGGGCGGATGTTTCAAAATCCGGAATCAATACCGTGACAGCGGCAGATGTGCGTGCACTGCCTGCTATGGCGGCAGCGCAGTCGGAGGAGACAACAGCAGCAGAAACGCCGGCAGATGGCGCAGATGCTTCGGATGCAGCTCTGGATGTGACATCAACAGATGATATGACAGGTCAGGAAGATGCGGCGGCAGACAGTGCGCAGCAGGATGCGGAAACGGCAGATGCAGCAGCGCAGGAAAGTGCAGCAGCAGCGCAGCCGGAGACCGTTTGTGGCTATACCAATCTTGGTATTGCAAATGTTGATACGACTTTGAATGTCAGAGCAGCGGCAGATGAAAATTCTGATATCGTCGGAAAGATGCCGAAGGACTCCGGATGTGAGATCTTACAGATCCAGGGCGAGTGGTATCAGATCCAGTCCGGAAATGTAAACGGTTACGTAAAGGGAGAATATCTTCTGACCGGAGATGCCGCAAAGGCAAGGGCAGCAGAGGTAATGTCTTCTGTCGCTACCGTTACAACTGAAACGCTTTATGTCAGAGAACAGCCGAACACTGACTGTACGATTCTCTCTCTTATGCCGATGGGGGAAGAACTGCAGGTACTGGAAGATCTCGGAGACTGGGTAAAGGTCGATATGGACGGAGATGAGGGCTATGTCAGCAAGGAGTATGTATCCATCTCATCTGAGCTTCAGAAGGCCATGACCATGACTGAGGTAAAATATGGACAGGGAATCTCGGATGTCCGCGTGTCACTGGTATCTTATGCAACACAGTTTGTGGGAAATCCGTACGTCTGGGGAGGTACAAGCCTTACGAATGGTGCGGACTGCTCGGGATTTGTGTTGTCAGTTTATGCAAAGTACGGTATTTCACTTCCGCATCATGCAGCTTCACAGGCAGGATGCGGCACGAAGATCAGTGCTTCCGAAGCACAGCCGGGGGACCTGTTCTTCTATGGAAACGGCCGGGGAATCAATCATGTCGGTATTTACATTGGCAACGGACAGGTGGTACATGCAAGCTCACCGAAGACAGGAATCAAAATTTCCAATGCAAGCTACCGCAATCCGGTATGCGTAGTCCGTATTTTAAATTAGGCAAAGTTTTTGTTTACAAGGAAAAACAAGTATGTTACAATAATTTGGCATGAGTTTACAGCCCATATTCGGTAGATGGACACTCCGACCTTTTACTGAGTATCATGCAAAAGACGGGCGATTAATTTTAAAGGAGGACTAACACATGTTAGCAAAAGAAAAGAAACAGGCTATTATCGCTGAATATGGAAGAACATCTGGAGATACCGGATCACCGGAAGTACAGGTAGCTCTTTTGACAGCCAGAATCAATGAACTTACCGAGCATTTAAAGGAGAACCAGAAGGATCATCATTCCAGAAGAGGACTTCTTAAGATGGTAGGTCAGAGACGTGGTTTACTGGCATACTTAAAGAAAACCGATATTGAAAGATATCGTTCTTTAATTGAACGTTTAGGTCTGAGAAAATAACAGGACCGGTAGATAGGGCGGAGAAGTTCCGCCCTGTTTTCGTTTTGGTAATAAAGGAGAAATCCTTTGTTATATACGGCAGAAGTAAGATCCCGAGACCACTGAACAGTGTATGAGAGTCGTAGGTTGTTCAGTAGTTTCGGTCACTTCTGTCAGAAACAAATCAGACAGATCATGTCGAAAAGGAGAAAGAATATGTTTAAGAGTTTTTCTATGGAACTTGCAGGCAGAACCCTTACCGTGGAAATCGGAAAGGTCTGCGCACAGGCGAACGGAGCGGCTTTTATGCGCTATGGCGATACGACCGTGCTGTCTACCGCTACCGCATCGGAAAAGCCAAGAGAGGGGATCGACTTTTTCCCGCTCAGTGTGGAATTTGAAGAAAAGATGTATGCAGTCGGAAAGATTCCGGGAGGATTTAACAAGAGAGAGGGAAAGGCATCTGAGAATGCAGTGCTTACTTCCCGTGTCATTGACCGTCCGATGCGTCCGCTGTTTCCGAAGGATTACAGAAATGATGTAACTTTGAACAACCTGGTACTTTCTGTAGATCCGGACTGTGCACCGGAGCTGACTGCTATGCTGGGTTCTGCAATTGCAACTGCAATTTCAGATATTCCATTTGACGGTCCG